>Ga0182004_10001572_pt1 | contig 16890 bp, 19 predicted proteins | sample Sormic07211540_1_FD_120479 | JGI IMG/M metagenome (GOLD analysis project Ga0182004, IMG submission 120479) | Endophyte microbial communities from Sorghum bicolor roots, Mead, Nebraska, USA - 072115-40_1 MetaG | ecosystem: Host-associated > Plants > Roots > Unclassified | place: USA: Nebraska...
ACGAGCGGCCTTGGACCAATACAGAATAAATGATCACTAATGGCAAATCATTAATGTTATTATTGTTAATATGTTGTTTATGCTATTCTTTATTCACTTTACTTGATCATGAGTTTACTTCGGAACTTGACAACTTGATGCTACTCATATGCCAAAATTGTGACAATTAAAAGCTACATGCAGTTAAACTAGTGTCTAGCCTTTGAGCCTCATGAACCCTATGTTATTCTTGCTGAGTACGAGATGTACTTACGCTTGCCTTTTACATTTTATTTGGATAAAAATCTCGGATGGGTACCAAATTGCTAGTCTGGAGAAGAGTTTAGGCTTGTGCTCAACCAGTCAGTTGTCCCTGTGGATTTGGAGCTTTCGCCTGAAGAATGGAGTGTCTTTCCGCTGTTTGCTATCTAAGGTTATATCTTTTATATTAAGTTTGTTATATATAAGCATTGACTATTGATATTACCCTTATTTGTGGGTATATGTGAGATTTGACTTCCTGGGCTCACATATGGTGTGTATCTGGTTTTGTTCTTAAAACCGGGTGCTACAATGGTTGGGAAGAGAACTAGCACCACAAGGCCACAAGCTGAGTCCTCTAGGAGGGGAAGGCCAAGGCGGACCGTGCGGAGTGCGTATGCGACCGCAGGACAGGAGGGCCCTGATGACGTGCAGCCGGAGGCTGATCAAACCCCTCCAGTCGCAGAGCCAGCAAAGCCCACGACCGCCAAGGAGCTTCAACTACTGCAAACACAGCTGCAAAACTTTCAGCAGAAACGAGACCGGATCGCGGCTGCCTACGCGGCTAACCAGGAAGCGGCGCTGGCAGCAGCGTCGGCGAGTGAGATCAGGCTGCAGCTCTCAATCTTACAAGCAGAGATCCAAAGCATGCAACCACCACTGCAACCTATGGTTCATCCTATAGTTTTACCCAACGTCAGTCCAATGGTGAACGTGCAGCCAGTGAACTACAGTGGCACTGGACCTTCGTTCGGCTTTTTCCGAGGATTACAGGCTTCGCCTAGGCCAACTACCTACAAACCAATCACCCTCCCCAAGTTCAATGGAAAGACAGACCCCCACCAATTTCTGATGAGTTTCGAGGTAGCAGTGGCTTCTGCCGGGCGAAATGAGACTGTTATGGCAAAATCTTTTGTGATCGCAGCCGAGGGAGATGTGTTGGCTTGGTACTCGATGCTCAAGCCTAGGACAATTTACTCTTGGGAGAACCTCCGGGACAAGATTTCGGCAAATTTCCATGGATTCATAGTTGAGTCACTAACTTCTACGGACCTGTTCCAGTGTCGGCAAAGTCAGGGAGAAGCACTGTGGGACTACTTCCAAAGGTTCATGCAGACCAAGGCAAAGGCACCTAGTGTGCCGGAGAAGGTAGCTATAAAGGAAGCTATCAAAGGCCTTCACATAGGTCCCTTTGCAGCCCACTTGGCTAGGGAGAAGCCGCCATCCATGCACGAATTGTACCACGAGTTCAAGAAGTACTGCAAGTCAGACAACGACTTCCACAAAAGGCTGGAGGAACAAAACTTGCAGAGGAAGCAGGCCAATGATAGAAACTCGAAAAAGAACAACCCTGGTTGAGATGGACATCGCCCTCAGCAGGAGGCCAGTAGGAAGATGATGAATATTGAGCAGCCAAAAAATGACAAGTCAGGACAAACCCACCCACCAGTGGAAGCGCAAAACTTAGGACGAGAGTTCAGCCAGACCGGAGGAGGAGGTCAGAATAGGGGGTGGCAAAAGAATCAGAAGCAACAGCGGCGGAAGCAATACTGTTTTTCCACAGGGAAGTATGGTCATTCGACCAGGGACTGCCCAGACGCCAAAGAAACCCAGGAAAGAATCAAGAACAGAGCTGCGCCGCAGCCCCCGCCGTCGCTCACGCAACCTAGGGAAACACATTTCAGCAATCCTTCTACCCCTCGTACATAGGAGGATCAGGCCAGCAACACCCAGCTCAAATTCAGCCTGCCGCCTTAGCCTCCGCTTACTATCCCAATTTCCTACCGGCCTGGCACCCAGCGCAATAGCCTGCAGAGCAAGGCCATCACCGACACGAAGTCGCCCCTACCTATGCGCCCCCAACCCCCGCAAATAACATACATCGAAACCATGCCGCCCCACCAGCAAATGAATAGGCTTGAAGCACTACCACCTCCACCAAACCAGCTTCACCTAATCCAAGCTCCACAACCGCCCAAGCCAGAGCCCCACCCCGACAATCAAATTGGCCCCCATACACCACTGCCCACAATCGGAATAATCTTACCAATAGCTGGAGGATCCTCAATGGAGTTCCAGACCAAAAAGCACTGGAAAGATCACCTTCGCCTGGTCAACAACATTGTAGTGCAAGGCCTAGTCCGCTGCACTGACTGGTCTAGAACCCCAATAACCTTCTCCAAGGAGGATCTGAGGTTGGAAAGCTACCCACACGCGGACGCGATGGTCATAACGACAAACGTCGCAGGATGGGGAATCAGCAAGATCTTGTTAGATTCAGGGAGTTCTATAGACATAATATTCGCTGGAATCTTCGATCAAATGAAGATCAGCAGAAGCCACCTCCAACCTTCAGAGTCACCTTTGATAGGATATGGGGGAAAGCAGATACACGCTCTGGGCAAGGTCACCCTACCAGTATCCTTCAGCACTGCAGAAAATGCAAGGACCGAGTACATTACTTTTGATGTGGTGGATCTGCACTACCCATACAACGCCATATTCGGGCAAGGGTTCCTGAACAGATTCAATGCAGCTGCTCATATGGGGTATCTATGCATGAAAATCCTGGCCTTGCACGGGGTGATCACCGTTCATGGAAGTCAAAAAGAAGCGAGGAACATAGAGAAAGCAATTTACAAGTCATATTGAAACATAAACTCTGTGTACTCCACGCAAGAGGATGGTTGCCAACCACCAGATATGCCGAAAGAGAAAATAGACTTGGCAGATCAGGAGGAAACAAAATATGTCCCTTTGGAGGAGGCTGTGCCGGATAGAAAAGTCATCATAGCTGCCACCCTTAGCAGAGATGAAGAGGTACAATTGCTAAACGTGTTGTAGAAGAATCAAGACATTTTTGCGTGGTGTGCCTCCGACCTGCAAGGAGTCAGCAGAGACATCATACAACATTCGTTGGACATCGACCCAAAAATGAGGCCAAAGAAGCAGAGGCAGAGGTAGATGTCTTAGGAAAGAATCTTGGCAGCCAAGGCAGAGGTACAGAGACTTTTGGACGCGAATGTCATCAGAGAAATTATGTACCCCGAATGGTTGGCAAATGTAGTCTTGGTCCCCAAGAAGATCGGCAAAATGAGAACGTGCATAGATTTCACAGACCTCAACAAAGCCTGCATCAAGGACTCCTTCCCCTTGCCAAGGATAGATGCCTTAGTCGACAAGGCCACCGGCTGCTAGAGATTCTCACTGCTAGATTGTTTCTCGGGATATCACCAAATCTGGCTAAAGAAGGAAGACGAAGGCAAGACAAGCTTCACGACTCTGTTTGGAACATATTGCTATACCAGAATGCCCAAAGGTCTCAAGAACGCTAGGGCAACCTTCTCTAGAATGATGAAGAAGGTCTTGAGCAGCCAGCTGTAGAGAAACATAATAGCGTACGTCGATGATGTTGTCGTCATGAGTAGGAACAAGGAGGACCACATCAAGGACCTATAGGAGACCTTTGTTAACTTGAGGTTCGACAGACTCAAGTTGAATCCAGAGAAATGTTTATTTGGGGTCAGCAAGGGAAAAATGTTGGGGTACATTGTTAGCTCCGAAGGAATCAGGGCCAACCCAGATAAAACCAAAGCAATCATGGCAATGGCAGAGCCCTCAAACAGAAAGGAGGTAAAGAAGCTAACCGGCAGAATAATAGCCCCGAACAGATTCATTTCCAAATCCGGAGAGCGAAGCCTCCCATTCTTCAAAGTGCTATGGGGAGGAGATAAAATAGAATGGGGTCCGGAGCAGTCGGAGGCCTTCAGACAACTCAAAAGCTATATAGCAACCAATCTAGTGGTAACTGTGCCCGAGCCAGACACTCCTTTACTGTTATACGTGGCCGCCTCCGAACATGCGGTTAGCGCCGTCCTGGTGCATGAAAGAAACGAGCATAAAGGAGTAGTGCAAAAGCCCATATACTATGTGTCCAAAGCATTGTTAGGAGCAAAACTGAACTACACAGAAATAGAAAAGATCGCATACGCAGTCCTATCTACATCAAGGAAGCTCAAGCACTACTTCCAGAGTCATGAGATCAAAGTTCCCATATCACAGCCTTTGGGTGATATCCTTAGGAACAAGGAGGCCTCTGGCCGGATAGGGAAATGGGCAGCCGAGCTATCGCAGTTTGACATCACCTACGTCCCAAGAACCTCAATCAAGTCACAGGCAATGGCCGACTTCATGGCAGACTGGACACCTTCGAACAAAGAAGAGAAGAAGGTAATTGACCAGCCATGGACGCTGTACACAGACGGCGCCTGGGGACAATCAGGAGCTGGAGCGTCTGCGGTTTTAATCGCACTATCAGGTCTAAAGCTAAAATATGCAGCAAGACTCGAATTCAGAGCAACAAACAACATAGCCGAATATGAAGGACTCGTCCTTGGACTAAATAAAGCGAAGGCATTAGGGGTGAACACCTTGCTCATCAAAACGGACTCCCAAGTGGTAGCAGAACAGGTGGAGAAGGAATACTTGACCCACAACACCGAGTTAGCAAAATATTTGGCAGTGGTAAGGGGTCTAGAGCAAAGGTTCAAGGGATTTACTCTGCAATACATCCCAAGAGCTGAGAACTGCAAAGCAGATGAGCTAGCAAAAGTAGCAGCCAACAACCTGGCCCTACGAGAAGGAACCTTCTACTAGGTCCTTGAAGCGCCCGCAACCGAATCGCTTCCATAGGCTTTCCACTCAGTCCTGCTGATAGAAGGCGAAGACTGGAGGTAGGCGATAGTAGATTCACTCAATGGCAAAACAGCCGCAGTAGATGAAGCAGCAACAAGAAGAATGGGAGCAAGAGCAAGAAATTACACCATCATTGACAGAATCCTATACAAGATGGGTGTAGTTCAACCTTTGCTGAAATGCATATCGCAAACTGAGGGCAGAGAACTTCTACAAGAAATACATTCAGGGATATGCGGCTCACACATTGGCCCACGTGCATTGTCCGCCAAAGCACTGGACAAGGTTTTTATTGGCCAACCCACATCAAAGACACAGAAGAAATAGTGAAAACCTGCAGAGCTTGCCAGACCTTCTCACCACTTCAATCGGGACCATCGGCACCAACTCAGCTCATATCTCCATCATGGTCGTTGCAAAGATGGGGAATGGACCTGGTAGGACCACTGCCAACTGCCTAGGGGGAAACAAGTTTGCTGTCATCACCACAGAGTACTTCACAAGATGGATCAAAGCAAAGCCACTGGCAACCATAACCTCAGAAACAATCACAAAAAATTTCTAGCAGAACATAGTCTGCAGATTTGGAGTCCCAAGCTTGCTCATAGTCGATAACGGGAAGTAGTTCGATTCAGAGAAATTCAAAGAATTTTGCTGCCACATAGGAACCAAGATCGCCTTCGCGTCAGTCTACCACCCAGAATCAAATGGAGCAGTAGAGAGAGCAAATGGAATAATATTCTCTGCAATCTCCAAAACACTGCTCAACCTCCGAAAGGGAAAATGGGTCGAGGAGCTGCCTAGAGTTGTGTGGTCTCACAACACAATAGTTTCAAGAGGAACCGGGTTCACACCATTCAAGCTCTTATACGGGGAAGAGGCAATGTTGCCCGATGAAATCAAACACCAAAGCCTACAGTCCATGAAGCACCTGCAAGCCGAAGATGAAGAGTATTGCAAGGAAACTCTAGAATCAACAAGATTCGAAGCAGTGGAAAATATCATCAGTTACCAGCAAGAAACCAAAAAGTGGAGAGACCACAAGGTAGTACAAAAGAACAAACATGATGGGGACTTGGTTCTTAGAAAGAAGGGAGATTCCCCAAACACCGAAAAATTGCAACCCAAGTGGGAAGGACCTTACACCGCAATGCAAGCGGGAAGGCCAGGATCCTTCTACCTCAAAGACCCAGAGGGGAGAACCTCCACCGACACATGGAACGTCGACAATCTACGAATATTTTACATTTAAATGTAAGGATGACCTTCACAGAATAAGCGAAGGAGCCCATGTTTCTTAGAACCATTTCTTTTCTTTTTTTTTCTGCCCTTTTGCAAACCAAGGTCTGCACTCTTTTCCTCACAGGGGTACACCTAGCGGAGGTGAAGTTTTTAACGTGGCAGAACCTATGTAAAAACCTCTAAGATATAAAGAGGACTTACCCTAGTAACGAAACTCATAAGTCAAAATAGCTAGCAACGAGGCTATAATATTCGACCAAACACCACGCGAAAACAAGGACCCTCTGTAGCTTACAGCCAAAGGCTAGGAATGCTCGGAACGTCCTCAGCGGTGAAAAAACACCAGTACCTTAGCAAAAGACCTGGCCAATAGCCGGGTAGCAAGGAGAACATGGTCAAAAGTGAAAAAGACATGTCCACATTAGGCATCACACCAGAAAAAACAAAGCTACTAAGCGTGACAAAGACCTAAAAGACAATCAGGCATCAGGAACCATGAAACCTCCGCCAACAAGCAACAAAGGTATCATAAACCCCAAAAGAAAATCATGCATCATCACCCACACAACCTTCAACGAAATAGCGCCGAAGGTATCATATGACCTGAAGAAGGTCCCCATCACACAACCTTCGTCAATAAGCTACGAAGGTTGCACAAGACACCGAAAACACCCAGACACGCAAAACCCCCGCTCACAAAGAATGAAGGTAAAGCCAAACTTAAACCCTATAACAAAACAAACAGCTTCAACAACCCCAACAACCAGTCATAAAACGACAGTAAACTCCCACCTAACAACGTACGAACCAATGAATTCAATGTAGCCTATAAAACTAAGCATTCCACCACCCCAACCCTTAGTCAGGATCATTTGACCAGAAAGCAAACACCCAGTGCAAGCCCAAAACACACAAAGAAAACAAGCTACGACAGCATGGAAGTGGGAGTAAGCCTCATAACCACCCAAAAACATGATACCGCACGAAGCTTCGTAATATTAGAGCCACGGCACTGTGATGAATAGCGACCATAGGTTCGTGTATAGCTACAATAAAAGCACTGCAAGTCATAATTGGAGGTTACTGAAGGGTATCGCATGAAGTCTCGTAACATTCCCTCGCAACCTCCGACAAACAAATACGAAAGCTACCTACGCCCATGCTTCATGGGAGTCGAACAATGGCAAAGATGAGCTCAAAACAGCAAAGACACCTTGAAAGCAAGTTAAGAAAAAGCGCTAAGGTCAAGGAGCAGCAATCCTTCGCATATTAGAGATCCACCAATGCCTTCACACCATCAGGCACCAAGTATCCAACAACAACAACAACACAAAGATCCTTATGGCCAACACCACTACGACGTTGCAATATGCAAAAAACAATTCAACTCATTGTAATGCAAAAGAGTGCGAAGTTGTAATAAAAAGGATCATAATGAAAAAGTAATCTTTATTCATATCAGTAATAGGTACAAGAGTTATTTACATCAAAAACAAAAACAAAACCATCTATCCTAAGATCCTTCGTCACCCAAACTGATGAAAGATTTAAGGCTCACGCACAAATCTTACACTTAAATCACTAAAAGTCCTAAACTCACTACAATAGTCATGAGCAAGAAAATCTACTAAGTCATCCACAGTGCGTGAAGGACACATGTGACGCCACCAGTCTAGCAGCCAATCGCTCGCGTACAAGTCACCACGCTTAAACGTCACAGGAGTCACATAACTTCCTTCTTCAAAATCTTGAGGAAGAACATCATGCCTAGGGGGAGACCTGACAACCTGTATCAAAAAATTTAACAAAGACAAACAAGTGAAGGTCCAAAAGAAAAAAACCCCAAACTTAAGCTTTCAAACCTCCACACGCTCAGGAAGATAGAGCTCAGCCATAAGATCCAGATCCTCCGGCAACCAAGACACCCCATCATCTTCACCAAAAACACGATGGATCGGGTATGAAGGGTACATAAACAAACTAGCATCAGTCAGAACAAGAAAAACAGATAACCAAAAACCAAAGAATACACAAATGAGACTAGAACAACCAACTAAGTCGGAGGCCAAGACCCTCGGTAGGCAAGGGATCGAAGGAATTCGAATCGTTCGTCGTCAATATCAAACTCAACAAATTCAAACATATCAACTACACTCATGTTAGGAAAGGCAGTTCGCCAATACTCCCACAAGTCACCTAGAACATAAATTCCATTGAAAAAAATGGAAAGTGGGGCCTTAGAAGAATCCTGCGCAAGTACTCCATTAGAGACCTGCGCAGGATAAAATGTAAAACAAACACATCCATTCAAGATCAAATTAATATATTACACAACCAACAAGTTTTACAACTAACACAACTCTTATCCTTTTTACAAAAGCGTTACTTAGACGCAAACACTAAAAAAATCCTAAAACCAAAAAACACTCACACCTAGGTCGGAGGAGGAACGGAAGCACCAACTCCCTCAAGAACTTTGGCACCAGTCGCAGGATCCTCCGTGTTAGCTTTAATCGAAGGAGGCGCACCGCCAGGAGGGCGTGAAGGATCGACCTTGTCACCCTTCGCCCGCTTCTTGGCAAGCTCCTACAAAAACAAAGTCATTAAACACAAAGGCAAAAACCACGCACTATCCAAAGTACAACAAAACAATGACATACCTCGACACGGCGAGCCTCCACCATATTCTTTGCCTCAGCCTGCCCAAACCTAATCCAGAACAAACTGATGAAGTTTCGGACAGATTTGCGTAGGCCGGAGATAGCTTCGCCAACTTCAGCAGCCAAAGAAAATTCTTCCTTCGCCACTGTCTCAACATGGGAGCACCCTCCGCGACGAAGGAGCCGGGAGAAGGAGTTAACTGCCGCCAAAGCCCCAAAATCAACAGCCCCCCAACAAAGTCAGGGAGCATGCTGATATGGGACCTTAGCCATGCCAGGCTAACTCCGACATCGCCGCTGTAAGGAGGGCGGAGGTGCTACCACCAAACTGAGCCAACAAGCCTGAGTAAAGACCAATGACGGCCGCAGCTTCTGCCTCCACCTCTTGCAAATGAGTCTGTATCGCAGCTGCAGACGCGCGCTCGGCGTCAAGTTCCTTGCGAAGGCAGTCGGCAATGTCATCGGCCTTCTCGGCCCGCTGCACAGCCAAGCCCCTGGCCCTCCCAGCCTCAGAGGCATTCTTGCGAAGGATGATTGCCTCAGCCTCAACCTCCTCCTTCTCCTTAAGGCAAGCAGCCACAATTTCTAAGGAATCCCTCTCCTTCCTCAAAGCCTCCACCTCCTGTCGGGTTGAAGAGAAGTCCTTAAGCTCCTCCGACATGCGGGCCTTCTCAGCCTCCAAAGTTTCATTTTCATTCTTCAAAGCCTCAATGGCCTCATTGCACCTTATCAGCTCCTAGGAGCAGCGTTCCTCCAAGGCAGCAACCATATGATGACCCTGGTCAGATTAGCAAAAAATCAGAATCTACGCACAAAAGATGACGAAGGAAGACAAAGCAAAAAAAACTCACAAGGCTATGGTGCTCAAATTGAACGCGGAGAAGCGTGTCAAAATCCATATCATGAAGCTTCCGGCGAAAACGATCTGAAAAACAAAAAATAGTAAGTCAAAAAAACATAAGACAAAAAAACACAAGAGGCGGAGGCCGAAAAACAGACCTCCAACCAAGGAATGGACTTCATGCACTACGTTAGCCCAACCTGTGATCGATGAATCGGAGGCACCTGCGCAACATTAAAACACTGAAAATTAGCCGGAGGTAAACAAAGCACCCAGGAACAATCACAAGAAAAATATTGTTCAAAATTACTGGGGCCAATAACGTTGGCAGACGAAGGCCTGGTGCCTAATCCAGCCGGTGCAGGAAACCGCGGTAGAGGAACAACAAGCCCATCATGCGCGATGCTAGCTCCTGCGGCCAGTTCCTCCACACTAGTGATTGCCCCAATGGTATCCACTACAAAAAAGGGGGCAAAGGTCAAAACTCAAACCTTTCAAACACACTAAAGCATAAAAGCAACAAAACCAAAAACTCACCCATGTATAGCGTGTTGAACCCTTCGCCGGCTAGTTGCGAGGGTTTGTAACACCCAAAAAAATTTACTTCATTTGAAAAAGAGTTAAAATGATTTAATTTTGTATTTTTGTGCTCTTTGAAATATAGAAAAAATATTTTTTTTTATTAAATTAAAATTGATCATAGGATTTAGCAACATTGTTGTGCATACATGGTGACACATACAATTTGATGTAATGTTTCCTTGTTGCTCTTTGTGTGCTGATAGTAAGAAAAGTATTTAAAATACGTTTGGTAGATCGATCTTCCTTGACCAGTAAGTCTTTATCTTTTTCTACAATCAAATTCCTAGTTTCTCAGCTCAAGATTTCATTTAGAGTCTCTTAAAATCTTTTCTTTCATACCTCGCCACTCCTTTCAGTTTCTCGCCCATCAAGCAATCTCTACAAACTTCTTAGAAATTTTTCCGGCCTTTTTCCATGAGCATAATCTAATTTTTTAGATATTTCGAATTATCTTATCATGAGCTTCAAATACTCTGTTTGGGTTCCTCATAGTCCTTAATGTCTGCGAGATTTTTCCGTGGATTTTCGAAGCTTTCGAAGTATTTTTTTTTAAGCTTCAAAATCAATTCTGGACTTTTCTGGAATTATTTTAATCTCAAAATTTATTAAATCCGAAATAATAAAATATCTCTTTTTAACGCTCAACATCCATGTAAAATAATTTCTATAAATCTTGAAGAAGCAGACATGGGATAGGATTAGGGTTTTATTCTCTGTCCATCCGCCGCCGTCATCGTAGATATTAATCTGTACTACTTCGAGTTCGTCTCGGGAGTCTCTCGCCCTATCGGATTCAATTAGGATGGTGTTGTTTCGATCTACAAAAGCTGCCACACATGCACGCAACTAGGCCTGATGGGATTTGCTGTCCGCTACGGCCGTTCGTCCAGGAAGTCTCTCTCTACGCTGCTGGGCTGCTGTTCGGTGGCTGGCTGCGTGCTGCTGTTCACGTGCTGGTTACAGGGTCATCAGGCTTGGTGTCGTGGAAAATTTTCATCTGTGCACGTGAATCAAGGGCAGCAAGTTGCAGGAGCTTCATGATCGTGAGGTGATTTCAGCTCTTTGTCTCTGTGCTGCACGCCAACGAAAGCCTCCAAGGCTCAGTTGATCTGCGTGGTGAAAGATTAGTATTGAATATTTTGGCCAAGGCATGGTGCACTATCCAAATCCACCTTTTGTCGATGCATCTGTATCTATCTACTTCGATTATCATTAGTGTTCCATCTGTTATCTGACTGCATGCTTCCGTTACGATGCCCAGACATCTGGCTAAGAGGCCAAAAGTCAGAGGCCACCATCTCCTCCACCAAGTCGTGCCCGCCAGAGAAACAGCACGCCATCACGAAGGCCTTGTCATAGGCCGTCTGACTCCTCCGACACCTCCGACGAAGGATCAACCTTGTACACCGGCTTCATCTCTTTTATCTTTGATGCGTATGGAAAAATCTTCTCCACCTTCCCATCTTCCAAGGTGTGTGAAGCAGCAGGGGACTTGACATAGAACCAAGCTTTCATCCAATCCTTCTCCCATTTACCCTTCTGGCAGAAGGAGATCTCACAGCGCATGCCGAGCATTGTACGGCGCGGCATGAACGCGCAACTTCCAAACTGCTCGATAAATTCCTCTCCTTCGGTATTCTTCACCTTCTTAGGCTGTCGTTGGAGCTCGAAGTAGGAGCAGAAAGTGTCAATATTAGGCACAGCTCCGTAGGATTCATAGGCCCATGCAAACTTGCTAAGTGTGAGAATCCCGTTCAGGCTGAAGTGCTGCAGCTCAACGTTGAAAGCCTCCATCACTTGATGGAGGAAGGCATATGGAGGAATCCGGAGGCCACATGTAAAGAAATCCCTAAAAATGATAGAGTACTCTGGTTCAGGCCCAGGCACTGTCTAGCATGCAGGGGGAGCCATCGCGTGACCTTTTTCATCTAGCATGCAGGGGGAGCCATCGCGTGACCTTCCTTGAAAAAGCCAGCTTCAACCATGTCTGCTATATCCTGCGGCCAAATGACTGACTTCCCAAACTCGAAGGTAATTGCAGCCACGGACTCAAATTCCTTCGCACTAACCAGATCTTCGACAGAAACCTCCGCGTTAGAAAGAGTTTCCTCCAGATCTTGAGCAGCGGCTACCTCAAGCATCCAATACTCAAACCTCCGCAGCCAACCACCACATCTCACAGTCCGGAAATTTCGTAAAGGACCAGAGAAATCAACCCGGGAAGGACGGGGCGAAGGAAGGAAAGCCACTATAAGCAACCTTTGCAAACACTTAGAAACTTAAGCCAACATAATCTAATTCCAACTCAATCAAACGCCTCAGAAGCAAAGGGAACGATGGCAAAGAAAATTTGGCAAGCAATGAAAGGCAAGAGTGAGGAAGCGCGTCTCCCCCGCACCCCCTTTTATAGGGGGGTTGTGGCTCCACGACCGTTGCGACTCCCAGTGTCCAATGGCTATCAGCGGAGGACGATATCTCCCAACGGCTCTTTTGATAGGGTTTCAAGCAGAGGAAAATCCTCACAATGGCTCTATACGCAAAATACGCCACGAGTTCAGTGGAGAAAACTCAAAAATTGCGAAGGTCAAACAAATAACAAAGGATGTCAAAAACATAAACAAACTTGAGGATTTTTAACTTAGCACAAGACAAAAAACTTTTTAACAGCCAAGGAACACATCCTGCGCACCAAGGGGGAAGGCACTAGCCATGCTCACACCCTCCGCAGCGTGGCAAGTTTTGAGCATATGGCCCATAGGAGTGCCATTAGCCCAAAAAGGGGGGAACTGTTGGGGGCTGAATGCCTCCTTCCCCTGCCTGGTTGCTCCGGAGGATCACCTCTAGCTAGAACCTCCGCCAGAGGAACCTTCAAGTACTGTAGTGTACAGGATCTGGGCAAGACTAATGTTAACACATCTCTTGTGATACCGAGTGAATGCAGGGACCAAGTCGACGGCAAAGGTCGCGATGAGAGAAGGAAGAGACCTTCGGATTTCCCCACGATGAAGGATGGGCGAAGGCAAGATTGAGGACGAGGCGGGGCCGACGAACCTTTGGCGCACCTGAGCCGAAGAACCTTCGGCATGCCTAAGCCGAGGAACCTTCAACACCTCCACGCTGAAGGTTCCACGGTCGAACAGAGGATTCAAGCATTGTCGAGCTAGAGCCCCTGGCAAGGAGCGCGTGAGAAACTCGTGGCATGAAATTACCTAAGTGACTTGTGGTCAGTAGTCTGTAACATAGGGATATGTTGGGATATTCCCCCACCGTCATGGGGCATTTTTGTAATAGTCTTAGGTCAGTTTCCGAACCCTATATAAAGGGAATGAAACCACATTTAAAGAGAGAGAGAGAGCATTTACTATTCCCACCTACTGTCAAGCTCACTGTTCGTGATTACTAAGCCTCTCGCTGCAGCGCGTGAGAAGGCTCATTGTGCATCATGTTGCTGCGGAGTGCAGTGCGCATTTTCCCAACAAATACCTTCCACTGTTTTTTAAATTAGAATGAAAATGACATCAACCTCATAGGCATTAATTTTGATCAATTCGACAAGTTTTCATGACTATGTGTGTGTAGGAACGTGGTGACTTTGGACATGTCAAAATACGTTGTTAAATGCCCAATTTGAGTACACCATGTCGAAGAGCATGTCGAGATACACAAAACCAAGTTTTGGTTCACCCAACTTAGAGTCCGAACAAGAATGTTACGCCTTCCAAAAGATCATGACACGAACCAGACTAGAAGTGGACAGAGAGGGTTAGGCGACCACAATAAGGGTTGGGCAACCTTGAACTAAGCCCATCATGAAGCCAAGGGGAGTGGTGTGAGAACTAGAGGCCAGAATGGGATGTCGGTGACCACACTCTAGGCATTGGTTGAATGTCAGTTTGCGTAAAGGGATGAAGTGAAGCCAAGTGGATGTCACATGGATCCATGAGCCCATCCAAGTGAACTAAATGAAGTCCAGTTCTACCGAAACATCACCCAAGCTTGTTTGGACCGTAGATCAAAACACAAACAAAAGAACAAACATGTGGAAGTGCTAGGTCAGATGACCTCAGAGTAGGTTGGCCGACCTAGGGCTTCCATCTCCAACTTGTACCTTGATGGATGCGGGCCTCCTTCTTGTGAGCCACATCTGGGTTCCTTCTTGGTATAAGGTACTTGTCTAAGTAAGTGCTTACTTCATTGTTCAATCGTACATTGTTCTCTAAACACTCTAGTCTACCTTTTGTACCTAGATAAGAGTAGTTTATTGCTCCTCGGATGTCTCGTATCTGGTTGGCAGAGAGCCCATCTAGTCTCTGCAGTCCACCATGTGTTTGGATAAGTTCTTAAAGCATAGGGCCCAAATCTATAACGACAATAATTTTATTTTGCAGTGCTTGTCCAAAATAGAGCTTCGAGATCGTAATCATCTCTTCCATGATGGAGTAGCATCACCATTCCTCTCGACTTGATCTATCCTAAACACCTTCTTGTCATAGTCCAACTTGATTCTTAGTAGCACACTCACATTCCCCATGGAAATTGATACCCAAGAATACTCCCAAGTGAAAGCAACATTGACAATCATGTGCTTGCAGTTTTCCCTATTTGCTACATAACGTGTCAACAAATTGTAGAATAATATCTATTCCACTTGCCAATAAAGGACACAGAGACATCGGACACAAGTGTTGGAAACATTATCGAGTTAACATGTTTACACAATGGGTGAAGTGTTGGAAGAATTGGAGAAGCCTTGGGTACATCGGATAATGTTGATACTTGCATCAGATGCTAGGATGTAGTATCTGATGGCATACCCTAGGCTTGGCTAGGCGACACAGAGACATTTGACGCTAGCACTATGGACATCACACACTTAGTGATTGTGTCCGATGTGTTTTGGCTACCCTCTATCTCAAAATAATTCTTTGGACAATGCACAAGACGCTAGCGAAGAATGCATCAGACGCAATGCTAACAATGTTCTCTTGTTGACCATGTAGTCAATGTGACATCAGACGATAAATCATGTCCATTGTAGGGCATTGGACACATCCGATGTCGAATTGGTGTCTCCAAACCCTTACTAGATCACATTGGATGCTAGGGACAGTCATTTAGACACTAGTGAGCTAGCGCACACAGATCGAATAGGCATTGGGAGGCAATAGTTGACTTCAAACGGTCATAAACACATGGCATCAAACTATGCATTGGATGCCGGCAAGTTTGCTTGATGTAGACACTATTGTGTTCGATGGTCGTGTAGGTTTTATAGTGAAGGGGAAACAACTATGTCAAGGTTGGGAGGTCTATATGAATGCCAAGGCTGGCTATTACTCACACACTTAGATATTTTGATCATTGATACATCCTTGTCAGCTAAGCCAAACCTCTCTCACTTGTCTCCTTCATTGATTCATCATCCTAATGAGTTTGGGAGTGATCCTAGTTGCATTTGCTTAGAGTTTGATGATTTAGTGGCACTAGTGATTGTGTGAGTTGTGGGATTGCTTGTTACTCGTGGCAGTTGACACCACCAAGATAGCTTGAAATAGGAGGACCATTGAGCGGAGGGTGGTGCTTGTCTCTAGATCCAATCTGATAGTGGTGATTTGTGAGGGGTTCTTGTGCATGACTTGTGTACCCTCACTTGTGGTTGTGGTTCATATGGTGCCCTTGTGTAAGGCTAGGCATGTCATGCCTAATAGCATATGAACCACCAAGTGAGTGTGTTGTCACAATGTGGACTAAGTTGCCGCCAAGCCACTAAACCATGAGATAAATCAGTGCGTCGTCATTGGTATTCTTGTGGTTGATTTATCACTTTCCTGGCTCTATATATTGCTCTAGCATTCTTGCGTTACGTTTATTGATATACTTATTTTGTGTAGAGCTTGCTTGTTTATCTGGTGCAGCTAGGTGTTTAGTTTAGTTGTAACTAGTTCTCTCTAGCTCATTAGTTGTAGTAGTAGTGACTTATATAGGTTGCTTTTTGTGTGTACTTGATATAGAGATCATAGCAACTAGCATGTGGTAGGTGGCTTGCCTTTGGTAAGGTTGAGCTAGAGCAAAACCACATTTTTGCCATATTTTTGTCTAACCAAATTTGCTGTAGTGAATTGGTAGAATTTTTATTAGGCTATTCACCCCTCTTCTAGCCATTTAGGACCATTCACTAATTCAGAGTTCAGACAAGAAAGTTACACCATATGGAAGATCATGACACAGACCTAATTGGAAGTGGATAGAGATTGTTAGGTGACCCAAATAATGGTTGGGGACCTAGACCTAAACCCAATGGGTCTCAAACTTGCTCTAGAGTCTCTTTACTCATTATGCAGCCCAAGTGAAGTGGTGTAAGAACTAGAGACTATAATTGGAGGTCGTGTGACCTCATTCTAGGTTGGCCAACCCAACAAAAGACCAACTAGAGGCAACCTTTCCATGTCATACATGGAAACACACTTAGGAGTCTTCTCAGGCATCGGTTGAATATGAAGTGCAGCCAAGTGGATGTCACACAGATCCATGTGCCCATCCAACTGAACTAAATGAAGTCCAATTTGACCAAAACTCCACACAAGCTTGTTTGGATCGTAGATCAATGTACCAACAAAAGATGGATGACAT
>Ga0182004_10001573_pt1 | contig 16888 bp, 8 predicted proteins | sample Sormic07211540_1_FD_120479 | JGI IMG/M metagenome (GOLD analysis project Ga0182004, IMG submission 120479) | Endophyte microbial communities from Sorghum bicolor roots, Mead, Nebraska, USA - 072115-40_1 MetaG | ecosystem: Host-associated > Plants > Roots > Unclassified | place: USA: Nebraska...
GGAATCATCCAAACTATATAGAGCAGAATAAATGCCGCTGGAATTCCCTGCTTGCATTTATGCAATTGATAAAGCAAAAAATAAGACCCTAAGCTCATTACTCATTAGATGGGATTGCGACCAGAGGCATCGGCATCGAAGCTGCCAAGGCCTACCAGCAATGTCTAGGGTTTGTGCGTCGTGGCTTGCTGGCGCAAGTCTTGCCGAGCATCTCGCAGCATGGCACTACCGGGCATCCACGCATGAGGTGGGCTAGAAGTTGTGCTGCGCCGGTGGAGGTAGGATGTCGGTGAGCAGGAGGTCACGTGGTCATGGATCTCAAGCGGCAGGAACTGATTGTCATCCTCGTCTCCGGTGAAATCAAAGGTGAAATCTTTGCGCCTGGCGTTTGCAGCCATGAGGGAGTGGAAGAAGATGACTTTGTGGACGTCAAACACCCAAGTGGCTGCGCCCTCATCCTCAGCGGCCCCTACCACCACGAATGCATCGTGCACCTTGCCGCGGCCGCAGTGGAGCACAAGCGGACTGGGGGTGTTGCAGACGCTCAATGTACCAAGGCCTAACCATGCCATCGTTGATGCAGCTGCCATGTCCAACGACGCGGATCCACTCATGACATTGACGCAGATCTGGATGGGAGAGAGATAGAGGAGGGCGATGGGAAGAAGAAAGGCTCGCGATGGAGAGAAGAAATTATTTTATTTTATTTTTCTCGGAGACCTACAGAGTAAGACCGTGAGTCTGAGAGGAGGCGTTTTTAATTTTTGCCGAACAAATACAATCGGAGCCAATGTTCGAACCCTGAATGCCGCGCGTGCGGCGTGTGAGTGAGCAGGGGTGGGAAGGCCGGGTGAGAAGCTTGGCTTCCCACTTCCGATCGTGGCCATCAGTTTTGGTCTAGGTGTTTTATTAGCCATTGATTTTAATGATGTATAATTTTTGTATGTACTTTTCTGGGTGCACAATGGTTAGAGGCTCTCAGCGGAGGACGTTTTACTGGGTGGATCAAGTATAATTTAAGTGTTCTATTATAGTAGAGATGAATGTGCGTGTGCAGGCATCCATGCATGCATTTGCTAGAATAATTTTTGGTTCCATCTTCAAGCCACTTGTCATGCATGCTTAATTGCGTCCGGATTAGATCATGCTTACATAATGCATGCATGAATCCGATCCATACGTACGTACATACCGCCGTGAGCGACTTGGTCGATCGTAATGTCTGAAAAGAGTGAGTGAAGAAGTGAACCTCACGTCGACCGCAGACCGCTAGCTAGCTAGCTGCGATAAAATTAAAGAGTGTAGACGATGGAGTACTCCGATCGATCGGTGGACGACCGGCACGTAATTAACTTGGCCGTCGTGTCGTCAATGCATGCAATCGTGGCTCGTTTTGGATCCTTGATCAGTAAAAGATTTCTTGGAAACTGTCGTTATTAGCATGCACAGTATTTAACCTAGTAGTGGCATAATGCAGGGAAATTAAAGCTAGTCGTCGTCGTTTCTCATATATAATCCTTATTGCTATAGCTCAAATAAAAAGCTAGTCGTCGTCGTCGTCGTTTCGGCAGGAAATTAGGAGGCGTTCACACAGGGCTCTTTGGTTCAGACATTGCATTGAGTTGACCACCGGCTTTAGTTTGCTGCCGGCCCGGCGGAACATATAGTGCATGCTCTCACCAAGTCACCAGTCAGTGATTTAGTCCTCTCTTCATGGAGGAAAAAGTAGGAAACTGGCCGTGCATCACGGTGCGTGGCTGAACCGGCCGGTCTCCGATCCCATCCCATCGATCAGTTGGTTGGTGGCTATAGTAGAATACACTATCTCTTACTCCAGAGTCCAGTTTACGTGGCCCGTATCCCCTAGGCCCTAGGTGATTTTTTTTCCACTGGATGGTCGTCGTTGGTGCATGTGCGAGTGCAAGCTCATGAGTGGAACGAAGCAGCATGCACGCACGCATGAAGAAATGCAACTTTGATTTGGTATGTGGCGCGGCGGCAAGATCCATCTATATTATATATCCAGTGTTGACGAAAAAAAGATAGGACGACTATACTGTAGTCATAGTCAACTTCGCAGCTACCGCCTGGCCGGTAATCTCGTTATGTAACTGTCGGATTAATAGGGTAGGTGTGACTTGGTGGTGGTTAATCAAGTACGGAGTAGTGCAGAGTATGGCGTCATGTACACAGTAGTACGTATGCGTGAAATCTTCAGTGACTAGTAGGTTCTAGTATATTATATGCGCATTCAGATCAGTAGAGCTTGTTATGATCTGCATGCGACGATATACTATATATTTATTTTCTTACTACTGCTTTTGAGCTTGGACACGATCGATCGAACAGTGTTGTTGCAAGTGAAGCTAGCTAGCTGGGTCCAATGCAATGAATAATCGATCGACTGCCTGCAGCTAATAATTAAGCCTCTGAACATACATAGACATTGAAATGAAATGCATAGCTGTTTGATGATAATCTAAAATACCCATACGCCTGTCTGTATGTTCAGCCTGGTTTGCTGCATGATCCATCAGTAACTCATTTATGGTTCCGCATGCAGAAACAAATCACAGAGAGGTTGTCCTGGTCCATACTCCATCCATCCTAAAATAGATGATGTCACAATAGATGCGTGCTAGTCAAACTTTCTCAACTTTATCTAGATTTATAAAAAATACGTGTAATATTTATATGTCTTTAAATAAATTTATTATAATAATATATTCAATGATCTATCTAATGATATTAATTTTATTTTATAAATATTAATATTCTTTCATATATAATTGGTCAAAATTTGAAAAAGCTGACTTCTCAGAAAACAAGAATGACTATTGTTTTATTAGGACAGAGGAGTATATCGATCCCCACATTTAATTTTGAAAATGTGCAGCCACCGGTGCGATCAACAACATGCTGCGTGCCGACACCTCTCTAAAATCGATCTGAACTTTTTAACTAAAGTCATCGTCGTCGCGTTTTTCTCCCACTGCACACAAAGTACTATATACATGCACAAGCACAAATATTTGACTTTCTATTTCTACGTACCAATGCGTGTGTGCGTGCACGCTTATTCATGCATATGCATATCGACCGGTGGTACGGTGTTGCAGCAGCTCCTATTTCCTAACACACCAACGTGTGTTGCGCCACGTTAGCTTGCAGCCTAGCTAGCAACTCCTTTTTTGACTTGCTGCAGCTTCATGCATCCATCCATCTCCTTTTGTTGGCTGCTGCAACGGAATAATGTTCATCATTTGGCATCCCAGGGAATTTCTCGCGTTTACATGCACTTTTCCTCCTCCCGATTAGTGGCGTTGTTATCTAATGTTAATGTGATGGTGACCCTTTAGTCTCTCGGCTCGATCCATGCTTAAAGACTTGCTCATCAGATCAGTGAATACTACTGGCCTGGCAGCTAGCCGACAGTAACTGGAAACTTGACAGTGGCGGTCAAAAAAGATAGTACGGTAATATTCACCGCGCGTGTGCAGCTTATGTTGATCCTGTTCTTGACTTTGCTGGTCACTCAGATGCTTCTTCACTCACGCGTGCTGCACTTTTGCTTGTAAAAAGAACAGAGGATAGCCGGATAGGTCGTAGATGGACCCTCTCATCACGAGTAAAAAAAGCAAAAAGCGGAACGAAAGAACAGTACGCAATCAACTGGAAGACCCCAACGCCTTTTTAACACCTTTTTACTATATTTACGTACAAAAGCTGGCCTGCTCGATCTGCAGCAAGCGCAACGGTATCTGTTTGTTTATACTGTAACTAGCTATATATAGTAGGTTAATCTCCTTGCGTCTCTCACTGAAAGTCTCAAACATGCATGTGTGTATATGTATATGTACATACATGTACGCATGAACAGAGAGAACGCCGTCATGTAACATATCTCTCATGCTCAAGATCTGGACTAGAAAGATATATTATTGGGCCACTTTCAGGCATTATGGGTGTGTTTGGTTTGAGGAATGAGAGATGATCCATTTTCTTCTCACTCCTCACTTTTTGTATTTGGTTTGTAGAATGATGAAATGAGTAGCTCTATCACCGTCTCATTTCTCACAAGCTAATAATTAGTATATGCGTGAGGAATGAGTTGATTCCATCAAAATTCATAAAATGAACTCATGATGCATCATTTTATAAAGCATGGGATGACTTCTCAAACCAAACGCATCAATATATCTCCGGGTTGGATCCATCCATCTCAACCGCCACCTGATCATCCACACAGATCATCATTTCCTGAAGCAAGCCTCAAGAGCGGCTATATCATTATTACGCTTCTTCCTATCCCCCAACTGTAATACACGCATGTGACGAGGGCTTATTGCAGATAAAAGCAACACTGCTAAATCTATATACAGTATAAGCTATGCAGACAACCATTCATTATTCTAGCTGTAGCCTCTAGCTATGAAAGACAAGCTCTCAAAGAGCAACACGAATAACAGAAGCGCCAACTAAACACCAAGTCAACTAAAACACAACCATCCATTCCTGGTGAAAATCTCCAATTCCATCGTTTCTAGCATGCCGATCTCAAAGTTGACATGCCACTCTTTTATGAAGAATGCACCCCAAACGGGTGTCTAGTAAGTGCCTCTAAAAATAAGGGCAAATAAGAAAAAGAATCTAAAATTTCTCCCCAAAATCCATGTCATTTCCGAAGCCAAATGGGCCGAAAAATTGCGACCTCTCTCACACAAACTTGGCATTGAATTTTCAGGTCAACTTGCTGCAACCAATTCCTGATCAGTAATATTAGTCGTGGTTGTAAACCAAATACAATGTGAATAAATCTCAAAAAAAAATAACACAATAATCAAAGAATAAGTGTTGGATACTTTCTTTTTTTCGTTGCAAATAATCTCCTCTATTTTGTTTTAGTAAGTTATCTTTTATTAAAATGACCCTTGTTAGCAAGAGCCAAATGGATATCTTGATTTTAAGGGCTAATTTTAATTTCCATAAATAATATTTTGAGGTATTATTCAACTTGTTTTACAGAATGTTTATACATTGGCTGCATTGTAAATAATCCTTGTTTAGTGAGGTTCTTTCATGAAGGGCTTTAAGAATATATCTAGAAAAATAGTGGTCAAAGAGTATTTTTTGCCGAGAATTAACTTCTTTGCACAATATGTGATGGGCCAGAATACATACCAAGAATTTCAATTAAACATAAATATAAGTGTATTCTAGACTATCAAGATAAGTTTAGATAACTAGCAGTTCTTTAAAAATATGTAACTGTATGCATAATAATAAATAATAACGTACTAGCAACTCAAATATTATATTATCAATAATGTGTCTTTTATTTTAAAATTTTATGTTCAAATTATTTTTTTCATAGGATGGTTAGACACCTACTAAAATATTTTTAAAATGAGGGGAAAGTATGTAGAAGAGTTCTACAAGGGAAAAAATTGGAAAGCAAAGTCTTGTATTCCATCCGTTCCAAATTATACATTACTACAACAACTATATGTAGGAACGGGACAGTTTTTGCAGCTGACTCTACTGAGGCACCTCTGTAAATGAGACATTCACATTTCTAGGGATGGTTCGTAGGGTGGTTCATCCTTGTAAACCTTTTTTCAGAAATTGTAAACTAGATGTAAAAATAGCAAGCTCATTTTTTGCTCTATGGAAAATCATGGCAAACTCATGCTGGAAATCAATTCTACAAGAAACCTCTACTTTTTAAGATAAAGCCACTGAAAATATTGAAAAATGCTTCGGCTGATAATAGGATAATAATCACCATAAAGAAAGGTTGAATGGAATTTTTAAAAATAACACAAGGAGTTCAAAAGGTTGTAAATTATCTGGAATCTGTGAATCTTAAGAGTCCTTAGCAAAATTGCAGCAAAGGAAGTGATGATCAACGGTTTCTTCACAACCAAGATTCTTGAGTAGTAGCTATAACTTGGAAGAATTCATGTTTTTCCTTGGATGTTTTGATTATTGATCTAATCTATTTCTTTAATAAGATCCACAATAAATTGAATTGGCAAGAAGATATCCAAACCCACTTAAAATTAACTAAAGTTGGGTGAACAACACAAGAATAACAATTCTAATTTTACTTATTATATATTAGGGATTATGATTCAGGAGTACCAGATTTTTCTACTAATTTCTTCCTCCATTCTAAATTATAGTCATTTTGGCTTTTCTAGTCTAGATATATAACTTTTGCTATGTATTTCGATACAGTATATGTATCTAGGTGCATATAGATCTTAGAAAAAATCAGGACAACTTATAATTTGGAATAATGTAGGGACTACTATTTAAAGGTTGCCTTTCCTGTGACTTCCTAGTGTTCCTCGAAACTTATTTGTGCACTCTTGAGACATGCATTATTTGAGGCGCGCACACACAAATAAACTACCACACAGATGCACGTAGGCGCGGCACTCGCAATTGGTCCAGATTTAATGGTGCATCGTCTACCCAATTTGTTGGACTAATCGTCCTTGGTGAGCCAGAAAGGATAAAGGACACTAGAGTTCTTTCTTCTATATGGCCGTTCTCAACGAACATCCTCAGATGCATACCACCCACCCAATGCCCATGGCCATCCAAGCTACCTCAAGACGCCGCCTCTGGCATGAATTGCAGATCGATTTGACCCCTGAAGAAAGCAACAGCCCAGGACTGGGTGTGGGTGAACAACTGATCATATGCATCTAGGAGAAGACGTACGTAGTACCTTCTCTTCCTGTAGCTGAAATAAAAATTGTCTAGTGCGTGCTAGCCTGCAGCATTATCAATAATCCACGCACATGGCCTCTGAGCAAGCAAGCAACAAGTTAATTAATATATGTTCCGTTTGAGTTACACTATATACAAATTTTCATGCTGCCTGCGAAAAACAGCTACTGTACCTTTTTAGAGTCATATATATATTGCCCTCTGCCTGCGTGGCACGCCAAAGGATTGGGAATTCTTGATCATGAGGAGCACCATCGCAGGCAAAGGATTGATTTGACCTAGGAAGGATCGGATCAATAATTAGCTAGCCCCTTTGGAAAGAAGAATCGAGTGCGTGCATAAAAGAAAACAACTCAGCTATCGACCATGGGCGTTTAGTAGGGTCACTACACTACCGGATCAAGTGACCCCGGCCAATACTTGATCTGCCCCTCATGGGAAGAGATGACAAGGAAATAAAACCATGAAGAGGCACTTTCATGTCTTGCGTAATATATTTTCAAGGTTTATTTTAACAATACCATCAAACCTTGTCATGTGTCGTAAGGCCAGTCTCAATGGACAATGTTACTGTACGGTTTCATATACCAACATGTCATCAAGATTGAAATAAAACTATCTATGAAATAACCCCAGCAATGAAGCATTTCACTTTGTTGTTTCCAAGGCTAAGCAAAGCATTTAATTACTGCAAAATGATTGGATCACATGCAAGATGGTGAAACGATTTAGCCCTCAGTAGGGATTTCATCCTGTTTCACCACGTGGGAAACAACGCACGAAGGGTTTCACCATGGTGAAACTACTTCCTTCTCTCTCCTCTTTGTTTTATGCAAAAAAGTATAATTTTGCTGACATGATGCTCTAATAAATGTGCATGACATTCTGATGAAACCCCCATTGAGACTGGTCTAACTGTACATATGTACAACTTGTTATCATCTAGTCTCTTAGGTTACCCCTACTAGATATAATGAGCTAATTACCTATATTTGTTAGACTTAATAAGGGTTGAGCCAACCTCATTTCAATTAAATCAAATAAATTCTAAGACCATAATCAATATTAGGTGCAATAAAGGATTAATTATTACACATATAATTAACTAAAGATTGACCTTTTTTGGAAAGATTGACCTAGCTTAAACAGATCGCTATTGTGTTACCTGATTTGAGGTTGAGGCGGGCAGAAGGAGAGCCATATGCTTGACATGTCGACACATGACACACATAGGCTCAACCGTGTAGACCACACATGAGTGATGCACGGTGCCGGCACAAATTTTGCACATCTAAGCTATAACTAAAAGTGAGAAGGGTGGGAGTAGAGATGAAAGAAGAGTGTGAGTGGGGATGGATTGGTAGAGAAGAGAGTGGCAAGGGTGGGAGCAAAAGACCAATGATCGAGAATGAAAAAAAGAAATGTGAGTGAGCAGTGGCGGACCCAGAATTTGGTTAGGACTAGGGCCAAATCCTAGTAGCGAAAAGCCAAAAACTACACCGTCGTCTATATAATCTATGTATCTTGTAGTGTCAGAGAGGATCGTAACATTGTTCATTCGTTTCCAAGATTCATGGTGGAGTTTTCTTTAGTTAAGATCAGAACAGATGTAGTAGAAAAATTATAGGGGATTCAGTTACTTCATAAATTGATCAGGGTTTTCTTGAGGCCGTGACAGAACTTGATGAGTGTTGGTGGATCTTCTCACGTCCCTTCCTCTCAGTGATGATGTTGTCTCGCCTACTCGCCCGACTATGGTGTGGTAAAGCACTGGCGGGCAACGAGCACCAGTTACGAGTGGCGGCGCGAGCAAGCAAAGCATCCAAGCAAGAGGGCGAGACAACAAGAGAATAGGCGTCGATTCCTAATCTCTCTGGGCTGGTTGACATTAAAGCTATTGGGCTAAGGCCTTGTTTAGTTGGCGAAATTTTTTAGCTTTAGCTACTGTAGCACTTTTGGTTGTATTTGATAATTATTATCCAATTTAATAGACTAATTAGGCTCAAGATTTATCCTGCAAATTATAGGCAAACAGTGTAATTAGTTATTTTTTATATCTATATTTAATGCTTCATGTATGTGTCTAAAGATTCGATATGACAAGAAATCTTAATTTTTTTTAGAAATTAAACAAGGCCTAAACTCTAATAAATTAATAAGACAATGGTCCAGAAATTAAAGAGCTGTACTTAGAATACCTAGTCTACGACTAGGGCCAAGGCCCTAGTGGCCCTAGGCCTGAGTCCGCCAATGTGAGTGAGGGATAGATGGGTGTGGAAGGTTGTGTAGCATACCAACAAAATTACTATACATTAACAATAGATATGGTTATTAGAACTTTATGTATTTGAAACTTTTCTAAACAAATAGTTTATACAAGAGATTTTAATTTTACCAAAAAATATAAAATGTTATTTATGTCCAAAAAATAGGATAATCTATTATCTTAATATTTGGCAAAAAAAATAAGGTTACACATTGCAAAGAAAAACACAGAAACAAAATGATCTCCATAAGTGTCGACAAATTCAACAGCACTGCCATTATTCAAAAATATAACCCAAAAAATTGATATACTTATTTCTTTGTTACCTACACATACCAAGCATTAAAGAAATAGATCTAAGTATCTTATTACACTTTAAACATGCATTTAAGAGTCAAAGTTGCAACCTAGATGATGCTTTGAAGTAAAAAATATTTTAAAAATAGAAAATTTTTAACACAAATGTGTAAAAAATAAAAGCATAGGGTAGATTAAAAAATCAAGGAAGAGAAAATCCGATCCAAGACTATCACTATCATATCATCTGGAAAAAAGTGCCTACTCGATACAAAACGAGATCATGACATTAAATTGGATACAATATTGGCTATAAAATGTTCAGATTCAAATGATGCCATTAAGCTATAAAATGTGACAGGTGTACTACTACATAGAACATTTTCAAATAAAGGTCAGATTCAATTTGTACTTCATCCTAAACTATAAGCCGTTTTACTTTTCTATATAGAAATCTAGTCTAAATATCGTACAAACCATTTACCAGGAATTAAAAATCAGTTATAAAAATAGCAAAATAAACTAAAATCCTAGGACAAGCACACCATCTAAATTTCATAAGATTCTTGGCGCAAAATACATGTGTGCATTTTCAAATCTAAGATTTGAACTCATGACCCCCATACCTTACTTGAGACCTTACTACCATCATATTACACATTCACTTGTGACTAAATATAGGATTCTATTATTTTGTTTTAACTTACTTGCATTCAAAAATTTATTTTGTTTTAACTTCATATGATTCTTTTGTTGAATATTTTGGGACCAAAATGATTTCAAACAAAAAGGTTTCCAACTACATAGTTTTTAGATCTCGTGGAGTGCTATAACTTTGTATAGGGTATGTCTTCATCCAAGATCATTTAAAAATGTAAAAAAATAAATTTTAAAATCTAGAAACTTAAAATGCACTTTTTGGCCCTTAAATGATCTTTAGATAAACAAATAATTGTCAACTACAAAGCTTAGATCTCATCGATCTTAATAATTTGGATATAAAATTGTCTTCATTAAACTTTATTTGAAAAGTCACAAATTTATTTATGGGACACCTATTTCCAGTTTCAGGGTGTTCACGTTACCAAGCATCCTATGATAAATCTATTTCTGAAGTGGTAGAAATACCTTCATCTCTGGAGGTTGTCTGCGCCTCAAATATTATTTCAGGATAGACGAGAAGACAACCGTCTCATAGACAAAATACAGTGTTCTAAGAGCATCTCCAAGAGACTAGCTCAAGCATGTTCTAAAGGTATATTTGGTTATTGTTGAAGGAAAAACGTCTCCAACAGACTCTGTAAATGACTCTTCAAATTTAGTAGCTCTTCTCCCACCTTATTCGCTCTCTACTTTTGGATAGCCTACCTCACTAGCCATTCTTTATAGAGTCTGTTGGAGTACTCTAATATTTTTTTTGTCAAATCTATTTTAGAGAGTAGCTAAATCAGTAAATTTGACTAGTCTTTTTGGCTAATCTCCGCTCAAAAAAGACATTTCTATAGTAGTAGTTGGACCATTACTTATGATGATAGTGGGAGCACTAGCTGACATGGCATAAAAAAGGAATAAAAAACAAGAAGTTGGATGCACTGACGAGCAACAGAGACCGTGGATTATTTGGAAACTGTGTGAGACTAGCGACAAGACACTCGGTAGTAGCGCCTCTTATTTGTTCCACAATTTTTGACAGAATAGACACGGTAGCACTTTCGTTTATATTTGATAAATATTATCGAATCATGAACTAACTAGGCTTAAGAGATTTGTCTCGTAAATTACAGATAAACTATGTAATTAGTTATTTTTATCTATATTTGATGCTACATGCATGTAGTGTAAGATTTGATGTGACAGAAATCTGAAAAAATTTATAAAATTTTTTAGAAACTAAACAAGGCCTTAACCTATCTTTGCTCCATGGCAGATGAGACATGACATCAGCTAGCTACATCGCTAGTCCGTTGAGGACTCTCTTAAGTAGAGTGAAACGAGTAGTTTAGCTATGGTTAGAGTGAATAGCTAGGCATGAAAATACATAGCTAGTATTTTTAATTTAAACAAATGATTAAGTATGCCGTGTCAACTGTGCTCGATCAGTTCCTTGGATCAAGTAAGGTGGATGGAAACATAACTAGTTTCTCTTTACGAGTTTAAAATGGATGGAATTGAAAGTGTAGGACAAAAAAAAAAGGAGTTCACTACAAAATCAGAGACAACGGTTAGCAGAAGCAAGTAGAACCAGGGTTCGACCTTTTTTTCTGCACGCTTATTATCAGCTTGTTTTTGTTTTTTTTCGTTGTTCTTTTAAGGCGTACTCCGTACGTAGGCTATGCTAGCAGCTGAGTAGCTGACTGTCTTGTACTAGTAGTTAGCGATGAAAACGGAACGGATACTTTCCGACCGTATTCGAGACCGAATTCGTTTAGAGGAGTTTGGATCTGTCCGTATCCGAGTCCGAATATTCAACATCCGATACTGTATCCGTATCCGAATGCTTAAATCATATATTTATGATGTCGACATCCAATCGTATCTTATCCGACATGATTGACATTAATCGTATCCGAATGCTTAAATCATATATTTATGATGTCGACATCCAATCGTATCTTATCCGACATGATTGACATTATCCGTATCCGAATCCGTATCCGAATCCGAATCCGACCAGAAATATGAAAACAAATATGATATCGGTGATATCCGTCCGTATCCGATCCGTTTTCATCCCTACTAGTGTAGACGCGGAAAAAGCTGGCCGCCTACTACGGCACGGACGACGATCACGTCACCGGTCAAAGTAGCTGCCGGCTTTGCTTATATTCCAGGCCTTGTTTAGTTCATCCCAAAATTTAAATTTTTTTAAAGTTTTCCGTCACATTAAATTTTGTGATACATATATAGAACATTAAATATAAATAAAAATAAATAATTAACAATTTATTTGTAATTTACAAGATAAATTTTTTGAGCCTAATTAATCTATGGTTGGACAATAATTACTAAATAGAAACAAAAGTGTTATGATGTCAAAAAATCAAAAACTTTTTAGATATAAATCAGTCCGGAATCTTTTCCACGTGTACAGTACGGGCCTTAATTTAATTTTCCTATTGATCAAGTCCACACACCAAAGTGTAAAGTGTCGGTCGGCTGCTAGCTGCTCCGTTTGCATTGCAATTTGCAAATGCTGCATCACAGCATCAGCGTGACGAACGACATGGCGTGTGAGCGGCGACCATCCTCGTAGCATGCACGGCCAGGCGTGCGTCACGACACGTTTACGGTGGCGGTGTCGGCTGTGCGTCCACGGCTGGCCGGCCGGCCGGACACTCGCCGGCGTCGAGGTGATCGATCGATCTAGTTGCACCGGTGGTGGGTTTGCATGCATTGTGTTTATCTCTGGAATCAATCGTTCTGGACGGATAGATGACGGCAATATTATTGCAAAAAAAAAAGAGTTTAATTTTCCCGCCAATAATCCCAAGCTAGGGAGATCTGGTCAAAGTCGTAATATTGATTATAATAACAAGCTAATTAATAAGCTCTCAAGGTAACTCGATCGTCCAAGTAATAGGAATATTAATTATTATATTGTCTTCATCAAAATCAGAACTGGCGCCATGCATTTTGGGTCTTCTTATGCATGACTGGACTAAAACTCGAAAAACCGTTGTGTGCACTGGTAGAAAATAGTTCAACTGGTTTTAGTTATCACGCGTCTGTGGTATAAAAAGAGCGGTGTCAGAACTACCAACCATCTGCAAAGATGCATTTTCACAGGCGGTTTTCCTAACAAAACCGTCGGTAGAAATCAAGCATTTTTACAGGCGGTTTTCCTAAGAAACCGCCACTAAAAATCATATTTCTACAGGCAGTTGCTGTAGAAATCATGTATTTTTACAGGCGGTTTTCTTAAAGAACCGCCACTGAAAATCATATTTCTACAGGTGGTTGCTTAAGAAAACCGCCTCGAAAAATAATTTGAAATTGATTTTTTTGAGTTTTTCAAATGACCTCGTTTAAAAAAATTGTCAAAATGAAAGTTATAGATCTCAAAAGGTTATGAAATATTGTAGTTGATAATTTTTTCTTTTGAGATCATCTTGCCGTCGAAAACAACATTTGAATTTCTCGAATTTGAAATTCAAATTTTGTAAGTGACCTCGGACGGAGAAACTACCAATATAAAAATTGTAGATCTTAAAAAGTTATGAAACTTTGTAGTTGACAACTTTTCCATTTGAATCTGTTTAGGGCCTCAAATAATCAATATATGCTCAGTTTAGGATAATATGTGGGGAACTAAACTAATATAGACATATTTGAGTGATAGGTGAAGTGGTAGAGGAGGTTACATGGTTTTAGGTTTGAATCCCACTAGTAGCAGCGTTTTAATGAGGACGTCCTCCTCTTTTGTTGCTTTTTAAATTTTTTTGAGATTATTGCTTTTTAAAAGTTTTTTCTCCATTATAACTGTGTAATAATAAATGATTGGATGTAAAACTGTTGGGAGCTGTTTCTAAAACAGCTTTATAGATGAAACTGTTTTTCTTCTTCTCTCACAAAAATATGAGTTGGGATGAAACTGAAAAAAGTAGCTTATTGTAGCTCTCTCCCTCATTTCTCTCTCTCATCTATATATAAAGTAGTTGGTGGAGCTATTTTACCAAACATTTTTTCTAAAATAACTCAGTTTTATCTAGAAAGTTACTCGTGAAGCTATTTTTAAAAAAAACAGCTTTACTAGTGAAGTTGAGTTGTGTCAAACAAACCTTAGGGCTCCCACCACTAAAACTTCACCAAAAAATATAAAAATTTCACAAAAATAAAATTATTTTTCTTGGAAAAACACAAAAAATGAGAAAAAAAATCCTGCATTCCAAAGATACCTTAACCACCGGTAACCAAGACAATAAAAAAAGAGTTGGAAAGAGAAGTGTGAGCGAGCCCCAACGTTAGCTCAGCTTCATCTAGAAAGTAGTTCATGAAGTTATTTTTTAAAAAAAATAGTTTTACTAATGAAGTTGAGTTATGCGCCTGTGCCAAACAAGCCCTTAGGGCTCCCACCACTAAAACTTTACAAAAAAAATATATATAAAAAAATTTCACAAAAATAAAATCATTTTTCTTGGAAAAACACAAAAAATGAGAAAAGAAAATCCTATGAGAGGTGTGAGCGAGCCCTTGCCATCCCATTTTTGGAGCTGTCCTCAATGTGATGAGGAAAGCTCGCTGGGCTTAAGGATTCGGAACAGGCGACGGAGCCAAACAGTTCACTAAAAGATCCACCCACGGGCTTTGACAGTGGCTCAAGCCCATCTATCTCTCCAACCGACTCTGATGCGTGGGCTATGACAGCTTATTTGAGTCTCTCTTTTTTTTCTTTTGTGAAAACGATGTGGTACTAAACTACTAATTAACGAGGTTGATGAACGCGGGAGGAGTATGTACGTGCTTGGAATCATGAGGCCTATCCCGATCGTAGTTTTATTACTTTTTTTTTTGCTCAAAAAAGTAATAAAACAAAAACCAAGCCCAAATCTCACGTCGGCCCACTCCATCAGTCCTCGTGCAATTCCAATGGACTCCGCGTTTTGAGAGTTGAGATGGGAGACAAAGTGAAAAAAAAAAAATCAGATTCCAATGATACTTTAAGTCGACCTTTCTTCAAAAAGAAAAAGATCTAATTTACCTCACTCAATTATTTGGGGTCATCCAATTGTCTCCCTAAACTATATCACCATTTTTTTGTACCTCCCTTAACATTTAAAATTGTTTATGTTTTGCAGCTTGGGTGTTTTTTTATGGTGGTTTTGCTGATGTGGCGCACAGGGTAAATCAGACTGACTTGAAAGTTCGAAGAGGTAAATCGGACTAAAAATATTTTAAAATATTCAAAAATTCATAAAAATAAAATCTAAAAATTTATTCAAATATTTTTACATGAAAAAATAATACAATTAAGAAACCAAAATTTTGATTTAGTCTTAGAAAAGTGTTTTACCTTAGAAAATTATGAAACTAGGGTGCCTATTTTAAAGTTGTTTGAATATAAAGGGACTTAGTTTGGTGCTTATTTTCTAGAAGAAACTCGCATCATCTATTATAATTAGTCGATTTTGATCATATGGGCTACATAGAAGAACCAGTGGAGCATTTGTCTTGACTGTAGTGGGTTAGTCCCCTACCATGGATACATTTCATAGTAGCTATGTTAGGCTGATTAAGTGGCTGCATGCGCGCTGATGCTTATATGCATGCTCTCGTTGTCAATTATAATTAGCACGCTAACGACCAAGTGACTTTGATGATAACACAAGTATTATGTAACCACATCATACTTAATACTATTATTCAGTATGAACATAAGTGTCACTCAATCATGTTTGTGTCACTTGATTCTATTTGCACAAATATTACGAATCGTGTGTTACCATCTTTTTTTTTTGGGCCCGTGCTTCGCCTTCGCTCCATCTTTTATTGCATTAGAACTTAATTGAATCTGATAGTTTGTAAGAGAAAAATAAATATATTGAATGAAGGTTGCACGCACGCATGTATATGTGTGGTATGGTTCATGCAACCATGTAGGTTAACACAACTACATTGAAAATTTATCTAGGGCAAGGACCAACATCCAATATGGTTATGACAATGCTCCAGTACTAGCGCTTCTATGTAGTTTGAATGATCAACATCGACAAATTGTAATAGATAACAAGAGCTCTACTGGCAAATAAGCATCAAAATGAGTCCATAAAGATTCAAACAAATTTAAACTAGGCACCATAAGAAAGAGCATGATTTTAGAGAAATACATATGAAACTAGTTTCAGAATTTTTTTAGGCAACACAAAATTTTCTAAACCAGATTTTAGGATATTCAACGTAGTCCGATTTACCCCTCTCATATGGCGTCACACTAGCAAAACCACCACCAAAACCGCTAAAACTAGAAAATCAAACGTTTTAAAAGCTGAGGAGGTAAAAAGACTAATTTATAGTTTAGGAACAAAAATGAGATGACCGAATTGGATTTTGATAAAAAAAAGTAAAAAAAAACTATTTTTGTAGTTTAGGGGGAAAAATCTTTGACCGAATTGTATTTTTCCCGAAATCAAAAAATAAAAAGAGAGCGATTGGATTTTGGTAAAAAAAAACTAATAATCTTATAGTTACGGAGGAACATGTCACACCCGGATGTAAAAGAGCATTCGGGTGCCAAATCACATGTGCGCCAGGATCTCAAATTCACACACATGGACCGACATCATCAATGGTACAAAACACAGTGTTCAAAACGAATTACATAAATGAGAGTAAATGTACCATTATTACAAGCCAAATGTTTATCAAAGTACGAAGGGGAAACATAAGCTAAACTGCTCCATAAGTAAAGGGGAAACTAAACGCCGACGTAGCAGGACCACCTTGCCACAGGAAGGTCGACGGCAAAACCACACGAGCCTAACAACCAGGAGACTTAGGGTAGTCCTCAGGGAAATCGCAATTGTACTCCTGATCGTCCGAGCAACCTTTAATGATTATAGCAAGGGTGAGCTCATGTCGAACTCAGCA
>Ga0182004_10001574_pt1 | contig 16882 bp, 18 predicted proteins | sample Sormic07211540_1_FD_120479 | JGI IMG/M metagenome (GOLD analysis project Ga0182004, IMG submission 120479) | Endophyte microbial communities from Sorghum bicolor roots, Mead, Nebraska, USA - 072115-40_1 MetaG | ecosystem: Host-associated > Plants > Roots > Unclassified | place: USA: Nebraska...
GATGTGGCAGCATATTTATTGAAGAAAGAGGTAGAAAAAAATAAGACTTCAAGTCTTATTTAAACTCTAAGTCCATATTGTTCGAGATAATAAATAACTTTAGACTCTATGATAGAGTCTGCACTGTGAGTGCCCTTATATGTGTTCATTTGTATTTGGATGCTAGGTTATATGTGTTGGAGAATAATCCAAATTTTAACGTGAGTACCGTAGAGATACTTAGAGGACCCATTGTTTGGCTATTTTAATTAGGGGGTATTTGGTTGGAGGTGTTAAAGTTTAACAGGTATTGTAGCATTTTCGATTTATCTGACAATTAGTGTCTAATCATGGACCAATTATGCTCAAAAGATTCGTCTTGTAAATTACTTTTTACCTGTGTTTTTAGTTTCGTAAATAATCTATATTTAGCACTTCATATATGTGTCCTAACATTCGTTGTGATGAAAGTTAAAGTTTAATAAACCCAACTAAACGGGGCCTTAGTGATTGCCCACCCCTGCTTCATCTATGCCTTATAGGGCCGATGCTCCTAGAAAAGTGCCCCTTTCATCCCTAGCCACCGCAACAGCTGATGCGGTCTTTGTGTTCTTGATATCTTTAAGGCCCGCACACCCTATCCCGCGTCCCACCCACAGTTATCCCCTCCCCCACCCGCTCTCTCTCTCTCGTCGGTGACCAGCGGCCTCCTCACGTCTGCCCCACCACCTCCCCCCACGCACGACCATGGCAGAAGTGGCGACAGCGGCGGATCCAACACTAGGTAGGTCCTTTGTCCTCCTTCTCTTCCCGCTGCTGCTGGATCTAGGATTTTAGGGTTCTGGCGAGCTCTCTCTCCCTTCTTCCCAAACTCCAGTGGGCTTAGAAGGAAATAGGGTTTGGGGGAGACAGGTAGGTCAGAGTGAAAGTGGTCGATGGGCGGCTTAGGAGAGCTGGCGATGGCAGGCGTGGTCGGGCTAGGTCGGAGCAGGGAAGGCTTGGTGGATCTAGAGAAGATGGAGGAGGGCGAGCTCGACGAAGCTGGAGAAGATGGCGACGATGAGGGAGGGAAAGAGAGCGCACACGGCGGGGCAGTGCCTGGCGGCGGCTGGCATGGGCTAGCTCCATTTTTTTTTCCTTTTTTTTAACTAAAATAATTTATTTCTTAAAATGGAGGGTGTATCCTGAAATATGATTTCATGCTTTAGAGTTTTTTTAGCCTAAGGCTACTAGTCGCGGCCCAATAACCCCAGGTAGCCCTCTTTGTATTTGGCCCATGCATATTAGCCCATGGTAATTTCAGCCACGCGGCCGACTAGGTCACGCACTCACGCGCAGACGCGCCCGCGCCGCCAGCCGGCCACTCGCGCCCGCGCCGGAGCCTCGGCAGTCGGCACCCGTGCCTTCATCCAGGGGCTGGGCTCCAAGCTACAGAGGGACCTCAAACCTAGAACCCTCTTCCCCCGCGATGGCCGCAGGGAGCGGCGGCGGCTCGCGGCGCGCGCGTCCGAACGTGCTAGTGACGGGGACGCCGGGGACGGGGAAGACGACGACGTGCTCCCTCCTTGCCGACGCCGCAGGCCTCCGTCACGTCAACATCGGCGACCTCGTCCGCGAGAAGAGCCTCCACGACGGCTGGGACGACGACCTCGAGTGCCATGTCATCAACGAGGACCTGGTAAGTCTCTCACCTCCGCCCGACTGTGCTCCGCTCCGCTCATTTCTTCGGATATTCCTGTGTTCGTCGTATCGTGTTAACCTGGACCGCAGAATTTCAGCATTTGCCCTGTAGATTAAATATAAGAGCTGAAATATCAGGATTCTTATGCGTGAAACCTGAAATTTTGAGTTTATTTTGGGGTTGAACCGTTGAAGTGCCCCCATGTTTAATTTTTAAGATTTAGGCCCTGATTGGTTCCCCTTAGCCAGCTAAAAATATTAATTTTAGCTACTCTTGGGTAACCAGTGAGACTAAACTATTTTAGTTCCTTTTTAGTCATTGTGTTTGGAACTTTATTAGCTACTAAAGTGACTAAAATTTAGTTGGCTAAAATTTAGCAAGGCGAACTAAACAGGCCCTTAGTGGATTTCTTTTTTGTGGTATGTAATGTCATCAGCCGCACTGCAGGTCAGGGTTAGCTCTGTTTCTTTTGCTAGATGTCGTTAAGGAAACAGGTCCTCGTGGATGGTCAGTTGACCATTATAGAACTGGTAGAAGAGGTCGATCTGCAACAAACAGAGTTCCATGTTGAATTGATTGATGCCTATACCATGGACCAATAGGTCCCACCTTCGCATCTCATGTCCCATAGGTTGACCTAGTGCCATCTAACATTAAACAAGGGTCTACATTTGTTCAAGTCTTCTTTAATGACATGAGTTGGCTTGGATTGCTGGTGTGCGTCCAGCCCACTCGCATTCGAAGCCTGGCTTCGACGCCAGTGTCTCACCTGGGAACAGTGGTTCCCTAAATAATTTCCATTGTTTCACACGGATGTGCCACAACTCCGTGTTTCATAGCCTACTAGGTATAGGATGTAGATCTAGCTTGCGCACTAGGTGTGTGGTGTGAGTGAGTGAGTAGCGTGTGTGTGCGTGAGTTCAAATACTAAGGTTGAGGCAATAAAAAAAAGGTCTTCTTTAATGACATGAGTTTACACATGCTCTAAGTCACCAGTTAGGCATGGATGTGCGGCAAGCCAACTCATATGGCGGAGATCATTACCTTATGGATTACAATGATCATATGTTTTTGGTCTCATCTTAACTGATAATTTAGCTTTGTAATTCTAATTAAACAGAATAAAGAAAGTAGCCAATCCCTCATTATTGTTCAGTTAACTTCATTGAACTGGAGGTCTGTCAATCAAAGTGCCCATCTACCTCTAAAGTCTCTTCTGCAATTTTCCAGCAAACACATACATTCAGGCACAATGAATTGCAAGCTGCACATAGTCCATCAGGAACAATACTGAGAGGCATGATTCTGCTTTTCAATTTGTTAAATTGATATGGCATCGCAACAGTGGTGTGGACATTTTGTGTGCAATTGTTCTTGTGTGCTTATTATTATTCTGCTATCTGTGGGTTTATTTCATGCAAATAGAGGATTTGGCATTCATTTCATGATGCCCATTGCATGCTCTGTCAGCAGCGTCTTATAGCCTGCCGCAGAATTGGAATTATGCCTTTTGCCTTCAACAATGAATGTATAAAATGATATTTTGATTTTATTTAGCCTCATGTGTCAATAGTTTTGTCGTCAAGGGTTGAATAGTGTAAGTCAAAGTGATAGTTACTACCTGTTGTGTAGGATTGACTAGTGAACTTACAACAAATGATTCTATTTGTTGATGACGATTATTGTAGACCTGGGATGTCCGTCCATGGCTCAACTGATGCTCGTATTTAAGAAGACGCAAACCACTAGTGCAACATAGACACAGAATCACTCCATTCTCATTATGGATGGTGCTCTTCTACTGGATTAAACTTTTCTTCCTTGAAAGTAGCATGGGTCTGCTTTATGGACCTACACCCTAGCTCTACAACAATGATCACCTGGAATGGTCGGAACTGTTTGCAGCAGCAGTGCTGTGGCTTCAGCACCTCTCAGTGCACACTGTAGAAACTAAGCAGCCACAGCTGCAGCCGCCTCTGCAGAAGTGCAGCCGATCAGGGTCATAAGTTCTTTGGATAATTCTGTCTGTATGTAGTTGCAATCTGAACCCAGTCTTTTTACTGTCTATTGTATAGGATTGACAAATGAACTTACAGCAGATGATCCTGTTTGTCGATGATGATTGCTGTAGACCTGGGATGTCTGTCCATGGATCAACTGATGCTTGTATTCAAGAAGGAGACAAACCACTAGTGCAACATCCACACGGAATCACTCCATTCTCTTGTGGATGGTGCTCTTCTACTGGATTAAACTTTTCTTCTTGAAACTAGCATGGGTCTGCTTTGTGGACCTACATCCTAGCTCTACAACAGTGATCACCTGGAACGGAGTTATCTATATAAGTTCTTTGGATGATTCTGTCTGTATGTAGTTGCATTGAAACCAGTCTTGTTACTGTCTATTTGTATAGGATTGACTAATGAACTTGCAGTAGATGATCCTGTTTGTTGATGATGATTGTTGTGGATCTGGGATGTCTGTCTATGGCTCAACCGATGCTGCTATTCAAGAAGATGCAGTCCACTAGCGCAGCATCCCACACAGAATCACTCCATTCTCGTTGTGGATGGTGCTCTTCTACTGGACTAAACATTTCTTCTTTTAGACTAGCATGGGTGTGCTTTGTGGACCTACATCCTAGCCCTACTGCAATGATCACCTGGAACTGGGGCTATCTGTGGCAAGTTCTTTGGGTAATCCCATCTGTAGGTAGTTAAAATCCAAATCCATGCTGACAGTTGGTATGATTCAGGTACTTCTGTTGAAAATTCTAATGATGCCATGCTCATTTTACCAAACTAACATTTCAAAACTATGACTAGTACTAGTACAAGTTTGAATAGTGGAATTGTCATACTTATGTATTGGACTAAGTAATAACTTCGCAACAAAGTTCTCTGTTCTTCAATGTTCACGGTTTTAGATGTTTGTCCACAGCTTGTTTCATGGCATGTTCAGGATGAAAACACAATCAATAACTGCAGCATTCCACTCAAAACTTTTTGTCTTGAGACTTGCTTTGTGGCCTTACATCCTATCCTAGCTATACATTGAGATTTGAGAAATCAGTTGTAACTTGTTGGATGATTAACAATTCCTTTCTCTGCCTAACTGCAGTCATAGTCAGAAATCGTTAGTTCTAACCATTCACCATGCTGTCGTTATGAATAGCTACAACTAACACACTCTTAGTAGAATGCACTATAAAAATTGAAAACATGTTGGGATGGTGGAAGTTACTGTCCATAATTATTTATGGGATTGACAATTATATTTACAACAAATCCTCTAATCTTTGATGATGGTGGTTGTTCACCTGGGATGTCTATCCATGCCATGGATCAACTAATACTAGTGTTGGGATTTGGGAATAAGATAATCTTTGATGGTGGTGGTTTCGTGGTTGTTGACCTGGGATGTCTATCCATGGATCAACTAATGCCAGTGTTGGAAATACGAATTTTCTCAGGTGCTGTTCTGTTGTGCTAGTTTTCTTCCTTAAGAATTAAGACTAAGACTAGCACAATAGCACCATTTTTTTGCTTTGTGGATCTACATCCTAGCTCTAGAACAGCCATCATGACAGACTAGAGTGATTTGTGTGTGTTCTCTTCATAATATAATTATTTATTTGATTAGCTGGATAGTCTTTGTGATGTACATTATATGGTAGATGTAGATTGTTTGCAGTGCTGCAAAAGAAGCAGCCTGTATAATGATTTTCGATAGATAGTTGGGTAAGGATAAAAACGGTTGGAAAGCCGTCGTTACAGGGTTTTCCCCTTTTTCTTTATCAAAATAAGTAATAAAAAGGTAGAAATGGTTGTGCTGAAATCAGAAAATGAAAATTTTCATGTTCTGATAAAATGAAAATGGCATCATAATATGGATTTTCCTTAAAAATCTTTCACCACAGCCGGGAGTTTTAGCTACCCCATGCGCTTCTTTTGGAGCAAATGCCATAGATATTTGTACTGTTTGGATTTGATTAACGCTCTTTCCTCATTATGTTGACTTCCTAGATCCAGTTATTTTGAACAATCAAAGCTTCTTGGTGACTATACAACTCCCTTACATTTGGGATTCTGCTGTTGGATAGAAATTTGCTAAATGGATGCTATAATTTTTTGTTGCAGGTCTGCGATGAGCTTGAGGACGTGATGGAAGAAGGTGGTATACTAGTAGATTACCACGGATGTGATTTCTTTCCTGAACGTTGGTTTGACCTCGTAGTTGTGCTCCAGACTGACAACTCAATTCTGCATGATCGTCTGACCGGCAGGTAATCCAAGTTGAATTCGACTTAAGTGCCTTTTAGTCACCTCATCCTTCATCCTTATATTTGTGACTGAACTTGTTCAGAGGTTATACGGGTTCCAAGCTCACGAACAACATCGAGTGCGAAATCTTCCAAGTGCTTCTCGAGGAGGCGAGGGAGAGCTACAGAGAGGACATCGTGATGCCATTGCGAAGTGACAACGTGGAGGATATTAGTAGGAACGTGGGTGCATTGACAGACTGGATAAACAATTGGAGACCTAGTTGACTTTACACTATAGGATGCCTCTAGGGGCATAGCTGCCTCTCCCAGAAAAGGAATGTCGTCTTATGCTTTGTGTGTTGATCTGGATTGAGTGGACGACTAATGCAATTCTTTTTTTTAAGAAGTCAAACGTTTTGAACTTTGACTAAATTTCTATAAAAAGGAATCAACATTTATAATACAAAATAAATATCATTAGATTAGTTTTATAATATATTTTCATTTAAAAATAATTAGAGATATAAATATTAATACTATTTGCTATAAATTTGGTCAAACTTATATGAGTTTGACGGACATAGATCTTATAATTGTATTTTTTTCATGGATAGAGGGAGTACGGGTGTCTCTTTTTTTTTGAGAGGAATGTACGAGATGTTTTGGTTAAAGAAACGAAGTTGTTCATCGTGGTCTTACTCTTTTTTCTTTTAATTGAGTGATTTTTAACAAAAATACTTGAAGTTAATATTTGCTACAGACATAAGGAATGCGATGATGCTACAAAAATTCATGAGACGGGGGTCATGTAGCGAGAACGTTCTTAACGAACAGCACGCACACAGAAAACACACAAAACAGTGGACAGGACCTCACCCGAGCCTCGCTGCCGCCACCAGGTAGGGTTTGGGTTGCGAGTGGGGTTTTCATGCTCGGCGTAAGAAAAAAATAAATATTATTTATTTTATGATGTCATTTCAATTTTTATCAAAAATGATATTATTAAATCATAAAATAAATATACAGAAAAAATATGAGCACTCAAGTGACATGGGGTGGTTTTTGCACTCCCATCACACAATGTTGTAGCGAGCAATGAGACCTTGTTTAGTTTTCGAAGAAAAAAATTTCGCGACACTGTAGCACTTTCGTTTGTTTGTGGTAATTATTGTCTAACCATAGATTAACTAGGCTCAAAAGATTCTTCTCGTGAATCTCGACCAAACTGTGCAATTAGTTTTTATTTTCGTCTCTATTTAATACTCCATGCACGCGTCTAAAGATTTGATGTGACGGAGAATCTTGAAAAATTTTGAGTTTTTGGATAGAAATAAACAAGACCTGAATCAATGACAAGATTGGTTGAAGGAATACCATTAAAGAAAATAAAACATAAATGAGTCACAATTGTTTATATGTAAAACATTTTCATGTTAATTTCAACGTATACAATTCACCATATTTTTCTAATCCATTCGTTATTTTTTTTGTGCTTTTGACATGAACGTGACTACGAAACCCCAAATACTCCAACATATTCTGAGAACTGATTAACTGAACGGAGGAAGTGATTATCCAAATATTCCCAAATATTCCGAGAAACAGAAATATTTTAAAAACAAACGAATTTGCGATGGCACACGTGAAAAGAGACGGGCTTTTCCTGTTGACACCTCAGAAGTCAGAACCCACCTCCGTCTTCCTTGGTCCGGCCTCCGACTCCACCGAAGGGGCTGAGAGAAGAGGGGAACCGCACCGCAGCTGGCCGGCGGAATGGCGGCGCCGCCGAGGGCGTGGAAGGCGGAGTACGCCAAGTCCGGGCGGGCGTCGTGCAAGTCGTGCAAGTCCCCCATCGCCAAGGACCAGCTCCGTCTCGGCAAGATGGTTCAGGCGTCACAGTTCGACGGCTTCATGCCCGTGCGTATCTCTCTACCAGCGCTCCCCGCACTCTTCGCAGCCAATCTCCGTTGGTAGATTAGCGAACCTTCGTTAAATCTCGGATGGGTTCCGAAGGTTAGGGTTTAGGTGCCTCGTCGCGTTCTCGGGGGTTTCTGTGAGTTGGGTCTGGAATGCAGGCCGTTCTCGGTGGTTTCTGTGGGTTGTGTCAGAATGCAGGTCATACTGTATTACTGGTGGCCGGTTTGGGGGCCTTTGCTATGAAAAATCTTCAGGCCTCATGTTGTGGTAGGGATTTATCTTGATCTGTGACTGTATATCGTGCATGGCGGTAATCCCACTTGATTTTGGTGCGTTTGATTGAACGTAGTTCCTTCTATTCTGCTGTGCTCGTGGTGCATTCGGTTGCTGTAGTATCCTTTTCTCGGATTATTTTTTAATCTATTTTTTGCGCTTATTAAAAAACCATATAAATGGCATTTAGGGGAAGGATATTGTATGTTTTCACATTTTCTGGTTATACATGTCACCTGCATTTCATCATGTTGTTAAACAAGGATAGTTTGTGGCTCGGTGATACTTGTAGTATAGGATTGGATGTGCACAACTATGTCTTGGTAATATTTTTGTGAACAATATCCTTTCTCTTTCTCTCTTTCTGGAACAACACCTTTTTTTTTTGTTGGAACAGCAGAGTACATGATGCTTCTGCCAATTATCTTTGAAGGAACCTTATACTCCCTGTTTTCTCCTTTCCAGATGTGGAACCATGCTAGGTGCATCTTCAGTAAGAAGAACCAGATAAAATCGTAAGTAGTTGTGTCTTTTACCTGTCAAGTAGATTTTTGGCTTAACTTTCTTAATTTATTCAGTTTCCTTTTGTCTTTTGGGTATTGATCGTCAACATTTTAACTTGATTCGTAATTTGCAATCAGCGTCGATGATGTTGAAGGAATAGATGCACTTAGATGGGATGATCAAGAGAAGATAAGAAACTACATTGGGAGTGCCTCAGCTGCTACAAGTTCCACAGCTGCTGCTCCTGATAAATGTACTATTGAGATTGCTCCATCTGCCCGTACTTCATGTAGACGATGCAGTGAAAAGATTGCAAAAGGATCAGTAAGTATATTTTGATTAATAAATTTCTCTGTCATCAGTTCTTGTGAAGCATCATTGCTATTGAATGACACACATGATTGTTTTTTTGTTTGCTAGAGTTTATTAAGTGTTTCTTTTGTTGTGTTCATAGTATGTTCATAAACTAACTACCCCCTTTAGCCATTAGTGAGCAGTCTTAAGCGTAATTTACATGTAGGCAGGAATGGTACCTTTTGGATTTTTAGTTTAAAGCAATTGCATTGAATTAGCATTCCTATATGTATATATCTTTTTTTTTTGGTGGTGGTGGCTGGTATCATAATTTTTGAAACTTTGATCCATGCAATATTGGTTCTTAACTCTCAAGAATTGCATATTTAATATTTAATATTTAATTCCGTTAATGCTGAGCAAGTATGCTGTAAAACATTGTTTTTTGGCTTGACTCAATTTTTGTCAATAACAGTTTTATATGTTTGACTAGGTCCGTCTGTCAGCTAAGCTTGAGAGTCAAGGTTCCAAGGGTATACCATGGTATCATGCTAACTGTTTCTTTGAGGTATCCCCATCTGCAACTGTTGAGAAGTTCTCAGGCTGGGATACTCTGTCAGATGAGGATAAGAGAACCGTGCTTGATCTTGTTAAAAAAGATGTCGGTGACAATGGTAAGAAAATCATGGAAATCAGATAACCCCACTCACCGTTTTTTACTTAGTAATCTGACTTTGTTTATTTTGCTCATCAAGAACAAACTAAGGGTTCCAAGCGCAAGAAGGGCGAAAATGATATGGATAGCTGCAAAGCCGCTAGGTTAGATGAAAGTACATCTGAAGGTACAGTGCGAAACAAAGGGAAACTTGTGGACCCATGTGATTCCAATACTAGTTCAGCTGATACCCAACAAAAGCTTAAAGTGCAAAGTGACACACTTTGGAAGTTAAAGGATGAACTTAAGAGCCATGTATCGGCTGCTGAATTAAGGGATATGCTTGAGGCTAATGGGCAGGATATATCTGGACCAGAGAGGCACCTATTGGACCGCTGGTAATTTGCTTTCTGTCTCTCCCTTTTCTGAAAAGGAATTTGTTGATGATGCGTTTTTTCCTACCTTTTATTTAAGAATTTGGCTCTTTGGACTGTGTTAATAACAGCTGAAGATCAATTGGCACCAAAACAAACAATACTGAAAGGATCCTTGTCATAAATGGACCTTAGTATTCCCGAAGTAAGTAGTTACAAATTTACAATGATAAATGATGGATAGTACTTGTAAAGGAAGAAAACACTTGTTAAGCAACATAAAAAAGGATCACCTGAATGGGAATGTTTAAGCACCAACTGGTCCTTGGATCTAACTTGGTGGATTTGATAGATTAGCACTTTAGCCACTGTACTGAACTCTATGCCCATCAACCTGTTGGACCCTTCCAAGGCATTTACTGTTCATGCCACATCCAAGCTGCTACCACTACTATCTAAATTGTCCCAACCTTGTTGTTTGCTCCAATTCTGGAAACTGCTGTGGACTGCAACACTAGTGGACAAAGGACGGACCAGAGCAGGTGTGGCCTAGTGCAGATAGAGGTGGCATGACACAGTTAATTGCAGCAGATATAATTGGTTCCATGGACATTTCTGGGGCATTGCTCTCTCTTCTGTGTTTCATGCACAGATTTGAGTGGCTTTACTTTTCATAACTTTTTCGTATATGCAACTAACTTCGATAACTTTCCTCTTTGTTTTCTGACAGTGCTGATGGAATGCTATTTGGAGCATTGGGTCCTTGCCCAGTCTGTGCTAGTGGCCTGTACTATTATAATGGTCAGTACCAATGCAGTGGTAATGTGTCAGAGTGGTCCAAGTGTACATACTCTACCACAGAACCTGTCCGCATTAAGAAGTGGCAAGTTCCAGATGGAACAAAGAATGATTACCTTATGAAGGTATGCCTAATGAAAGGTAGCTTTGCCTTGATGCTTGTGTGCTGCAGTTAATGGTTGACAAATAGGTATACCTTGCAGTGGTTCAAGTCTCAAAAGGTTAAGAAACCAGAGAGGGTTCTTCCACCAATGTCACCTGAGAAATCCGGAAGTAAAGCAACTCAGAGAACGTCATCGCTGTCTTCTAAAGGGTTGGACAAATTAAGGTTTTCTGTTGTAGGACAATCAAAAGAAGTGGCCGTAAGTAAATCTTCAACTTTTATTTTTGGTGCAGTTGTGGTTAATACCTTCAGTTATTTTTATTTGCTTCTTTTTTTTTGGTCCTATGGAAAGTTGGTGCTTTGTTAAATGTATCAATCTGATATAAGAAAGACGTACATGTCTTTTCCTAATGAACACATGCCAATAAACTGCCTTTTTATGAGTTGCATCAGTTAAACAAGCAACCGTCTTACTATGGCCACACTGCAAGTTTTGGCTTGCACCAGGCACAATAATTAAATAAAAACCATAATCATGATTCTTTAGGTTGTTTATTGCTAGGGTTAGGATAAGTCTTACCACATTGTACAGGATAGTAGGTTCACATATATTTATTGCTTCATGATTTTGATATTGCCTCTTATTTATCCGTTTCAGAATGAATGGATCGAGAAGCTCAAACTTGCTGGTGCCAACTTCTATGCCAGGGTTGTCAAAGGTTTATTTCTATTCCCTTTCTCAGTCTAGAACTGGCTTCTCTTGTACCTCAGGCATATGAGTTTCTTATTAGATTTGCCGCTGGAGCCTAGGAGATTGCTTTATTAAACAGACATGGGTGACTTAGTCAGGTCATTGTTTCTTAGAGAGCAAAAAGGATTGCAAATACCGCCACAATTATAAACGCAGTAGCATACATGGATTTGTGTTTCCAAATGTTTTCTTTTTCCACATTGACAAGTATCCTGTGTTGGCACACGCCACATCAGAGAAGCCCGTTCAGCTACAGCTGCAGCGATCTTCGCCAGCGAAGAGGCTGTGTGGGGGAAGAAGAAAGATCAGTGATGGGGAAGAAGAGCAGTGTTGGCAGCTAGTGCTGCATGCGTGAGCTGGAGATGATTGTTTAGGGTATCTTAAGGTCTCTAAGAGTCTAGATGGGCTAGCAGGCCAGCGCATGGAAGCACATCTTGTCTTTTCTCTATTGTTTTTCCTTTCACCCCCTTTTATCTTGTGGTAGATCTACATTCAGCGCTAGAATTGAAATAGATTAGTTGTTCTGGTATTCATTAACACCTGTTTTTATGACTAAAGATAAAGACTTAGAATTGATTAATAAATTAAAAAATAATACTTCCTCTTCCATTTTTTTAGGAAACCTACTGAATATATATTAAACAAGTAAAAAAAACTGTCCCAAGAAGAAAAGAAAAAATAGGGAGGAAAAAAATTTCGAAATTTACATTAGGCTGTGTAGCCAGAAAGTAACTCTGCTTTGCACGATGCGAAGCATTGCAAATTCATGTTTAAATACAAGCTTCTACACAAGGTGTGACTTGTTTGAATATCCAATCATTTCAACATTCACTTGAGCTTTCTCCTACAACTTTAAATTTGATCAAATGTTTAGGAAATATATAACATCTACAAGTTCAAATGAATGCAGTATCAAGACCGTTTCATGGAGAAATGTAACAATACTAATTTGGTGTTGTAGATGTTGGTGCGTTTTTCTATAAACTTGGTCAAAATTAGAAAAGTTTGACTTAGGATAAATCTAAAGTGAACTATAATTTATAATGGAGGGAGTATATATCAAGTGAACTAGAAGATACCCTGCGCATTGCTGCGGGGATTGCGAATAATTTGGAATGAATTAAGTGGATAGCTTGCATTAAGAGGTTGGAAGTTAGAGAGTGACATGACTATGAGTGGGAGATGACGTGGATGTCTTACATGTTGAGATAGACTTTGTAGTGGGGATTAGCTTTATAAGAGATATAGATAGAGATAGATAGATACCCAAATCCTGTTTTCTAGCCTCTTCTGTGCCATGATGACATCTTTCTGGCAATGTAACTCTGGTCTCTTGATGCATAGTTGTTGTCTCCACATTCGAGGAGCGAGACCGAGTCACAATTGAGAGCTCTAATGCGATCTTGTGGCATCCTTGAATCCTCAGCCCTCCTCAATATAATCCGTTTGAGAAAAAAAATTCAGCCTCTTCCTCCCACACCAGCAACTACGAGGAGCACCCAGGGTACTGACATGCATCGGCATAAACACCTAAAGGAAGGGGGATTCTGTACAAGATTTGAGTTTATCGTTTTCTTTTTTTGTAAATGATGAATACACTGAGGTTTTGAGTTGTCAGGTGGTAAATTTAACTAATAAACCTGTTGGGTGGTATTTTACAATTTGAAGTGATTTCTATGGTGGTATTTGCAATTTTTGAAAGAGTAAAGGAGAACAAATATATGGTACCATGTTTAGAAAGAATCAAAGAAATGATGTTTCATTATATGCTTATAGGGAATACTTACATTGCAGATATTGATTGTTTAATTTCATGTGGTGAGCTCGACAATGAGAATGCTGAAGTCAGGAAAGCAAGGTCTCTTTTTTTTACTATCCATCTTCAATATAGTTTATTTATTGTTTTTGTTAGCTATTATTGGAGTTCAAATACCATGACATATATATGCAATTGCTTGCAGGAGGCTGAAGATACCAATTGTAAGGGAGGGTTACATTGGAGAATGCATTAAAAAGAATAGAATGCTTCCATTTGATTTGTATAAACTAGAGAATACCATAGAGTCCTCAAAAGGTGGTACTGTCACTGTTAAAGTTAAGGGTCGAAGTGCTGTTCATGAGTCCTCCGGTTTGCAAGATACTGCTCATATTCTTGAAGATGGGAAGAGCATTTACAATACAACCCTAAACATGTCTGACCTGGCACTAGGTGTGAACAGGTTAGGAATTTTATTCACAATATTTTCTTCTGATATTCAAAACTTGGTTTTTAGTTGGAGTAGATTAAAGGAGTTCATAGTATTGCGTGCAATTTTTATGAAACCTCCAGCAAGTTTCTTTCTATCATTTACCCACACCAAGTTCTATCTGATTGCAATAACCCAATATGGCAATATATATCCTTGTTGCTACTTCCTGTTAATTTTGGTGGATTTGGCTCCTATATGTCTGTATTGTGACCTATCTTTCATTTATTTTTGGATTTTCCTGACCTTTAGTGTTATAATAGAACAGGAATGTATATGCAAAGTAACCATCTGTCTTGTCCTGTCTAGTTACTAATCAAGAGGCCATTAATGTTGGATTAGTAGTCTTTGTATAGATTACCTTTTGGGGACTTGGAAGCCATATCCTATCCTTTTTCAGCATTTGGGGTCTTAGATCACGCATATGGTAGATACAGTGCAACATGGAGGACACACAACTTAGGCTCTAACAGTTAGTTCCCCCAACTATGGGCTTTACCTGAGTTTTTTTTTCTTACAAAGTTACAATTCTGCATTTTTGTGCAACTTACTAACTTTGATTAGATATTTAGACTTTAGAGTCCCTATTTGCTACTATCTGCTACCAAAAAGAAAAATCATCATTGTAGTTTTTCCTTTTGATTAAGTTATTGGGTCGGGTCTACCCTAACTTGTTTGGGACTAAAAGGCTTTTTGTTGTAGTTTCGAGCAAGTTTCTGACACCCTCCATTGTGTTTGGAGCCCAAATTTCACCCTGAGCATCTAAACTGTTTGTTTGTATACATGCCGAGCAACAGTACACCTTACCTCCCGAAGACAATCTGACCTGGTTTTCCACATGGTGTCACTTTCATGTTAGAGACATACACTGAGTCATTCATCTTTCTTCGCCTTGCTCTCTCTGCACAAACCGTAGTTTTTCTGGCTAGTGATAAACCCAACATGGTGTAGTAGTTCTACCAATTGTCCGCTGCCTTGGTTAGCATGCCTGCTGGATTCTCCCTCGGTGTGCTGCCTTGGTTCTTCCCCCCTTTAATCCCTAGCGTAGCCTCCCTTTCTATATATACTTTGTAACCAATCTCTTCAATAATTAATCAATATAGATGCATGCTTATCTGTTCAAATACTTCTAGGTGATGGACATAATATGTCTACAGGCAGTAGTTGTCTTGTTTCCTGTCAGATCGCTACCCAGAAGGTTTGAAATTGGCATATTTTTTCTTTGTCCTGTCTGAGATTGATTAATGCTAAAAAGTGTAATACAGTAGTGAAAGGAAAAAGAACTCAGTTTGATGATGTAATTTCTTTTAGAGTCATACTATAGTTTTACTATGTGCTAGCTTATTTGTTATGTTATTCCATTCTGATGTTATTGCCCTGGCCCCTTTCTTAATAGTTATTTCTTTTTTTCCTTTTGTGAAGCTACTATATACTCCAGATCATTGAAGAGGATGATGGGTCTGAGTGCTATGTATTTCGAAAGTGGGGACGGGTTGGGAATGAAAAAATTGGAGGGAAAAAGCTGGAGGAGATGTCAAAAACTGATGCAATCAAGGAATTCAAAAGATTATTTCTGGAGAAGACTGGAAACCCATGGGAAGCTTGGGAACGTAAAACCAATTTCCGGAAGCAGCCTGGGAGATTTTACCCACTTGATATTGTATGTTGGGAAAAAAACAATCTGGTTAACGACATGTTTTTCCCCTAATTTTGTGGATTCTAAGTTGTTATATATAATGCAGGATTATGGTGTTAAGCAAGCACCAAAACGGAAAGATATCAGTGAAATGAAAAGTTCTCTTGCTCCTCAGTTGCTAGAACTCATGAAGATGCTTTTCAACGTGGAGACATATAGGTGCATACTTGCTTCTTTTTTCAATGCCATGCTTGTCCACATTTTTTTTGCTCCTTTTCTTCTATTAAAGTAAACCTTTTTTCCAGAGCTGCTATGATGGAATTTGAAATTAATATGTCAGAAATGCCTCTTGGGAAGCTAAGCAAGGAAAATATTCAGAAAGGTGCATTGATATCGTTTTCTTGTGGAACTATTTGTTTTCAAATTTTCAAATTTATTTATTATTATATGAAGATGGTTACACCAGCACTACTTGCAGGCTTTGAAGCATTAACTGAGATACAGAATTTATTGAAGGACACCGCGGATCAAGCACTGGCTGTTAGAGAAAGCTTAATTGTTGCTGCGAGCAATCGCTTTTTCACTCTTATTCCTTCTATTCATCCTCATATTATACGGGATGAGGATGATTTGATGATCAAAGTATGTGCTCATTACCTAGTCGTATTCCTGTAAATTGGGAGAAGCATGCAATGACTCTTATATTTCGTAATTCATGTTAACTTCTTCACATGGAGTAGATGATTTTACCTATAATTCCTCTGTGAAAAAGTCTGGCTATAATGCTGCAAATAGTTCATTGCTTTGTGATGTCTTCAACTCTGGATCCTTTTTTTTTAAACTAACTCTTGATCCTTCGTGACATGTAATGATAGCTACACTATTAGACATGCTACTTAAAGCTTGAACATAATCAAAAGAATACGGAATAAGCCTTGCATTACCTCATTGGGAAATGGTGCCACAGGTGAACTAAACATATGTTCATTGCAGCTACTTGTGCATATTCTAAATGTATCTTGAATTTTGCTTATCTTTTTCTCTGGTGTGCACTTGCTAGGGCTGTACAGAATTATAATACAGTAACTCAGCAGGGACATTTGTTATTTCTTTGTTCATGACATAATGTATCTTCCTTGCAACCTTGGTCTATTTATGATTATTATTCTGTCCATTTTGTGTTTATGCTTCCCTATGCCCAGCAATGTTTTCAGGTCGTCCGATTAATCGTGATTAATCACGATTAATCGTGATTAATCGTCCTGGTCGGTCAGGAGTGCTCGATTAGGAGGTCCGACCCGACCAGGTCGACCAGAAACCTGGTCTTCTGATTAGTCGTCCACTTATTGCGATTAATCGTCCGATTAGGACATGGACGACCAGGTTGTGTGCTCTGTTTTTGGGCTA
>Ga0182004_10001575_pt1 | contig 16881 bp, 18 predicted proteins | sample Sormic07211540_1_FD_120479 | JGI IMG/M metagenome (GOLD analysis project Ga0182004, IMG submission 120479) | Endophyte microbial communities from Sorghum bicolor roots, Mead, Nebraska, USA - 072115-40_1 MetaG | ecosystem: Host-associated > Plants > Roots > Unclassified | place: USA: Nebraska...
GATTTATTTAGGTTTATGCTTGTTAAATCTTAATAAATCTATAACTAAGTTACACATGATCTAATGATTATGAAATTTTTACCACAGTTTAACACATATAATAATTAGCCCAACATAAAAAATAACCACAATTAGACTATACAAATTATAGCTATGAATTATTCTAATTAATTATGGAAAAACACAGATCTAAAGCTACAACAAAAACTTTGTACTAAAGCATACCATATTATATGTTTACTGTGTAGATCTACTTATCTGGAGTACAACAAAATCAGATTTTCTATTTTATGAATTTTATGTGATTTACTATAATTTTACAAATATTTAGCCAAAATAAATAAAAATAAAAAAACAAAACTGCCTTGAAAACCGCTCATAACCATGTCAGGGACGTAATATGCATGGTTTAAAAAGTTGAGGGATGTATTTTACTCGGTTTTGAAGTTCAGGGATGAAAAGTAGACTTTCGCGAAAGTTGAGGACCTAAAGTCGACTTCTTCCTTTCACCAATGTGTGAGATGAACTTCTTCGTTTTCAAACTCACGGGCCGCAGCCCAGGTTCTCATAATAGAGGCCCATCTTTTACTACTGATAACCAGCCTTTCGCACGCCACGGCCTAAGGCCCACGGCCCACGGCCCGGACGGAGAAGGTCAAAATAAAAGGGCACCCCAAAAAAATGGGAAAACGAGACGGAAGACCCCCCAACCGGCCAACCCCAAACCCCGGCCCCAGCCGCCAGACCATCTCGACACGCGGCCGCCGCAGACGAGATGGCCGCCGGGGACGCAGGCCGCGCGCCGACGGCAGCGGCCGCGCAATCGCTGGTGGAGTCCTTCTGCGGCGTGACCTCCGCGACCCCCCAGGAGGCGGCCTTCTACCTCGAGAGCCACAACTGGGCCCTGGAATCCGCCGTCCGCTCCTACTACGACTCCGCGGACGGCGAACCCGACGCCGGCGCCGCCGATCCAGTGCCCCCGCCACCAGCTGCACCAGCCGGAGGTGGGGAGGACACCGAGGATGAGGATTACGTGGTCGGCGGCGGCGGCGACGAGGACGAGGATGATGAGGACTACGTCGATGGCGACGACGGAGACGATGAGGACGCCGCGCTCGCCGCTGAGGCCGCGGCGGAAGAGGAGAGGAGGAGGCCTGTGAAGAGGCAGAAGAAAAGCCACGACGCGCGGGGTGGGAGCGGTAGCAGAAGCGGCAGCAGGGCCAGGGCGGGTGGTGCGAGTGCGCGGGGGAATGTGAGGACGCTCTCCGATCTCGGTGGTGGCAAGGGAACCGCGGGGTCCGACGAGAACTCCGAAGACGACGATGAATGGGCACCACCACCGGAGTACTTCACTGGCGGCGAGACGAGGTAATCTATAATCTCTAATCTCTAGGGTTGGGATAGTTGTCTCCTTCACAACTAGATCGAGGTACTCATCTCTATGATTTTAGGTTGTCTTGTTTAAGTTCAAAATGGGTTGCTGGTGGGATGATATTGTGTTGGGATGATGCTATAATTAAATGTGCTTGAAGTGGAGAAGGCTTCGTGTTTCTGATTAATCCCCATTTGCTGCAGTTAAAGCTGACTCATACTCTGCTCAATCGAGGTGTTCTGATCTCTAGTTCGTCTAGATTGCTTGATTTGTTCTTCATCTCTAGTTCCTCTAGATTGCTTGATTTGTTCTTCAACATTAATAACACTAGCCATTAGCCACAAATAAACAATGCAGACCATGTTGCAGCACTTTTGATAATGGTGCAATGACCGTCCATAGGCTAGGAGTTTATGTTATAATGATAAGGTGCTAGATATTATGCTTGGTACTGTTCTGGAGGTCTATGTGTTGGTTTTGACTTTTCAAGTTTATAATCATGAGAAGAGGTTCAAAACTTGGGTATCTAGCCTGTATCTATCAATATGTCAAATTTTAGAGTTGCTTAGGCTTGCTATGCAGCAATCAGAAGCCACTGGTTTACCCTAGCTAGAAAAACCTAAGAATAAACTATCTGTGAAGGGTAACATTCGCAAAATTTGATGGAAACCCATAGCATGATCTCATTATTCTTAGCAGTAGACTTGAGTTCTGAAATCATTCAAGTGATGGGTCAGAGGCTAGATTAGCACCTTGCTTCACATGGAAGCAAAGGTGACCGGGGTTTGAACTGAACTCCAGCTGGCTGTCCCACAACTCAAACCGGGGTGTGACCAGCTGAACTCGAGGCTAACTCAGTTGGCCTGAAATAAAATTTCTTGTCCTGATTCTTGACATCTAACCTCCGTTTACTTGTTTAGCATTGGGGTGGATTATGATAATCTTGTTTGGGTACAGCTGCTTTTAGATATTTACGACCTGTGTTCCTTTTAATCTAGGATGCAAATGAAGATATTAGTGTGTATTGGATTACTCAAGTTAACCCCAGTGAGGACCAACAATGGTATTATAGAACTTAGTTTGGATGTTTTCGTCATTATTATATGACCAAGAACCACATCTGTCCTAGTTCTGTTGTAAGATAGTAACAACTTACCCACCCTTGACACTGTTACATTTTTTTTTCCTGTTGTTTGACTGTTTCCATATCATATCATGTCTTTTCTGAGAAAAATAAGTTATATTCTCATCAACCACATTACAACACCCTTGAAGTTGGCAGGATCTCGTCTTTGCTTGCCACTTCTTTCATTAAACTAACCAGGATTACAGTTTTGACTTGCCTCATTGATTTGTACACTTTACAAATTTGGAAGCTGTAATGTAGAATCTTGTATATGAAAGAGTGCAAGCATTGTCCGATGGTGTTTGTTTTATCGGCTTTTTAGTCAGTTCTTTTTTACTCTAATGTATATTGGCACGGGATCCATGCTTTTGATTCTTATACACAAATTATATAGCAATGGTTGGTAATTTAATCATATGCTGCACACCCTTAATATATTGGTAGTCATCTAGATTTTATGCTTTACCTTTTTCTTGTGTTCAGTGGAATGGTTGTTAGAGATCGATCAAAACGTAAAAACAACACAGATGAGGTATTCAAGCAAGCTAAAAGGAAGGGGGCTAAGCAAGGTCCGTTTGAGGCTCGCCGGCGATCTAGTTCGAGGAACTTTACTGGGACTGGCAGACTTCTGACAGGTGAAACTGTAGAGCGTGATGCACCACAGCCACCAGAAGAAATTGTCCATAACATCTACTTCTGGAGGAATGGCTTCACAGTAAACGATGGCCCACTTAGAAGTTTCGATGATCCAGCAAATGCGTCCTTTTTGAAGGTAAATAACTGTGTTCTGTGCTACTGCACTTATCACATTTCTGCTTTACTATGCCTAATTTTATGTGAGGCACCACCCACCTTTTCTTCAAATGTATATATAGCTTGTTTACCCCTATTTTAACTCCAGAATGGTACTTCTAGTTAATGTATTTGTCCTGTTGGCACATAGCCCAGTACAGTACGATGTGTGTCAGACTTTATATTGAGCAATAGATTTCTGAGTAATTAATCAGTTAGAAGAATCAAGGGATCATATGGAACTGTATTTTCTTTTCACTTGGAACAAGTACTATTACTTCTGCTGGTTTTCATCATAATGGTTTGCAACTGTTTTGTTTTTAGACTGGTCCCCTAATAATAATTATATATGAATGGGGCAGGAGCTGTTTAGTAGGTGAGAGAGAAATTTTTAATAGCCAGTACCCTCAAATTTCTCACAAGGGGCAGATTGTTTCTGTTTGAGAAATCTGTTTCTCAGCGAAGTCTTATTCACGCCTGAATTGGTATCTGGTCAGGATATGATAGTTCAACCTAATTTAAAACTGTAATTAACACTTTGACCTATATTTGTCAAGTTTTATGAACCAACGAATTCAGGCATAGGCCATGGGATTAAGCAAATGCTTATTCTTATTGAGTTATATATACTTAAGCACTTACCTCATATATGAAGGTTCCACCAGGTATTCAAAGTGGTGGAAGAGGGCCATGTTATTTTTTTCCCCTTAAAATTGCTTTAGTTGTGTTGCAAACTCGCGCCTCTTGGCTCTGTACTAGACACAGAAGCGTTAAATTGTAGACAGAAGGTAAGCTGTAGATGAAAGGTGGATAGTGTATGTTTCAACATTAATAAGATATTTTTTTTGGTACGTTGTAGTTTACTGTCTTTTATCGTGTCTTCTTGTATACTTGTTATCTCCTTCAGGTTGTTAATAAGATATTCTTTATTCCCTCGTATTCTTTTTACTAGAGCATCAAGGATTCTGTCTGCCCAACTGAGCTTGAGCCGGCTGATGGGAAATCTAAGGTGAATGTGAATCTTGTCCGGAAGGAAGAAGAATTTACTGTAAGTGTCATTAGTCTGAGATGTTTGATTGCTTCAATTGTTGAAGCATCTAACCTAATTAACGATATGTATCACTGCCTTGATAACAGGAGCCAGTCAAGCATGCTGCTCCTTTTGAAGGGGAACGCAGGACCCTCATGGAACCTTCTGACAATAATACTTCCAATGCTGCTGCTTCCAGTAGTGTACCTGCTCCTCGGACAATCACAGTGGATGATTCTTTGCCATCAACCTCCCTCCAAATCAGGTTTGCAGATGGCAGTCGCTTGGTTGCCCGTTTCAACACAAGCCACACAATTGGCGACGTGCGGTCATTTATCGACGCGACAAGGCCTGCATCCAGTGATTACACGCTGCAGGCCGGGTTCCCCCCAAAGCCGCTTGAGGACGCGACCAAGACCATTGAGGAAGCCGGCATCGCCAACTCGGTGATCATTCAGTCGGTCTAGCTGGGGAAAACAGGTGCTGACCCTATTCCGTCAAACACGCTAGGCATCTGAAGCTATCACCACCTCCCTTGCTTTGCTGTTCCTTCATTTTGTTTCTCATCAAACCTGGCATTTAACCTTCTATATGGCTTCGTCGTCCAGTAGCTACTTCTGGTATTGGGAGTGTAAAAACAGTGAGATCTGGGTGTCCCCCATCTTACATTCATCTAAAGCATATAGTACAGAACGTATTACTTTGGCCTGCTTGTCCCCTTCAGCGTTTGGTGGGTTAAAGTGCTGCCCCTCTTGTTCTTATCTCATCCCCCCTGGTTGGTAGAATGTCGGCACTTGTGGACAACGTTGGTTGCACCAGATGGCCGATTCATTCCCTATTGCGGTTACTGATGTCCGGACGATTGCGATCTGCGAGGTGAGTTCTCGTCCAGCTTTCAATATGCTAACAAGTTACATGTCGTTGCCTTTCATTTTTGGTGCTGCAGCGCTTCATAATGGGTCTAGTCGATCGCTAGTCTTTTCCAACGTTAAATAACTGCAATTTGTTCATGCGCTACATTTGGTTGACCATAATTTGCGCACCCATTCCTGTTTCGCGTTGCTATCTGGTGACCTGAACTGTGAAAACCCCAGCGCCCATTCCGGCAATTCCGTCCCGTCGATCCGGTGCCCTTTTCGTGCATTTCCTTTCCTTTCGTAGTCCAGTAGTTGCGACGTGGCTTGTCAAGCAGCGACGGTAGCTCGTGTCTTCCCATTCTCAATGGAAGTTTCATGAATTTTTCTATATTTTGATTTTGAAAACTGAGTTTTATCTTCATAAAAAAATTATTCTTATTAAACTTTTATCATCTCTCTTTTTATTAATATAGTCCCACGTCAGCATATTCCTCGTGAACCTATATTAAAACCCATTAAGACTAGCATAGAGTGATCATCGCCCGTCAAGCAGGTGGGTGAGCGGTGAGCCTCGTCCGCTCCTCTGCCCCCAGTTGTCCAGCCCTCAGGCCCCGCTGCAATGAACCCAATGATTCGCGCGTCGTCGTCCCACGTCACTGTAGAGTGTGTTTCTCCCCCCCCAAAAAAAAAAAAAAACATCACTGTCGAGTGTGGAGTTCCCGGTGCGTGTCGTCGTCCCACATCACTGTGGAGTGTGGACTACTGGACTGTGTGGTCACTGGGTGAGGCAGGCATCATGGCGTCCCATGCATCCGGAATCCTGGATCACGGTTTGAGCCCTTGATGCGGGCGTTGTCCACCGAGCAATTCCTCCCCTTTTCCGTACGTGGCGACACCCGGCTGGCCATGAGCCCATGAGATGAGACTTGGGAGACCGACCGCCGGGCGCCGACGCGCGGACGGAAGGAATGAATAGAATTCAGCTGTAAAACTGGCGCCGAATCGGGAGTAAACGACGCCGGAGCGCGAGCAAACGCCACATGCCGCGGCCCGTGCGTCTGGTGGATCGGCGAGTCGCTCGCGGGAGCGGGCGGACTGGGGGAATCGGGGGTGCTGGCTCATCACACGGGCTGGCACAGTGCAGGGCAGGACAAACCGGCCGGGAGCTCGATCGCTTTGCTTGCATGGCGCTGCCTAGCTCATTCTTTCTCGACGAGTGTCTTTGGTTGGCAGCCAGGCCCTCCTTGTCCTTTGGAGGAGGGCCCTACCTGTCACGGGCAGCGGGGCCACCGCGCAGGCCACCCCAAGTCACGGGCGCTCGATTACATTTGCTTTAAGCGGTGAGCTGATTGGTGCACCGGGATTAAGCGTCGTCGGCGTCAGATTCGGCACATGCCATGTCTAGCACTAGCAGGACGTGCACGGGCGAGGGTTCCCATCATCACTTGCTGCTATGATGCCAACGTTCGACGCGCTAGCTACTAGCAGAACAGACTGATCGAATCGAGTCTGTATGTATATTATGCAGGAGAGTACTCAAAAAGTGCAGTACCAACATGTATATATATGCTCCAGTTCCAGAAGGTGAAGTCAAACTCATCTGGATCTCTTAGACAGCAACTAGAGACGTTTGAAGCGTGTAGTACACTATCTGTCACAGTACTGCTAGCCAGTAATTAACTGCGTTCCCCTGTTGGTTCGTTTGAACTATCCACTGGCACTGCACTGCCTTGTGGGCTGACGGAGAAGAAGAGGTGTCGGTCGGTTTTGCCTCTTTGCCCTCCATGATGAAGATGAAACAAACCTTTTGGGGGGTTGCGGACCCAGCATGCTTGACTAATGGTTTTTCTGATGTTCCACCCAACGAATACTAATACTAATCAATGATGATAATCCGGCAGGCACCCGTCATTCCGAGCACCCACTTTTTCGAGGAGTTTAGAGCTCGCCATCGTCCGTTCGTCCTCACTCCTCAGGCAGGCAGAGGCAGCAGCGCATCCATGCACGAGCAGCGATGCGATGCGATGCGAGACCCCGGTCGCACTCCACATTTGGTAGCAGTGACAATCACGCCGTCCGCCCCTCGATCTCCATTCTCTTCTCCCAGCTGCATTTAGATACACCAGCCGCCCGGAACCCACGCTGTACCCAAACCGCACCACACCACACCACACACACACTGCGGCCAGCAGCACAGCAGAGAGAGAGAGAGAGAGAGAGAGAGAGAGAGAGAGAGGAATTAAGCTTTGCCGACACCACACTGCATTCCTTCGGCTGTGCCTGAAGCAAGCAAGCGACCGCTTCTTTCATTCCCAGGCGCGCGCGCGCGTGTCTGAGCTGTGGCTGATTGATAAAGCTGTGGTGGAGCAGCAGGGGGAGGGGGAGGGGGAGGTGGTGATGTCATGATGCCCATGGTGACCATCGCCATGGCCGTGTAGAGGAGCTAGCACTGAAGCCGGAAGAGATTTTTCAGATACAGATACAGGGAGAGAAGGGAAGTGGGCAGGGCGGGATGAGGTCAAGAAGAACTGCGACGCCGGCGGCCGGCATCCTCCTCCTCGTCGCGCTTGTGGCGGTGGCGGAAGCCGACACCGACGCCGCCGATGGTAATGCAGTTTTAGCAAAAACCACGCCGCGTTCCCCGGCTCGGCGTTCTTGGTTTCCTGAAATGTATTTTAGCAGCTACGTCTGCGTGATCGGTGCTCTGGTTGTTCTTGCATGCAGTTGCGGCCTTGGGGAATCTCTACAGCTCCTGGAACAGCCCGGCGCAGCTCACCGGGTGGTCCGCCAGCGGCGGCGACCCTTGCGGCGCCGCGTGGACGGGTGTCTCCTGCTCTGGCTCCGCCGTCACCTCAATGTATGTAAAGAGATTCTCGGCCTCACACACACACACATACACACACACACACAACAAATCTAGACTTTCTAGCGATGAAAACGACAAGATATTCTGTCGGTCACACTGAGCTGTGATTCTATCTAGTATGACTATATGGAGACGTCGGTGTTTACTCTTTTATTCTCCCACTTCATTCCAGCTCCTTCAAAAAAAAGGCACTGAGAAAGCCTCTGATCAATTATCTGAACCTTTTTTCTCATGCTTGCTGAAAAGTTTGTTAGTGCTGCCTAGCATTTACAAGTACATGCATCCACTGCTGCTGCTGCTGCCTTGCTTTTTCCACAAAAAAATGGGTCACCACTGCTGTTATGGCCAAACGGATATTATAATAACAATCAGCACACTGTACTGGTCCTGGGGATAATATAGATACAATAACGCACTGCTTTTCCATGCTTGCTATGATGAGAGCTATGGTCATACATTGTGTTGTCCTGCTCCGATAAGATAGTAAATGCTGTTCGGCATAATTTTGTAACTGAATTTCATTTTTTTATTATCCAAAATTGCCCTTGACAGTATACAAATAAAGTTTGCAGAGTAGAAATATTTACCTTCAAAATGCATGGGGACTCTATCATTTTCAATTTTCTATTCACAATCACTGCTTGCCTCAACTGGAGGTGCTCAAAACTGAAGTACTCTGTCTCTTTCCACGCTTTGCAGCAAACTTTCTGGTATGGAGCTGAATGGTACTCTTGGTTATCAATTGTCAAGTCTACAGGCTCTGAAAACAATGTAGGAGCTAACATTTAAGATTATAGTTGTTCAGTTTTTTCGTGTCCTTTTCATAATTTATACCTTCCGTTTCTAAACCTGCAGGGACTTAAGTAACAACTACTTGCATGATGCAATTCCTTACCAGTTGCCATCAAACCTTACCTATCTGTAATGCCTCCCAACCTGTACATGTTTATTCATGCTATTTGATTCTTGAGATTTGATTCAAAGCGAATGCAGGAATCTGGCGAAAAATAACTTCTCGGGTAATCTTCCGTACTCTATATCCAACTTGGTTTCACTTGAGTACCTGTAAGTTGCTGTCCATTGCAAAGATGCAATACGTTCTGTGATGATCTTTTTAGTTAACACAATCTAACTGCAATGAACCACTGTGTGCAGCAATCTCAGCCACAACTCGTTATTTCAGGAAATTGGTGAACTATTTGGAAGCCTCAATTCACTTTCAGAACTGTAAGGACTACAGAGCTGTTGTTTTCGTATGCATTGCAAGCTTGACTTGAATATTGTGTGGTTGAAATTATTAGTCATGAACATACTGATTCAGTATTGAATATCCTCTTCATTAAACAATATAAGTGTAATTTTGAGCACAAATACAATATTCAAAATATAACATTGCCACCAATAAAATTGTAACCTTCTTTTCATCACAAATATAAGCCCATCTAGGTCTGTCCTAAGTCATAACAATATATTATCTGAAATGAAATTTTATCTATATTATAATATTAGTTTTTTTTCGTGAACGCCTGAACGCTTATTTCCACCAAGAGGAGAACCAGCATATTATAAATCTAGTTTTTATAATGAATCTAGTAATGACAATCTTGTGATGTAAATGTATATAGATTTTTGGATAATTGGTGGTTAAAGTTAAACTAATTTGATTTAGGACAAAGCTAGATGGACTTCTATTTCTGTCCATAGGAGGTATCTATAGAATCTAATAAAAAGAGTTTTTTCAAGAAAAAAACTATTGATACCATTTTCATGTGGACAATCTAATAATCATATAGACATTATTGTTGAAAATTATAATAGTCTGACGCAGTGATCCTAGGGTGACTTATTTTGACCGGAAGGAGTATCCATTTTTAAGTGAGGATGATGATGATTTTATTAGTGTTAGTGCAATATATGATTACCTGCTCTTAAACCCTATGAATTCATCTTATGCTAATTAAAATCCTTACAGCGACATATCTTTCAACAACCTGACGGGGAATCTTCCTTTCTCAATGGGCTCCCTGTCAAAACTTTCTAGCCTGTAAGTATTCAGATCTTCCCCCATTTGTATTTCTGTTTCATGGTTCTGATTGTTTTCTTCTTGCCTGCTATGCAGCTATATGCAAAATAATCAACTATCAGGCACAGTTGATGTCCTCAGCAACATAAGCCTTGCAACACTGTAAGTAGCTTCCCACATATTGATATGACTGCTAACTTTCCTTTCATGAAATTTTATCTGATGATTTGTTACGTATTCTGGTCAACCTTCAAACAGAAATATTGCAAACAACAATTTCAGTGGCATGATACCTCAAGAATTCAGCTCAATTCCAAATTTAATGTATGCACAAGTATGCTTTACTTTTCTGTTTTCTATTTTAATCATCAAGTACATACTTGCTGATGTGTTGGTGCAATTGCAACCACAGAGTTGGAGGAAACTCATTTGTCAATATGCCTGCCTCCCCGCCACCAACTCTGAAGCCACCTCCGAATCCACATGATCAGCCAAACGATCCTCAAGGACCTAGTGCTTCAACTATCCCAGAGACTCCTATTGATCAAGATGACAAGAAGATGCAAACAGGTCCTCTTATAGGGATAGCTGTTGGTTCAATAGCTGCTGCCTCATGTGTTCTTTTCGTGTTGGTGTTCTGCCTTCACAATGCCCGAAAAAGAAATGATGATGAGAGCAGTGAACCAAAAGATAATGTGGGTTCTCTTGCAGTAAACATAGAAAGAGGTATGGTCCTATTTCTTTCTGCATTGTAGTGTTCTACTACCTTACCAGCATTTATTATCAGCTAGTGATTCACAATTCATCAGATCCGAATCGTGGTATTGCTCAGCTAAATAGGGAACACTAAAAATAAATCACTAAAACCACAGGATCTAGTAATTTAGTGAGGTGAGCAAAATGGATCAGCAGCTCACGATTTTGCTGTTGTCATAATTATAAATAAGAAAAGAGTGAAAATACAACAGCCAAGGAAGGTGTGACTTGAATTGGTAAATTGTTGATATCTTTGCATTCCTTGGTGTTTCGTTGCTGCAGCATCTAATAGGGAAGTCCTGAACAACAACCATGAAAATGCTGTTGTAGCAACTTCAGATCTCCAACCTGCTGGAAAGATGACTCCGGACAGAGTGCATGGTACAAATGGTTCTAGTGCCAAAAAGCCAAAGGTTCCTGTGACAGTGACTTCATATACAGTTGCTGCTCTCCAAGTTGCTACGAATAGCTTCTGTCAAGACTCTCTCCTAGGCGAGGGTTCGCTTGGTCGTGTTTACAAGGCTGATTTTCCTAATGGGAAGGTAACAGGATATTTGAATATTTGACCTAATTGAAAATTTTGAGCTGTGCCATTTGTATCCCCTTCCCCTGTTCCTTATATCTAATACAATGGTGAAACGCTGTGACTTGGTCAGGGTTTAGTTTCCATATTTTACTGTTTGGATTATTTTTACCATTTTTTTGCATTATCAACGACATACAGTCATATATATTGACATAGCATTGCTTATGTTAATTGATTATTGGTTTCTTCTGTTTCCTTATAATTCTGAAACTAAATCATGCCTGTGATGACAGGTACTTGCCGTGAAGAAGATAGACAGTGCTTCGCTGTCTCTGTATGAAGAAGATAACTTTCTCGAGGTTGTCTCGAACATTTCTCGGCTGAGACATCCAAACATTGTGCCTCTTACAGGCTATTGTGTTGAGCATGGACAAAGGCTTCTTGTGTATGAGTACATTGGAAACGGGACACTACATGATATACTGCACTTCTCTGATGATGGGACGAGCAAGAAACTCACATGGAACACCCGCGTAAGGATAGCGCTAGGCACTGCTCGCGCTTTAGAGTATGTTATGTTATTCAAGAAAATCTGCTATTTTCATTCCAAGAGAAGACTATGTTATTCTGGTAGTATTGTACCACATGTAACATCAAACTCTCTAGGTACCTGCATGAGGTGTGCCTACCCCCCGTGGTACACAGGACCTTCAAGTCATCTAACATCCTGCTTGATGAAGAGTACAGTCCACATCTGTCTGACTGTGGGCTTGCTGCTCTGTCACCGAATCCTGAGAGAGAGGTAATTGTTTCTGACGAAGCATCATCATCAACATTTTTTTTTTCTAGCTGCTACTTTGGGCTAAGAATATGTTTGTTATGTTATGCCGGCCGGGGCCCAGGTTTCAGCTGAAGTGGTTGGCTCTTTTGGATATAGCGCCCCTGAGTTCGCCATGTCAGGAACATACACCGCAAAGAGCGACGTGTACAGTTTTGGAGTAGTGATGCTAGAGCTGTTGACAGGCCGTAAGCCACTAGACAGGTAATAATATGCCTGCCATCATTTCTGATCTTGTCATTTGCAGTATTAGACTATTAGTGAGTGCAACTGGTAGCTAGACGAAGCTGACAATTCAATCTGTCCCTTGTTGCGATTTGGATGACTGTTGTATGTGTCTACCAGCTCCAGAGGGAGGTCAGAACAGTCGCTTGTCAGATGGGCAACCCCGCAGCTCCACGACATCGATCTACTCGCCAAGATGGTTGATCCGGCACTGGATGGGCTGTACCCTGCCAAGTCCCTCTCCCGTTTCGCCGACATAATCGCGATCTGCGTCCAGGTACATTCTTTATTATCTTTGGTGCCGCATAAAGTCCATCTCTCCTTCCTCCTTTGTTAAAGCCTAGCTTGTTCTTGCATCGAATCGCATCGCATCGCATCACCAGTTCCCGGTTTGAATTGAAACAACAATCATTGTTAGTGACCACCGATCGAGTCCAGTCGATCGTCCAACAGCAGCAAGTCGATCTGTCATAAAATAGTTTCAGAGGTGGACTAAGATGGCCATGCATTTTTGCTTGCAGTCGGAGCCGGAGTTCCGGCCGCCGATGTCGGAGGTGGTGCAGCAGCTGGTGCGGCTGATGCAGAGGGCGAGCATCATACGGCGGCAATCGGACGATCTGGGCTACTCGTACAGGGTCCCCGACCGCGAAGCCGACGTCCTCTGAAGTTGCTTCAGCAGCTATACTGTGTGTATAGCTACAAAGCACTGCACAGTTTATATATATGTTTAAACCAAAAAAAAAAGAGAGCAAACAAAAGAAAACAGATTGGGGGTTGAGGCAGCACCTGACTGAGTCAGGTTACTTTGGAGTTGAGTGCTGCTGGAAGCTGGATCACTGAAACGTGTTATTCTGTCCTCTGTTAGTGGCCAGTCACCTGTATGTAATGTAAATGACATTTGAGCGACATGGATAGCGTTTGGAGTGTACCGGGACTTTTTCGTGAGCTGTGAGTGTCATGTATAGAGTGCGCTCTTGCAAGTGGTCGATATATATATATATATATAGAAGGGGGAAAAACGTGTCTTTTTTGATGTGTAATTCTTTGACAAGCCGCAGACGGTGACCTGCCCGTCCTGCAGCCTTGCTTTACGGCGAGGCAAAGCCAAGCTCCTCCGATTTGCGGCGCGGCAAGCTTATCGCATGGAACGCATGGACCATGCAGGCAAAAGCAAAGGCAGGCCATGGTGTCGAGCTCAGCCGCTAGCGCCGATGTCAAACGTGGTGGGATTCGTCGATGCCGACGGCTTTGGGATATCCGTGCTGGTGTCACCATCCGCCACTATGCTGACTGCCGAGTACTGGGACCTTGTTTAGTTCCCAAAAAAATTTCAAAATTTTCTATTATATCGAATTTTACAGCATAAAAATAAAAACTAATTATATAGTTGTAATTTGCAAGATGAATTTTTTGAGCCTGTTTAGTTCATAAGTAGACAATAATAAATACAAATAAAAATGTTATAATTTTACAAACTGAATGGGCCCCTACTCCTCCTGTGCACCGTCGTCGTCCGGGTCATTTCGACTGCAAATTGTTCGTTTACTGCAGGGCAGCAGTGCTCTGGTGACCGAGGGAGCGAATCTTGGAACAGATTGGGTTGGCAGGCGGCCGACGGACGAGCGGTTGGAAGAAGGATTCGACACGCGTGTTGTCACGACAGTCGATCGGTCAAGCCGGCCTTGTTTAGTTCACTCCGAAAACCAAAAAGTTTTTAAGATTTTTCGTTACATCAAATTTTTCGACATATGTATGAAACATTAAGTATAGACAAAAATAAAACTAATTGTACAGTTTACCTGTAAATCACGAGACTAATCTTTTGATCCTAGTTAGTTTATAATTAGACAATATTTGTCACAAACAAACAAAAGTGCTACAATAGCAAAATCTAAAATCTTTTCCCATCCCCTACTACGAATAGCTCGATCGATTGGAGTGGACAGACGAGAGTTGTTGAACGTCCGTTCAGCTAGGCTTGCACTCACACGTAAGACTAGCGATACTATGCACGTAGCCTTCCGCTGTCGCATGTGCGTACTACCAGCGACCGGGTGCCAATGGGCAATGGCTATCCCTATTCGCGTAGCCTAGGGCGGCGACCTACCGGCTTTGCCTACTGCCTACTGGGCAGTGGCCATCAGCCCATCACAGTCTCAGGAAAGGTTTTTAATTTCGTTATGCCAAAAATTTCGGACACCACCGAAATTACCGAATTTTGCGAAATTCGGTCGAAATTTCGCCGAAATTTTTTTAGAGACTAGCACATGAAGTATGCTTTTATCTTAAAAAAATAGATCTAAACAAGTATCAATATGATTTATGATTACACATCTATTGAATAGAAGAATATGCAATATAAACAATAAAAAAATATGAGTCTAAAGTTATATAGCACATGTATTAGTATATAATAAAATTTCGGATTTTTCTTTCGGCCACCACCGAAATTACCGAAATTCGCGAAATTTCGGCGAAATTTCGTCGAAATTTTGAACCCTGGTCTCAGGCTCCTGACAAAAAACCATTCGATAGCTGTGAAATCTATAATCCCCACCAAAACTCATAGATTCCTTTTAATTCTACCATTGATTTAGATTTTTTAGCATTAAATGCTATTGTTTTTTTAAATAGCATTAATTAAATGCTATTGTTGTAAAATTTTACATTCTCTATTTGGCTGACTGCCTGATATTGATGCTGGTTTATTGTGAAAAAAAACCAAAAACCAAAAACTTTTTCTTTAAGGCCTTGTTTATTTCACCCCAAAAACCAAAAACTTTTTAAGATTCTTCGTCACATCAAATCTTGCGGCACATGTATGGAGCACTAAATATAGACGAAAATAAAAACTAATTACACAGTTTACCTGTAAATCGCGAGATGAATCTTTTAAACCTAGTTATTCATAATTAGACAATATTTATCAAATAAAAACGAAAGTGCTACATTTCCAAAAAAACAAAAAAAAATTTCGGAACTGAACGAGGCCCAACTCTCAAAAGGCAGAGGGCCACGCCGCACGCCGGCGATCCCGATTCCCGATTCACCGGCGCACCGCCGCAGCTGCCCAAAACCTTGCGCGATCCCGCGGCGAAATGGCCAGATCACGCACCCCAGGAACGGGCCAGGCGGCCAGCCACTCTCACCCGCGGCAAAGGCAGCAGCCGTGCGGCCGTGCCGGAGAGCGACGTCGCCCGCCTGCCCACCAGCGGACCACATGCAGTCACGCTCCGGCGCTCGGTCCTGGACCACCGTCACCCGTCAGGCTACAGCGGCCACGCAGGTACAGTCCCCCGCCCCGCCCGCCGGCCCGCGGCCTGCCTCCCCTCCCCTCCCCTCGGCCAGGTCATCATCGATCGCTTGCTCGTCGTCTTGACCGCGCCGCTGTTCTGTTCCCTTGCCAGCTTTGCCTGCTGCAAGTTGCCACCTGCTCCTGCAGCGCGGACCTCCACCTGCTCCTCCTCGCCCCTCCCCCTTCCAAAATAAAGCGGGAGGGGGGTGCGGATGGCGGCCCACTCGCTCTCGCTCTCCCTCCCCACCATCATCACGCGCTCGCGTGTGCCCCTCGCGCCTCGCCACCGCCTCCTCCTCCTCCCGCACCGCCGCGTCGCCGCCGCCCGGGACCACGCCCGCCGAGGCCTCGCCTCCGCCTCATCCAGGCCCCGGTCCCTCCGCGGCCTCGGCGGCCGCCCGTCTCGCCCCCGCGCCGCGCCCCTCGGCCACGGAGGTGCGTATACGTACATACCTTCCCACCCCAGCATCTGTGCGATCCCTAGCCTCGCCGGCAGGCCACGCGTAGGCGTAGCAATCCGGACGCCCCGTCGGGTAGCATTTCGCGGCTTCAAAATCCAACACCCTCTCTAGTTCTGCCTCGATCGATCCATTGGTACCTCCTCTTTCTATCTCTCTACTATGCGAGAAGCCGCGCTGTGCGTCGATTCTGTTGAATCATCGATGTGGGAGCTTCCTCTGATCCTGCACGCGCGTCCTGCTCATCTGATCCTTAGAATCTGATACCCGACCAGCTCCGCACGCGAACTGGAAACAGTGGACCGGTGTATGGTACGGATGAGCTGCAGACGTGGGCCGTGCCCATTCCCATGTTCTCGGATACCGCGGGGTTTTTTTTTTTATAAGATCTAGCACCAAGGAATCAAATAGGGATGGTGGATGGATGGATCACAAAGGTGACCACGATTAAAGATGTCAATGGGGGCCCGCGACCCGATGGGTATTTACTCTATTAGGGTACCAATATGGAGTGAAACCAGTACCCATGGTATACAAACGGAGCAAACCCTTCACCCATTGGGTACGCGGGTATGGGGACGTTCTAGTATTTCCCATACCCATTTACCCATGGGTAAAAAATATCCAGCCCAAAACTAAAGAAGCCCACCAGCCACCAGTCCACCGGCAGCCCAGACACTGAAACCCTATGTAGTGCTAGCAAAGTACTACTCTCTA
>Ga0182004_10001576_pt1 | contig 16880 bp, 15 predicted proteins | sample Sormic07211540_1_FD_120479 | JGI IMG/M metagenome (GOLD analysis project Ga0182004, IMG submission 120479) | Endophyte microbial communities from Sorghum bicolor roots, Mead, Nebraska, USA - 072115-40_1 MetaG | ecosystem: Host-associated > Plants > Roots > Unclassified | place: USA: Nebraska...
ACTTTTCGGAACTAAACAAGGCCCCTCGTTCTTTAATAAAAAGAAATCGACATTTTATTCGTGGTGGCATCAGAAAATCTTGTTGTAACTATCAGTTTTTGAATAAAAAAACAGAAATGTTAGGAGGCATCTACATTCTACACGTCACCTAGCGCCTAGTTTTTTTTTTTGAAGGAAATGATTGGTAATGTCAAATCCTTTGCTGCAAAATGCCATATCCCCTTTATTCACGATACAATACTTCAACTGGGGAAGAAAAGTGCAACCACCTATTCACTGAGTAGAACATGATCACTTTTCTAGTGTGTAGCATTTTAAATGAAGAGTTGTTGGTCATATAACCTTTAATTAGATAATTTAGAATCCGTACGTATCAAGGAAACCTTAAAATGTATTGTCATTACTTGCTATAGATCTTGGGACACCAAACTTGGAACGATGAAACTATATACTAGAACTCTCTACCTTACGTCTGATGAAGACAAATGTCTCTCCATTTTGGTTTAAAAATGATAGAACATACTGTACATACATATTGATATTCTTTCATCGCAGACATATTCTCCCATCATGAATTCATGACCAAAGTTTTCTACTTCTTTTCCGTGGTTTCATGCAGATTCATTGGCCACAAGCATGAACTCTGAAGTCACAAAATTAGGTATAGCAACTACCTACCTTGCCTAACTCAAACATGGATCCTATCATCCTATTCCTATCCAAAACAGAGCACCCCAATCAAAGCCTTCTGCTTTGACTGGCTGCTTCAAAGTCCAAGTACCTCTGCTTTTTAGGCCTTGTTTAGGGTTTGCCTACTGTAGTATTTTGTTTATATTTGATAATTATTATTTAATCATTAACTAATTAGACTCAAAAAATTCGTCTCGCAAATTACAGCCAAACTATATAATTAATTGTTTTTTATTTAATTAATACTCTATATATGTGTCAAATTATTTGATGCAACAGAAATCTTAAAAAAATTTGGGAACTAACGGCCTGTTTAGATTGGGGATGAAAATTTTTTAGGTGTCACATCGGATGTGTCGGAAGGATGTCGAGAGGGTTTTTAGAAACTAATAAAAAAGCAAATTACATAGCTCGTCAGGAAACTGCAAGACAAATTTATTAAGCATAATTAATCTATCATTAGCATATGTGGGTTACTGTAGCACTTAAGGCTAATCATTGAGTAACTAGGCTTAAAAGATTCGTCTCGCGATTCTCAACTAAACTGTGTAATTAGTTTATTTTTTTTATGTATATTTAATGTTTTATGTATGTGTCCAAAGATTCGACGAAATGGATGAAAATTTTTTAGTGTAAGGGCACTCACAATACAAGACTTTATCACAGAGTCTAAGACAATTAATTACATATTATTTATGGTATTTTGCTGATGTGGTAGCATATTTATTAAAGAAAGAGATAGAAAAAATAAGACTCCAAGTCTTATTTAGACTCTAAGTCCACATTGTTTAAGGTAATAAATAACTTTAGATAGAGTCTGCATCATCCTCGGCCGCTGGGGCCCCATGGGGGATGCCCGCGAGCGCCGTGACTGGCTCGCCGGGCCTGCTTCCGGGCCCCACCTATTGCGGCGTTGTCGCTGGGAGGCTGGGCACAACGGCGCGGCATGAACAGGCGGGTTGTCCGATGGCCTCACGCGGGGTTCTTGCATGGACTCACTGCTCCGTTGGATTTGAAATGGACGGTGGTTTTGAGGTCGTAGCATAAAACAACCTTTGGTACTTTTCATTTTCAATCAAACTTCCAAGAGTTGTAGGTTTTCCTTAGCAAGCACCAGTGTTCAAAACTTCAAATGCCACCTCTTGTCAGTTGTCACCCAATTTTAACAACGCATTCTTATGTTACCACTACTGTCAGGTCCCACGTAGAATCGACGTGCTTTATTTCTGAAAAACTATACATGTAACAAATTCTATCTCAAAGTACAAACTTGAAAGATGTCATTTAGGCGTAGACTATAAATTTTATTTTGTCGAACTAAATCTGTAGTTTCATGATAAGTTGCACATCAAATATGTAGCTGTGCAATATAAAGTATGTTCACATTAAACATAATAGTTTTGTGATACGTTGACAAAAAGTATATTTATAATGCAAGTTATTAAATATGTAGATAGTTCTCTCCAATATTGCACCATGAGCAACCATAATGTGTGAAAAAAGCAGTCCATAAGACTTAAAATATTCTATATAAGCTAGCTGAATATTGTGGAACTAGTCCATATAGTAGTCCATAACAAAAGCTACCCATAAGACTATGGACTACCCATAAGAAATAAAAAATATATCAGTGGAGAGAAGAGGGATTGATGATTGGCTGGTTGTGCTTTTGAATGATTTTTTTTATGTGTTAGTGGATCAATTGTTTATCCATTTAGACTACTCATATGGACTACCATATTGTGGCAACAACAATAACTAAAGTTCACTGACGCAAAAGCTACTCTTATGGACTAACTAGTCTAAATACACTGTGGTTGCTCTAACTCCATGTGGGTTGCCAAGCTTATCTTAGGCATCATAGGCATGAGTAATTATGAAATAAAATAGGGAGGTGTCCCAATAAAGTATAACTCCAACTATTTTAATCTAACCAACCTTTGGAGGTTTGCAAATGCAATATGTTTTTTTTTGAAGGTAAACATGAGGAGTACAAAAAACCCTCTACTGTGCTTTTATTGATTTTATTTTTTTAAATAGAGTACAAGTCCTGATAAGCAAATGCAATATGTTGTACTTGACTAGGAGCATGTCAACATAGGGGGTGTTTTAGTTATCCTTCTATTCAAAAAAGAATTAAGTTTTGGTTCATCATTTTATATAATGGAACTAAACATCATACAAAATTTTTTAGCAAAAGGTGGTTATTCTCTATTTTGGATTTTGGCCTCAAGAAGCCAAAAAAACCCAAAAAGCCTTAGAGGCCTTCATGATGATAATAAATTCTGCACTTTAGATTGAACTAAACATAACCCTGAAAATTTTGGCATTTTGCATTCCATCATTCCAAAATAGTTGGCATTTTACATTTTGCATTTTTTTGGAATTAAATAACCCCATATTATGGTTTGAAAATACTTTTATATTGTATACACTATGTTCAATCTTGACTTAAATGAGTATATATAGAAAAAAAAATCGGTGAATACTGAAGATGGTACATCTGTCATTTTGCAATCAAGAACATTGAACATTTTGCAGTGCAGGGAAAATATGAGGACCGAGTTTCCGACAGAGGGGGCTGTTTTTGCAAAAGACCGGCCTCTGTCCCTGCGGACGGGCGTCAAAAGACCCTGCCCCGTCCTCGCCACAGTCAGCCAGTCAGTCCCGTCCCGTCCCGTTCCCCGGCCACGGTCTTCGCCAAATTCCCACGCCCCTGCCCAGCCTGCCCGAATCCTCGCGCTTTACCCTGCCCGCTCTGCCCCCCATTCACACTCTCGCTGCTCCGCTCGGCTCGTCGGGACGCGCCCCTCCGCCTCGCCATGATGCCCGCCCACGCGCTCGCCGGAGGCCGCGCGCGGCGGCTTCCCATTCCGCAACGCTGACGAGAGTGTCTCTCAGCGGGGGTGTTTCAGGCGTTCATTTGGTTCGGGAAGAGGGGGGAGTGCGGCGATGGGGAAGCAGCAGCAGGAGGGGAAGCGGCGCCGCGGGGAGAAGGACGGGAAGCGGAAAGGGACGGGGAAGGCGGCGGCGGCGGCGGTGGCGGTGGTGAAGGTGCCGGAGGACGCGGCGCCAGTGACCGGGTGCTGGATCCGCTTCCCGCGCCTGCGCCTCCGCGGCTGCATGTCGTCGCGCGCCAAGGTCGACTCCTCCACCAGCGCGCGTCGCGGCGGCGGCGGCGGCGGGGGTAAGAACTGCTGTCGTATTTGCTAGTATCCTGGTAGTACTCGCTTGTTTGTTTCACTGGTCTCTCTCTTCGTGCTTCTCTCGCTTGCGCCATCGTGGGATTTCACATGCTCGCTCGCTCGCTCGCTCGCCTGTCTGTGTACACACGGGCACGGTTGCCAGGGGAAACCCGTACGCGCGCTGCAGAGGTCAGAGAGGTGGTGGAAGCATGGATTGCTTTGCCTAGTATTTCTTTTTGGTTGAGTTGATGTTGATCGGACTATGGGCGGGCGGATTGCATGATTGGAATTGGATGTGCGTTGGTGTGCACTAATGTCTCGGGTGGGTGGTACAACTTAACCGTGCGACATTGAGAGCTGGACAGAGTGGGTGGTGTCGGGTGGGATTGGTATGCCCCGGATGACATGTATGGTTCATTCCGTTTTACTTTCCCGCAGTGGTAGATAAGCTGACGTGATGTCTGCTGCCTGCTCTGTGCTCTTGTCTATGAGCTGGAATGCTGCCATTGACGGGCATGGGTAAATATGTGAGGTTGCTTCAGTGCTGGGGGATTTTAAATGGTTGAAGTACGAACAGCTTGGCTGAAATGCGGGTACTGGTTTGGTTGCTGCAAGATGGGTGGATGTTGGCGCTAGCCGGAGAGATGCTCAAATTGGGTTTAAATTTAACATTTGTCTTTTTCTGGTTCGTTTATTTGTAAATGTGTAGAATTGTTGAATTGGTTGATTTGCAGGCACATGTTTGGCTGTGAATATAACAAAATAGTTAGGACCCCCCTTTTTTTTTTGGCAGGATACAAGGATTTCTATTCCACACAAAAAATTGGTTGAACACACTTGGAATGTGGGCAAATGAGTTTCTTTGAATGGAGTGTCAAGTGAATGTCGAGTGGGATACCTTAGTTGTGGTTGGGAAACCAAAATAGAAAGTGCTCTGATTGGTTCGCTAGACAATATGCTTTGTAGTTAGTAGTACTTAGTACTAAGCCACACCTCATAGAGCATTTATGTGATACACACTAAAATTATCAGATGCGTCATTAAACTATACTCAGCGTTGATAGTTACGCATATGGAATATCAACTTCAACTGGACTACAGGAGGACAGTAAACTTAAGTCTTAAAACTTACAACACTGGGATGTAGAATCTGTCTCGTGAATTATGCATGGGGTTGACTCGTTCCAGATTCACTATCTGTTAATGGAAAACATGGATATTTATTTTATTAGTACTATTTACTATTTAGGGACTTAGGATTTGTCTGGATCTGAGGATTTGGATTGGATTCATATCCTCAGGATTTTGAGATTTGGTTTGAAAGACTAAATCCTAAAAATTTTTCATAGCAACTGTGCTCTTACTCAGTGTTTTCATGTTTGAATAATCCTCAAGTGTTTATCACCTCTACATGTGTAGAAACCAAACCAGTGCCTGATGATGGTTGCCAGGACCAATCAGTCCCACCAGCCTCTGGTTCCACAACAACCAGTAACACCGGAAGTATCTCACCTTCTTCCATAGTTGGAGAGGAGCTAAAACTAGCTTTCCAACTGCGTAGATTTACTTTTAATGAACTGAAGTGTGCCACAAGAAACTTCCGACCTGAGAGTCTTCTTGGTGAGGGAGGTTTTGGCTGTGTCTTTAAAGGATGGATTGAGGAGAATGGAACTGCTCCTGTTAAGCCAGGCACTGGATTAACTGTTGCTGTCAAGACACTTAACCATGATGGGTTGCAGGGGCATAAAGAGTGGGTGGTACGTTTTGTCTTTCCTTGGTATACTTTGTTGAAGAGAGTATTATTCAGCTCTCTGCTAATGCGTCACTAAGCAAAGTACCATTGTTTGTCTGCAGGCAGAAGTTGATTTTCTTGGAAACCTTCAGCATCCACATCTAGTGAAATTGGTTGGCTACTGCATTGAAGATGACCAAAGGTTGCTTGTGTATGAATTTATGCCCCGTGGAAGTTTGGAGAATCATCTTTTTAGAAGCAAGTATCTCTTAATCTTACCTTTATTAGTTTTATGTAACATATATGCTATTGTTATCCTTTTTTCCCCTTTCTATTGGTTAATCCATGTTAGTGTTTCTGTTCTTGTGATGATAAATACAATGTGATATTCTAACACATGTGGTACAGTCACTTCTATTTTGGTCATCACATGTGCACGGGCACTTAGTTTTGGTTAACACAAGTGATATGGACACCTTAACTGACCAGGGGATCGTTTGTCATAAAGTTTCCCACTGTGTGAGGGAATAATTTTTTGGTCAACCGAGTACATTTACTAATATCTTGATCTGATAATTTGATGTATAGGAATTCATAAGGAAATGATTAAGGTGTTCTGTTGATTGTCGCCTAGCTGTTTGTTTTAAGCATCCTTTACTGTAGGCGGTTTTACATGTTTCCGTTTTGCATTTTCTCTTGTTAGAGTGTTATAATTTTTATTAAACAAAATGATTTGACTGCTATTTATTGGGTTTCGACTTTCTAATAGTTCTGTTACTGAGAATTTTGTTTGCTGCTATTGCTGAGAGGATTTTATGTGCCAAATTTGACCAGTGTTAAGTTGTTTTGTTTTGTCATAATTTCATCTTGAACCTTCACATACCCATCTAATAACAGTTTTTTGTATAATTCTGTATCAAATAGAGTCATTGCCTCTCCCATGGGCCATTAGAATGAAAATTGCTCTTGGTGCTGCCAAAGGCCTTGCTTTTCTTCATGAAGAAGCTGAAAGACCAGTAATATATCGGGACTTCAAAACATCCAATATTCTTTTAGATGCGGTAAGCAACTATATTGAAATGTTAACTCTGTCCGTTCATACAATTGTATTTGCTAACATATTCTTTCAGGACTATAATGCAAAACTCTCTGATTTTGGACTTGCTAAAGATGGACCTGAGGGTGATAAAACGCATGTGTCAACTAGGGTCATGGGAACATATGGATATGCTGCGCCTGAATATGTAATGACAGGTGTGTTGATAAATTATGATATTGCTTAATCTATGTTCATATTTGTAGTGGATATTTCTTGCGGTTGTTTATTACGTGTTCTGTAAACATGTCAGCCAGCTGTCAAAATAATGTGCTAAAATGCTGTAAACTTTCAATGCATTCTAAGGTCTGGAGTTGTGTGTGTGTAGCACACAACACAGGCATGGACATGTGTGCACACACAACTTCAGTAAACCTAAACACTCATGTGTGTGCGCACACATGGCAGACAGAAGTTGTGTATGGCACACATGCAACGTGTTTGTTGTAGGTTGAGGTTTTTTTGTCTGTGTATGTATGTGTTGTAAGCCTGCTTGCATTCTAGTACACTGAACTTGTGTATGTGACACAGAGAAACTTTGTGTGTGACACACGTGCACATATGATTTGGGGTAAACGAAAGTTCTGCTCGGCACACACAAAACTTGTGTTGTAGGTTGAGATTGTGTGTCTGTTTATGCATGTGCTGTAAGCTTACTTGCATTCTAGTACACTGAACTTGTGTATGTGACACGCAGAAACTTTGTGTGTGACACACATGCACATATGATTTGGAGTAAACTGGAGCTTCTTTTTCTTGTTTAGGTGCTAGGTAGGCTAGATACTACTCCCTCCGCTCCAATTTCTAGCTTGTTTTGGCATTTTTAGATACACAACTTTTATTATGTATCTAGACACATCGTATATCTAGGTGCATAGCAAAATTTATGTACCTAGAAAAGCTAAAATGACCTATAATTTGAGACAGGATGGTATTGTTTTAGGAGCCTGTTAAATTTCTGTGTTTCCTACTGCTTATAAGTTCCTTTCTCATCCAGGTCACCTGACATCAAAGAGTGATGTATATAGCTTTGGTGTGGTACTACTAGAGATGATGACTGGTAGAAGGTCAATGGACAAGAACAGGCCAAATGGAGAACACAACCTGGTTGAATGGGCACGCCCTTATCTGGGAGAAAGGCGCAGATTCTATAAGCTTGTAGATCCTCGTTTGGATGGGAACTTCTCCATAAAAGGTGCTCAGAAGACGGCTCAGCTGGCCCATGCCTGCCTCAGCCGTGACCCCAAGGCTAGGCCTCTGATGAGCCAAGTGGTGGAGGTTCTGAAGCCTCTCCAGAACCTCAAGGACATGGCCAGCTCTTCCTACTTCTTCCAGTCCATGCAACATGAGCGGCGCACAACCCTTGCCAACCCACATGGCAGTCAAAGCATGAAAGCGCAGAGTACCTTTGCGCGGAACGGGCAGCAGCCCATGAGGAGCCTCTCGTATGGCCCTCATGCTTCCCCGTATCGCCAGTCGCCAAGGCTTGACAGCAAGCGGCAATGAGTCATGGTGCTTGTTTGTCGACCATAACATATTTCAAGACTGAAGTTGGTAACCACAACTGGTGTATGAACTTAACCATCCAGCACCTCCATAGCATCTAAGCTCCTAATATTGTGGATGAAGCAGCAACAATGATTCGAATTTTGCATATTATCTGCGGTTGTGATTTTTTTTTTCTTGTTATCGCTTAGATTTAGCTGTCCTATCTCTACAGCTCTAGATACCTTGACTTGAAAGGTGGGACTAAACAGGGTTTTGACCGGTCTTTGAAACAATGCTCAGGCAGCAGATGCTTGGGATTTGTTCCTTCCTGGAAACCATCAGTAGGTAAGTCTGATAAGTCTGTTTTGCTACTCTTTGATCTGTTATTTAAACTGTCGGTTGCTTTGTAATTAATTGTCATGTGGAGAAAAGCAAAAAGGATCAATGGATGAAAGATCATCGGTGTCGACATCATCGTTCCATAATGCATGCTTGATGGCAATAGCCCATCTGCTCACGCTCAGTTTGAGGCCCTTGCATGTGCCATTGATGTTGTGACAGAGCTCGCTTTCAGGTGGTGGTACAGATCTGCCAGATCATAATCATGCTTGCTTATGGCTGCCATTACTTCTGGCATTTACGGTTCTTTCGACTTCGATTGATGCAACATGATGGCAGCCTGGCTGAGGCCTCGTTTAGTTTCGAAAACTGAAAAGTTTTCGGAACTGTAGCACTTTCGTTTTTATTTGACAAATATTATCTAATCATAGAGTAACTAGGTTTAAAAGATTTATCTCGTGATTTACAGTTAAACTGTGTAATTAGTTTTTATATTCGTCTATATTTAATACTCCATGCATGTGACGTAAGATTCGATGTGACGGGAAATCTTGAAAAAATTTTGGTTTTTGGGGTGAACTAAACAAGGCCTGAGTGGCTGTGGTGGCAACATGATGGTAATCAACTGACCAACAGACCATGACCGCAGTAGCATCAATGTTTCGTCTGGTACAGTATGTGTCTATGTGCTCAGCTGCGGTTGTGTACAATGTGCAGTCTAGTACTAGAATCTCAGGTTGTTGCTAATCTGGTTCTTTTCTTGGGTAAAGCTGTCAGAGCCAGGTTCTATATATCATCGTGTTCTAGTCACATTATATTTATTTATCTATGTATTCTATATCTATACCTGAGAGAAACCTCAAAAGACTTTATCCTTCCTAGGAATAGAGATTTTGATAGAAAAAAAAAATACTCTTCAACAACTTCTTTAATTAGTTATCTAAAAATATAGTCATCCTTTATTCCGAATTTCTTCCTAGTCAAAATAAAGAGCGAGAATGGTTCTCTAAAGTGTGTGAAAGATAGAGAAAAACTATTGTAGTGTGGAAAAATATAGAAAATGAGTTTTATGCAAATGAGTCTTCAATTGATGATTTAGAGTGAGTTTTAGAAAAACTCTTGGAGATGCTCTAATAATAACATTAAAATTGAAATGTTTCTTCCAACCTCTTCTTTTTCTATTCTACTAGCATATATCTAGTATAAAAAAATTATATACACGGTGTAACCTGACAAAGTTTTTTTAAAAGTAAAGTTAGCAGGAGTTTTGCCAAGATTTATATATATACTACTCCCTCCGTTCCAAATTACAAGTCATTCCAAGAATCTTGGAGAGTCAAAGCATTTTCAAGTTTGACAAAAAATATAGAGAGAAATATAAAGATTTATATCATAAAATAGGTACACTATGAAAATATAACTAACAAAGAATATAATGATACTTAGTTGATACCAAAAATGTTATTATTTTGCTATATAAATTTGGTCAAATTTAAAAAACTTTGATTCTTTAAAATTCTTGGAATGACTTATAATTTGGGACGGAGGGAGTAATAAATGAGGCTGAGTTCAGCCTAAGACCCAAACAAGAGAGAGATAGGACCAAAAAAAGAAAGAGAACTGCTCCAATACTTCTCATTCTAAAAATTGCATACATCTCAAAGCAGCCCATTAAATAAATTAATTTTATTGTTATTTTGCACCTGGGTTCCGCATGGGCCTAGCCCGTCCATGGTCAGCCCGTGCCCAACCCTAGTCAGGGCAAGTCACGTGTGTTGCTGGTATGAGGTCCCGTGCCCCTTGTTTCGTGGTTGGCCGAGATCACGTCATGGACGAGCACTAGCTAGAAGCCGGCAGACCTTGTGAAGCATCTCCCTCCTCCTATCCCCGGCGGAGGCCTAGGGCGGCATGTTTGGATTCCTGGAGAACGTTGAGGTCCACGCTGCCGGCTGTCGCAGGCCTCAGTAGGCTGAGGTGCCGCCGCCGCCGTCCAGCGGTCCGTCGCGCTTCAGCCCTCAATACCATGAGAAATGAGGTGCCGCTACCACCGGTCTGGGGACCGCCACGCTTCTGCAGCGGTATGAGACAAGGAAGTAAATGAACTCGATGTGTGATTTTTAATTTATTAAATTAATCGGTATTTCTACAAGTTGAGGGGAGAAAAATTCTCCCTGGAGAACAAAGAGGAAGTAAATTAACTTGGTGTGTGATTCTTAATTTATTAATCGGTATTTCTATGAGTTGAGTGGGGGAAAAATTCTCCCTCCAAGTAATCACGATGCACACAATTAAGTCGTGGGGAAGTCTCGGAGGGGGAACCGGTCTTCACGGGCACGTACGGGGTCGTGGAAGAAGTCTCGGTCCTCAAGCTGTTAGGATAAATCTCCCGGGAGAGAATCCAAGAAGATGAGATCACCCGAATATTTTATCCGTAACACTTCCCCTTGATCGAATTACTTGTTGAGATCAATGAATCGTATTGCTCATCAAAAAATTCCGGTAGGATAAAAACGAGGAAAATACGTGTGTATATGTGCTATAGTAAAACTCATTAAAATCGCTTGGGAAAAGGAGAAAATTACAACACTTAATGATTGCCTCATTGTAAACTAATATGAGAAAACATTTACAGGAGAAAACTTATGTTGTAGTTTAGAGGATAATATGTGTCTTTGATACTCCTTTAAAAATCCCTGTGGGGAAAACAAGGAATATGACACTCTTGTGTTAATATTATCTCATTAAAAACTCCTTATGAGAAACCTTGTGAGAAAAAACTCATAAAGAGAAAAGAGTGTAATATGATGGTGTAGACAGGCTAATGTCCAGGAGATCCTCCCCTAAACTTTGCAAATCCCTAAGTCGTCGCATACCGATTCCTTTGACACATTTTTCAAATGAGAAAGTTGGTAGGGATTTAGTGAATAGATCAGCAAAATTGTCGCATGATTTAGTTTCCAAGATATCAATCTCTCCATTTTGTTGTAATTCATGAGGATAGAACAACTTTGGAGATATATGTGTGTTGATATTGCTCTTGATATAGCCTGTCTCCATCTGTGTAACACAAGCCGCATTATCTTTATAGATAATGGTTGGAGCTGTGGTAGCTTTAAGACCACACAACTATTGTATGTGGTTGATCATTCTGCGAAGCCATACGCATTCATGTGAGGCCTCGTATAGTGCGACTATTTCAGAATGATTCATGAACGTTGTTGCCAAGGTTTGCTTAGATGATGTCCATGATATGGTGGTTCCATTTTGTAAGAATACAAAACTAGTTTGTGATCTGCCATTATAGGGGTCTAATTGATATCCAACATCGGTGTATCCTATCATCTCAGAACTTGTTCCTCTTTGGAAGAATAATCCGAGATCCCTTATGCCATTAATATATCAGAGGATTTGTTTTACTCCTATCCAATGTCTCTTGGTAGGAGCGGCACTATGCCTTGCTAGCAAATTCACTGCGAAAGCAATGTCAGGCCTGATGCTATTGGCAAGGTACATCAGTGCTCCAACAACACTAAGGTATGGGACATGAGGTCCTAGGATTTCCTCTCCCTCATCTTGTGGTCTGAATGGATCAGTGTTTAGTCCTAAAGACCAAACAACCATAGGGGTTTTGGAAGGATATGCTTTGTCCATATTAAATCTCTCCAATACTTTCTGGACATATGCAGATTGATGTACAAATATTCCAATTGAAAGATGCTCAAGCTATAGGCCTAAGCAGAATTTGGTTTTACCCAAATCCTTCAACTTGAACTCTGTCTTAAGATGTTTGCATGCCTCATCAATATCTTGTTTGTGGCCGATGATGTTTAGATCATCAACATACATCGATATGATGCAGAATCCCATTTGGAATTTCTTGATGAAGACATATGGGCAATCATCACTGTTAGAGTAGCCCTTCTGCAAAAGGTACTCACTGAGTCGGTTATACCATATTCTTCCCGACTACTTTAAGCCATAGAGTGATTTTTGTAGCTTTACACAATACATGTTGCGGTTCGCGTTTTGAATCGGTATTGGGATTCCGTCAGGAACCTTCATGTATATATCCCAATCGAGTGACCCATAGAGATATGCAGTCACTACGTCCATCAACTGCATAGATAGACTATTTTGTACAGCTAGAGAGATTAAGTATTGGAATGTTATTCCACCCATGATTGGAGAGTATGTTTCATTGAAGTCAATGTCGGGTCTCTGCGTGAACCCTTGTGCTACAAGCCTCGCTTTGTATCTCACCGCCTCATTGTTCTCGTTCCTCTTTCGGACGAAAACCCACTTGAGTCCCACAGGGAGTACTTGTGGAGGTGTAGGTATTACTTATGAGAATATCTGTCTTTTTGTGAGCGAGGATATTTCTGTTTGGATTGCATCCTTCCATTGGTTCTAGTCTGAGCGTGTTTTGCACTCTGCCATGGTCTTTGGATCTGGATCATTTTCAAGGATTTCGACAATCATTGCGGAGAAATATGAGTCAGCAATTGTAGTTTTTATATCAAATGACTCTCTAATTTCTGCATAGTTGATGGAAATTTTATAGACGCTTTCTAATGTATCATCATTTCCCAAGATGGTCGCATCAGGGTATTCCGATGTTCCAGCATCAATAATTGAGTGCACTGTTGATGTGGGATGTGAAGATTGAACCTCCACTAGGTGTTCCTCAACATGAGGTTGAGTTGCATTTACTGGGTCGAAAGATTTGGTCTTCCGTTTCCTTTGCTTGCTAGAAGCTGCATCTGTGGAGATTAGCCGTACTTCTCCCCCTCTTACTTGGGAGTTGAGTAGTTTTGTTTGGTACCTCTACTCTTTCCAGTACATTTCTCACTAGATTATAAGATTTTGTAACACCCTTATAATCAGTAAATATGTCTGGCATGTTGTTTGCAATGTGTTGCAAATTGATGATTTTCTAAACTTGGAGTTTAGACTCTAAAGTACGTGGATCTGAGTTGGAGATGTTCGGGGCATCCCAATTGATTTCCTGACATTATTTGTGATGTGGTAAGTCTCCCCCTAATGTCGGGAAATAATCTTCATTGAAGATACAATCAACGTACCGAGCCGTAAAGAGGTCCCTTGTGGTGGGCTCTAGATACTTTATGATCGACGGAGATTTGTATCCCACACAGATCTCCAGTTTTCTATGGGGGCCCATTGTTGTACGCTTTGATGGTGAGATCGGTACGTATGTAGCGCAACCAAACTTTCACAGACGGGAAATGCTTGGGGGATTTCTATGTACTAGTTGCAATGGGGACGTTGCATGGTATGCAGTTGGTCGCAATTGAATCAGTTCAACAGCGTGTAAGACTGCATGACCCCAACATGAGGTTCATAGATTGCAATTCTGCAATAGCGGTCTAGCAATGAGCTTGATTCTCTTGATGAGAGACTCGGCTAACCCATTTTATGTGTAGACATATGGGACAGAATGTTGTACTTGTATTCCTAAGCCATACAGTAGTCACTGAAGGCATGAGAGGAAAATTCAGCAGCGTTATCTATCCTAATGGATTTTATTTGATGTTTAGGATGTTGCACTTTGAACTTGATAACTTGCACAATGATTTTGGCAAAGGCATGGTTCCATGTCGATAGGAGAGACACATGAGACCATCGTGTGGATGCGTTTATTAGAACCATGAAGTACCTGAACGGTCTCGATCAAGGGTTTATCGGACCACATATGTCCCCTTGAATGCGTTCAAGGAAGTTGAGTAGTTCAACTTTTATTTTGAGGGAAGAGGGCCTCAAAATTAATTTCCCAGTTGCACATGCAGTGCAAGTATAATATGAGGATTGAGGAAATTTTGCATTGGTTAGCGAGTGACCAACAGAATTGCTAGTAATTTTTCTTATCATCCCAATGCTAGGGTGACCAAGGTGATCCTACCAAGTTTGGAATGCATTGACATTCTGAAAAATTACTTTATACGCAACATGTTGTATGAGTTTTATGTATGAATAGTATAATCTAGACAAAGTTGAGGGAATTCTTTCAAGAGTATCTCTGTCATATCTGTTACCCCTCATTATTTTGGTGACGAGTTTCAATATGATACCCATTTTTGTGGATATTTCTATAACTCAATAAGGTATGGGTTGAATCAGGATATAGAAGTGCATCCTCGATTGTAATCGTTGTACACATAGGGAGTGTAATAATGGCTCTTCCAGAGCTTGCTATTATGACATCACGTCTAATGATTGTTAAAACATTTCCTTTGCTCTTTATGAGAGTTTGAAAATATTTTATTTCCCTAAGTATAGAGTTAGTGGTGCCACTGTCCACTAGGCACAATTCCTCATCCATCGGATTGACTCCCGTACAATCTATGAAAAATAGAGAATATAATAGAGAATGAAATTCTCAACATGAATATATATGGAATATAAACATTTATTGATATTAAATTGTGCATAAGTCAATGAACATAAAAAGTATGTAGTAAAAACAAATTGTTAGTTATTACAATCCCGAAGGCAAATGATAAAACTAAAATCTCAAATGACTATCAATCTAGTTGAAGTCATGGAATAGATCATCAGAAGTGTATTCAATGATCATGTTGTTGCTAGGGTCATTTTCCATGCCATCAGGCGGAGGAGGTGCCATTGTGTTGCTTGGTCCCGCTAGGGCAGGGTTGGAACATCCTGGAGCTGTCAGATTGTTGAAGTGTGCTTCAGACGGTTGTCCACCTTGGCTAGAGCATCTTGGTTGGAGCGTCCTCGTTCCACGGAATGGAAGTATAGTTCCACAAGGTGCTTACGGGGTGCGGTATTTCTTAGTCGGGTGGTTGTAGCAACCACACTTTATACAAGTTGGGGACTTGTATTTTGACTTAGAATTGTTGCCTTTGCCTTTAGCACCTCGAGGCTTGTGGGGTCCCTTGCGCTTGTTTTTTCCTTTGGAGGATTTAGGATTGCCATTCTTGTTGGCATCCTTTGGTGTCTGTTTCTGAGCATTGGCATGTACTTCAGGCAAGGGCTTGGCACCGACAGGGCCTTGGTTGGAGTTCCAAAAGAGGAGCTCATTATGCCTCTTAGCCTGAAGTAATGTTTTAATGAGATCAAAATAGACTGTGAATCCCCTCTCACGGTATTGCTGTTGGAGGACTATTTGAGCGAGAAGCATGGTAGACAAAGTCTTTTCAATTTTCTCCATGTCAGATGGCTCCTTTTCACAAAAATTTAATTTGGAACTAAGTTTGTGCATGGCATGGTTATACTTATTCGCAGATTTGAAATCTTGAATGCGGAGGTGGTTACACTCATGAGTGGCATCTAGGAGAATAACGGCCTTTTGTTGCTCATACCGTTGTTTCAAAGCAAGCCAGAGAGCCCGTGGGTCTTCTTCCAATAGATATTCATCTTTGAGATCTGTATGGATGTGGTTACTTATTATGTACAAGGTATGGTACTTGGATGTTCAGACAATGGAGCCTCTCCCTGTTTGGGAGTGTTAATTGTCCTGTACAATCCATGAAACGACTCACTTTGAGATCCATTGTCCATGTAGGAAAGTTGTGTCCATCAAGAGCTAGCTTGGAAAATTCCTTCTTAGAAGAAACTTGGGCATCATACTCTTTGGTGGCCATTGCCTACATGTTTGTTTGCATAAATTTTATTAATTTCGGGGTTGTAAAATTAATAAGAATGTAATTGCATATTTATATAACAATATAAAATTGTGTATATAAAAACAGTGTAGAATTGCGTATGTAAAACAATGTAAAGTTGCTTATGTAAATAACAAGGTAAACTTGTTTATGTGAAGCAAGGTAAACTTGCATGTGTTTTGTGGTATTTTAATTTCTCATTTTATAGAACATAGGTAGTCATAATGAAGGTGTAGACCGTTTTGTATTTTTCACGTTGGGATGTAGTCGTTGTATGTTTATTATTAAATTTGGGAGAGCACTTTGAAAGGATCAAGATGCCCAAGAGGGGGGGGGGGTGAATTGGGCTTCTCTAAAAATTTAAGCAACCTATAAGCTCCAATTCAACCCCTTGTGCCTAAAGTAACCTAGAGAGCTACCGGATAAAAGTTTTACAACCTAGTTCCAATCCTATTCTAGCATGGCAATTCTAAGAGTGTAAAAGCACAAAGTAAATGCTAGAATGTAAAGGAGTAGTGGAAGAAAGTGCTCGGTGATATTTTGCCGAGGTATCGGAGAGTCGCCACTCTCCACTAGTCCTCGTTGGAGCACAAGCGCAAGGGTCTTGCTCCCCCTTGGTCCGCGCAAGGACCAAGTGCTCTCTACGGGCTGATTCTTTGACACTTCGTCGCGGTGAATCGCCCAAAACCGCTCACAAGCTTGACACG
>Ga0182004_10001577_pt1 | contig 16879 bp, 20 predicted proteins | sample Sormic07211540_1_FD_120479 | JGI IMG/M metagenome (GOLD analysis project Ga0182004, IMG submission 120479) | Endophyte microbial communities from Sorghum bicolor roots, Mead, Nebraska, USA - 072115-40_1 MetaG | ecosystem: Host-associated > Plants > Roots > Unclassified | place: USA: Nebraska...
GGGGCGGCGGGGACGTGGGGGCCGCGGGGGGGGGGGGGGGGGAGGGGGACAACGAAATCGAGGGTGGTTGTGTTGTGGTGTTGTGGGTGGGGGGGGGGGGGGGGGGGGGGGGGTGTAGTTAGAGAATTGACGTCGCCAAGGCGGATTGCATTATTTTTCGCCGCTGGCGCCGAATGTGAAATTGACTTGTTGCGGAAAAAATAACTGTACTGTACTTGTAGATTTGTAAAGTACAGTATAAAGTAAAAGTAAAAGCTCATCTGATTTGTTTCTTCAACTCGCGCCTCCATTGTTGCTGTTGCTGTGATGTTTTGGTTGCTCATTCACACGAGAACCAGGTAATGACAGCTGTGATGTTCAGTTGAAGAAAAATTCTGGTTTTAGCTACTGTAGCACTTTCGTTTGTTTGTGACAAATATTGTCCAATCATGGACTAACTAGACTCAAAAGATTCAGCTCGCGAATTACAGGTAAACTGTATAATCAGTATTTGGTTTTGTCTATATTTAATACTCGGCCACAAGATTCGATGTGACGGAGAATCTTGAAATTTTTTGTGAACTAAACAAGGCCTCAATCCGACCGAATAATTTGGCGCAATCTCATGTTCTGAGCTTCGCGAAGTCGACACCATGACTCTCTCTCTCTCTTTTGAGGAATACCATGGCTCTCTCTCAAGGACCAAACCACACCTTGATGCAGCAGGCAGACTGGCGTGTGGTCAGCCCCGGCCCAACAACCTGTCCTAGGGCCGAGCAGCCTGTGGGCCACTAAAGGGCCGTGGGGTCATGTGGCTAACGGCCCATCTCTACTGCAAGAACCCTCGCCGTTTTGAGCCCGCAGGACCGGAGTCAGTCCATCTAGTTCACTCACCTCTTTCGGAACGCGCTTGGAGGCTTGCGGATGTGGCCCGTTCAGCAACTAGATCGTACGTTTCTCTCTCTGAAAAAAACTAGGATCTTGTTTAGTTTTTAAAAAATTTCGAGATTCTCCGTTATATCGAATCCTACGGTACATGAATGAAGTATCAAATATAGACGAAAATAAAAACTAATTATACAGTTTATCTGTAATTTACAAGACGAATCTTTTTAACCTAGTTAGTCCATAATTGGACAATAATTATCAAATATGAACGAAAGTGGTACAATATCTAAAATCCATAAAATTTGCCAACTGAACAAGACCTAGAAAAAGAAATGCAATGGATCCAAAGGGCACATGCCTTTTTTCTCCCTGAATCTCTGGAGCGGAGGCGAAAATTCTGTTGCTTAGCAGACCCCGCTTTTCACAGTTTTTTCTTTTTTTTTTTGTGAATCCCCGCTTTTTACAGTTGGGTCTCGTGTGATTCCCATGCCAAACACGGGCCCTTGCGTGTTCCTGCAAGCATATTCCACGTTACCGTGGTATCATCGCATATGCAATCGATATATTCTACAGTCCTAGTTGCTCAACCTACCTGCCAGCTTGCAATACCCCGGCTTTCCAGTCTGGACTTCTCTTATACATATATACGTACTGTATACGAGCCAATTTGCCTTGGAAACCAAGATTCCTGATCCTGCTACGACGCTTTCTGCATCCCCGGTTCGTGCTCCCGTCCGTCCCTGTGTTCCGAACGGGACAGACATGTACGTAGCCATCGTACGGGTTCGCCATAAAAGTCCGGTCGAGAACGCGAGATCCCAAGCCAGATCAGATCAGCTCAGCTGTGACACCCGCCGTTCATCAGAAATAAAGTAGGCGGCAGCCAGCGACGCGAGTAGTACTCCTACTTCTACACGGCAAGGTAGGTGTACTCTAGTAGTCCCAAAATACCCAACCGGGGAGCAGCAATCGTAGACGACGAGGCGACGCTTGGTATGGTTATCTCCCCAGCCAAGCCAGCGACCGCACCCGCTTCACGGCTTCCCCTCCGCAGCAGCTTCTTCTTTCCTTCACCCCATCGCCCATCTCGGCCCGCGCCGCCCCCCTAATCTTCTCTCCGCACACACAAACAAACCCAAAGCGAACACGGAGCAGCGACCGATTCCAAATCCGTCGCTGCTTAGCTTAGCTTTATCCCTTCCCATTCTCTCCCCCTTCGCCCCCTCTCCTTCGTCTCGTCCCAGAACGATTAGCGTTAGCATCAGGATTCCATTAATTTTTCTCTCGAAAACAAAGCAGGGAGCCAAGCCGCGCTTTACCTCCTACTCTATTTCACCTAATCCCCTCGCAGCCCTCGTCCCCGTCTCGTCCTTAGGGGAAAAAAAAGAGAGAGGAAGAAAAAAAAAAACGAAACCGCAACAAGCAAACCCTCGCTTTCTCCGATCGAATTGCTCGTCCCCGTGCAACCACCGCCTGTTCGGCCGCTCCCCACCACCAGTCATCTCCTCCCCGCGCCGGATGATCTAGGCCTCTCGCCCGCGCGTGCCGATTTTCTCCCCCACCTCGAGCTCTCCTGACTCCTCCCCGCGCGCGGCTGGCCATGGCGAGCACCTGAGGATACGGTCGGTGGGCTGTTTCTTTGAGAGAGTCCCCCCCGAGTCCTCCCCACAGAAACAGCCCGGGGGCAGCATCAGCGATCGATTCCTTCTTCGGGGCGCCTTAATTTGGTCTGATTATTGCCTGATTGGTGGTTTCGTCTCGGCCTCGGCTTCCTCAACTAGCTAGCTTGGAAGCCAAGTCTGGGCTTGCTGCTTCGTGTGGCTTGCTGCATCTGGGGAGGCGGTAGCGTGCACGGGTGAATTCCCCGGACCGGACTCATGCGGGACGGCGCGCAGGCTCCTCGCGGCGGCGGGGGCTTCTTCTCGGCGCGCTCGCTCTCCAACTACATGAGGATCGTGTCGTCGGGGGCGTCCACGGCCGCCTCCACGCTTCGCTCGGCGGGGGCGTCGCTGGTGAACTCCATGGCCAACCACGAGGAGGATTCAAGTCGTGACCAGGTTCGTTTGCTTGCTTAATCCATACTAGCATGTCGCTCCCTACCTTTTTTTTGTGTTTGTGTGTTTGTGTATGTATATGATTTATTACTAGTAGTATATATAATACCTCTGCTAATTATTGGGCACTGAGGAGGCTTTTAGTTTGTTCACGTGTGCGTTAGTTAAAATGAGCTAAAAAGTGTATTTATGGCTGGAAGACACTTCCATTTCTGTTTCTGCCCCAAGTCATACCTACTAGGATTTGTAGTTATTATCAGTTTTTCAGTCATTTATGCTGACAATCAGCATGTACCAACTCTGTTGTTTGAACTAGTTGCTCTATTGGTACTTCTTCTGATCAAGTACAATTAGGTTTGTCCTAAGTCAAACTCTTTTACCTTTAACTATCCATTTCTAAAATTTAACATTGATTGATAACACAGTTCACATTATTACTAGGTTCAATATGAAAAATACTATCATAATATATAGCTCTTCCCATTTAAGACAACATATTGCTATTGCTATACAAAGTGTCATACTGGAGACCGTTCTGATCGAAGGGACTAGTGTATTGTTTTAGTAGTTAGTGGTGCTTGTTCAGAACTAATAAGTTTGCAAATACGCTGGGATGATTCGGGTATTATCGTACAAGCCAAGCTGCAGATATGGAACCATGCAGCTTCCACAAATAGTCAGATTGGTTCCTGCTTTTAATTCTTGGGATTTGAAAGTCATGTTTGGTCAAGACAAGGACATTATGACACTGTATGTATATTCTACATCCTTTTATTCCCTCAATTGGTATGCTATTACAGTAAATTGTTATAATTTCAAGTTGAGGACAGAAGGTTTACTCATGAAAATTGAACTTCGATTTCACCATGGTCCCTATAGTATGTAAGATAGACTCCAACGCTGAGCAAAAAGTTGGTTATGAATTGTGACTTCAATACTTCACATTAGAGTTCCATTTTGAAAAATATATTATTGTAAAATAAAAATATTCTCCATATTTTAGTTCTTCAGTCTCTGAACCATGCAAAAATGTATGTAAGCTTTCACAACTTTCTGTTTGTTTGTACACATCATTCTTTATGCATGTTTTGAGTTATATTGAAATTGACCACCATCTATATGCGAGTATAAAACAAATAGCATTGTCTATATGTTTGTTACTTACAGTCATGTAAGGTGTATATACATCAGATCAATGATGAATGATGCACCTAAGGCTTGTTGATTTTCACTTTTTGAGTATTAATCCATGTAAACAATGAGCTAAAACCCTTATTATCTGTCATGATTTGCAGGTACAATGGGCTGGCTTTGATAAACTTGAATGTGGGGGTGGCTTGCTACGGCAAGTTTTGTTGCTAGCTTACAAGTCTGGCTTCCAAGTGTGGGATGTGGAACATGCTGATGATGTAAGACAGCTAGAATCCAGACATGATGGTGCTGTTTCGTTTATTCAAGTGCTAAAGGATCCAATTTTCACAACAAATTCTGGAGACAGATTTGCAGATGCATGGCCGTTGCTAGCTCTTGCCTGTGAAGGAACTCACACAGGAAGTGGAAACAACCATGATACTAATGTTCCTGTTTTTGATGGAACCAATGGTGCTTTCCATAGTATAGGCAGTGAAAACCTTCCTACTGTCATACGATTTTATTCACTGAGAACCCATGAATATGTGCATACATTGAGGTTCAGATCAGCTGTTTATTCCATAAGGTGCAGTCCAAGAGTTGTAGCTATTTCACAGGCTACTCAGGTATGCGATTTTCACTGTTCCAAAGCAGTTTTTGGATCATGAGTGATCCTGATAGGGAAAAATACCTTTTGCAGATACATTGTTTTGATGCAGCGACCATGGAGAGAGAATATACTGTTCTTACCAGTCCTACAGTTGCACAAGTTTCAGGTTATGGCCCACTTGGATTGGGCCCTAGATGGATTGCGTACTCTGGGATTCCAGTTCCGGTTCCAGATACTGGACGTGTTAGCCCTCAGCTTCTTAGTCTGTCTCCCTTTGTTCCACCTCCTGGTTCAAATGGTAGTGTGGTGGCATATTATGCAAAAGAATCAAGCAAGCAACTGGCTGCCGGCATTGCAACACTTGGTGAGGTTGGATATAAGAAGCTGTCCAAGTACTATGCAGATTTCATTCCAAATGGTAATGGTACCATAAAGCAAAGGAGTTCTGGCTACAAAGCAAATGGAGTAACAAACGGCCACCTCATTGACAGTGAATATGCTGGAATGGTACGGACCTCTTCACGTACATATTTGCATTGTTAATTCTGTTATCACGGAGTTGGCAATAAACTTGGTTAACACTGTTGCGAGCATTACCATGTCATCTCTGTATACTAGTATTAGTAAGAACCAACCAACCCTAAGGCTGTTAGGGACCTCGGAACTCACATGGCCAGTTTGCTAACAATTTGATGATGTGGCTATTCTTCTCCTCAGGAGTTGGCCAAGGCTGATCCTCTGTATCCTGCATTTGTATACATGCTTTACAGAAAAATAATACCCGTGGCAGATTGTGTACTTCACTTTACAAACCTGGCATTTTGTTCAGTTATTTGCTTTCAGCCAATAAAGTGAGAACAATATTGTCCATCGAAACTAGATGTGATAGCGTAGCAGGTACGGTGGATAGTTTGTTCTTGACCTGGATGGAATGGAATTCGAATGTAGAGTAGCCTAATGGATGTGGGTGGATGGAAATTTTTTGTTATCTCTGTGGTTAAGTGTTCAGCGTATACAAATGTTCTTTTTAATATGATTATGCCATATTTTTCTTTACTTATTTCACAGAATGTTTTGATATTGCAATGGCAGGTCATTGTTCGAGATATTGTCTCTAAATTATTGATAGTTCAGTTCAGGGCACACACTAGTCCCATTTCTGCACTTTGCTTTGATCCAAGTGGAACTTTGCTGGTGACAGCATCTGTTCATGGTCAAAACATGAATGTTTTCCGCATTATACCTCCACATGGAACATCAGAAGCTGGTCAAATGGGAACCTATGTTCATCTGTACAAATTGCAAAGAGGCATAACCAATGCGGTAAGCTGGCATACCTATTTATTGCTCATTATCTGCAAAGTTGGTTGACCTGTAAAAGTATTGCTTCTTTTTTTTTCAGATCATAAAAGACATCAGCTTTAGTGATGATAGTGACTGGATAATGATTAGCTCTTCAAGAGGAACTAGTCATCTGTTTTCAATCTCTCCATATAGTGGATCAACAAGATTTCGTTACAGTGATAACAATCCCGCAGAAAATGATTACATAGTGGATTCATCAGTTAATCATACTGCTCACTGGTCCCAAAATTCAGCAACCTCTTTGAGTCTCAGTCAGAAGACTCTCTTTGTATCTGGACCCCCTGTCACATTGTCTGTTGTTAGTAGGATAAGAAATGGGAGTAACATGTTTAAGGGTGCTGTCCATGGCGCTGCTGCATTTGCAACTGGTGCTTCCAGTCCAATTTCTGGTGCTATTGCTTCAACATTTCACAACTGCAAGGGTGGTGACATTAATTCAGATGGCAGTTCGCGCATGAAGTATTATTTACTAGTATTTTCTCCATCAGGAAGCATCATACAGTATGTTCTCCATCTCTCAGCTGAACAGGATTCTGGATTTGATTTCCCAACAAGCCCCATTTCTTATGGGCCAGAGAGAGAAACTGATACAAAATTTGTTATTGAAGCTCTTCAGAAGTGGGATGTTTGTTATAAAAGAAATAGAAGAGACAGCGCTGAGAGTTTTGCGTATAGTGATTTTGAGAATGGAGAAAATAATAAACTTTTCCTGAAAGCTATGAGGAAAGGGACTAGTGTCTACCCATTTGACTCTTCTTCTGTTGAAAGACAAAAGTTCAGTGCTGATGAAAATCGTAATTTCTATATTTCTCAGAGTGAGTTGCAGACTCACGTTGTTCAAACTCCACTCTGGTCTAGATCTGGGGTATTTTCTTGCACCTTTTTTTTCCCTTTGAATGCTGCATTTATATTTTGTGTTTGATTGACATTCTGGGACTTATAAGTTGCAATTCCTGCTTATTGACTGACGCCAGATACACTTTCAAGTTATGGAGGGTGAAAATTTGGAAGCAGACAATGCTGATGTAATTTCAGGGGAAGTTGAAGTAGAAAAGATCCAGACCCATAACATAGAATCAAGGTCAAAGAATCTCATACCAGTCTTTGACTCCCTTCATACATCAAGGTTTCAACAGACAAGGTATGTTCAAAGCTTACATTGATTAATGCCAATACTGCTACATAAGGTATTTCATCTATATGGTTGATAAAGGCTGGCTAATTTTTGTTGGATAGTTCAGGCCTTCATCCTGATTTTGGAAATTGCTACTATTCTTTTGTCTGATCAGATTTCTCCTGTGGTGACTTCTATACTTTTACCCTCCAGGTTGAACACTCCTGATAACAACAGGTATGGACTGCTGCAGCGACAGAAGTCTGGGATTTCAGAAGATGGTAGACTCTCTCGCAGAAGCAGCTGTAGTTCTTTGGACTGCATGTCTGAAGGGCCCAAAAGCTCTGATGACGGTGCTTTCGGTAAATATGTAGTAGACGATAACAGTTCTGCTGTAAATAACAATCCAAGTGTTAAATTCCATGCCGAGCTTGTAAATAATACTGGGAGCCTTAAGTCAGAGGCCCAGCTCGGATTTGTAAATAGCAAAGAGGATGGTGAAGATGGAGAGCAACTCCCAGACTTGTGATATTGACTCTGTCAAGGTAAGTGCTTTAGCTTACATGAGATAATGTGTTTGATAATTGATATCCTACCATTCAAATATCTATATTGATATATCTTACAAAAGCAAGCCCCACTAGCTTTCAATCTCAACATGCATGGCTTTCAACATGCTTGCAGATGATCGATGGTGATGGAGGAGCCCTCTTTAATCGCTGAAGTCTTCATTGTGCGTGTGTAGCTGAATTCTTTCATTTCTCCATCCGGAGTTCTTTACCTCTCTTCTATAGTTCTATTCATAGGCATTCATGAAAATTTTACCGAGAGAAAAGATAGAAAGGGAGGTTGAATTGTGGCCCTATGGGTGTGGAAGCTTTGGTGATGTGAGTTGGGTATCTTAGAAGAATTTGTACATAACATGATTGTTCATTGCATTTGCAATAATAACACGTAATTTGTACATAAAATGCTAATGTGTCCAACTGAGCTACGAGACATCTTCCACCAGTTCAGGCGTGCCTTTTCTTCTTTTGTATAGTTTGCATGCAATCCCTTTTGTAGGTTGCTGCAACTGGTTGAACAGAGGATAGGATGTCATCCAGATGACCCATTCACTCTCCATTTTGAATGCTTTCAACTTTCCTTGGTAATTAAATTCCCAATTCTTGTCTGTCTAGAAAATTGCAACTGTAGTTTTTTTAGCATGTACGTAAAAAAATACTGTAGCCTCTATCTAGCCTCTTCTGTTCTAATGCAACCAATGAAAGAGGTGAAATGTTTTCTAATGTTTCATCCTTATTCATTGATTTAGCGCTGAACTTTGTTTATGGGATTAAATAATTACTATAAAATGGATGGGTAAACTGAATAGCTGATGATAGAAATTGGCCAGGAATATAAAACTGAGTTACGAATCGCACGAGTTGGTATCCATACAGAAAAGTTTTTTTTTTTCATGGGAGATTTACTCCACACAACATACCTGAAAAGCCAATGCTATTGTCAACTCATTGCCTCCAATTCAGCTGTTGAATTGCTCACAACGATTATTTTTCTTTTCTGAAAAAGCTAATGTCTTCACCCTCTGGGAATACTGGATGAATAATGTTAGAATAACTTCGCATGGGGCAATGGCCTTTCCAAACTACTATTCTACGTGGGGGTGTTTAGTTCAAAAAAATGCAAAAGGACTCGACGAATTTACTAAGCTTAATTAATCCATCATTAGCACATTGTACTATTGCAATTAGTATTTAATTATAGACTAATTATGCTTAAAAATGTCTCACAAGTTAGGAGATACTCTGAAGCACAAGATCTCCAATCTATCGGCCAAAAGAGAAGCCCCGTTGGCAGAACTCAAGCAAGTGGAAGACGTCTTGTCCCAAGCCCGACAAAATGCAAAATAACAAAATTTTCAGGGTCATGTTTAGTTCTATCCAAATTGCAGAATTTATTGTCTCATGAGAGTCTCTTGAGGATCATTTTGGGTTTTTTTGGCCGCTTGAGGCCAAAATCCAAAATGGAGAATAATTTTGTCAAAAATTTTGCATGGTGTTTAGTTTTATTTTGCAAAATGATAGACCAAAACCTAATTTTTTTTAAAAAAAAAGAACTAAACACCCCCTTAGTCAAATAATGTCAATGCGATTTTTCCTAACAAGACATGTCTCTTTCTATATTTCTGATGACACTTCAAAACTTTTTCTTATGTGTCTTAACCCAACTTGTGAGACAAGATTCATCGCGTATAAAAGTAGAGCCACAGACATATCTCCTCTCTGTTCCGAGAAGCAAACAGAGCACGAAGCCGACGATGACGCGGACTACTCAGCTCTTCCCTCTCGTCGGCGCCGCCATCGCGGTTTCCTTCCTGTCAGCGGCGGCCGCGTCCAACACCACCACCTCGTCACTCCAAAGCCTCCTCGCCGAAGTGTCGCAGTGGCGGGAAACCCAGCTGGGCGACCCTTCCTCGTCCCCGGGCGGCGGCGCGGCTCATGCTGGCGTGCGGCCGAACATCGTCGCGTCATGGGTGCTCTCCTTCCTGGCGGCGTCCGTGTCGAGCGCCGGCGGCGTGGGCGGCGGGTCGCTGTTCCTGCCCATCTTGAACCTGGTGGCGGGGCTGGGCCTGAAGCGCGCCACCGCCTACTCGTCCTTCATGGTCACCGGCGGCGCGGCCTCGAACGTGCTCTACAACCTCGCGTCAAGGTCAAGCACGGGCACGGGCGGCGGCGGGAGGCTGATCGACTACGACATCGCGCTGCTGTTCCAGCCGTGCCTGCTCCTGGGCGTGAGCATCGGGGTGGTGTGCAACGTCGTGTTCCCGGAGTGGCTCATCACCCTGCTCTTCTCCGTGTTCCTCGCCTCCTGCACCGCCAAGACATGCCGCGCGGGAGTCAAGATCTGGCGGTCCGAGAGCGGCGGCGCCGGGACCGCGCGCGGCGACCACCACCACGGCATCGGCAAGGAGCCCCTGCTGCTGCGGCTGCCCCTCGGCACCAGCGACGGCGACGCCGAGGGCGGCGGCCGCGGAAATGGCGCGGGGTTCCCGTGGGCGGACGTGGCGCTGCTGGTCATGGTCTGGCTCTGCTTCTTCGCGCTCCATGTCCTCATCGGAGACAAGCACGGGAAGGTACGTACGGGTCGTCCCATTACCGTTAGGCATGAGCCACTGCCTCTCGATCGGCTTATCGTCGTAAACTTGTAAAACCAATGGCCTGTGCAACCCCGCTGGCCGCTGCGGATGAGCTTTTTTTTCCCGCCGTTTCCAGCATGGCTGCCGAGCCAAGGAAGCGGCACCCGCACATCTCACGGCACTGTATGACCATGCCCGCAAGCACAGACCTGGGAAACGGATGGATGAGAGGCACAAGCAAGAAAGTAATGTGCGTTTTCGTAATCTTGGCTTCTTTGGCACTTGTCCTGTCGTTATTGTATGTCTGCATTATGCGCCTTTTTTATCTCCGAAATAATAGCGGAAAGTAGTGCCTGCCCCTGTTCTGTTGCATTTTGCTTTTCGGCTTCAGTGGAACATCTCTGTCGTTTTAACCCGATAGTAACAGGACTTATCGTGATGCCACCTTTTGCCTCGTCGGTGCCCTATCCAATCCTACATATCCAAAAGATCATTTTGTTGATTAAAATACGTTTATCATTTCGGAACGCAGGAATACGTCATACCCATCTCAAGTTAGCCCGTACTGCACTGCAAAAGGAACTTGGAATTCCTAGGTCCACTTGGAAAGTTAAATAGTCCAGAGCAGATTGTTAAATTCGATGTGTCTATACACTAATCTAGTGAATAGTTAGCGTCAAATGCATGCATATGTTTGTGGCAGGCCGACTTCGCTCTAGGGCCATTTTAAAATCCCTTTATCCGAGTCAATGTCCCTGTGCTCAGAGTCCAAACATCGTGCTTCTCCTTCTCCACATTCACTGTATACAAATTCAGAGCTCTGAAAATGTCAATGGCAAGTCGGCTATGCATGCTTCTTAAATCACAGCGCTCGTAGACATCGGTCGTGGGCTCATGCATGGCGATAATACATAGTCCTAGTTCAGATACTTCAGTCGAACTAGACGTAGGAATTATCTTACCTGCACACAGGTTGCATTGTGATCAGGATTGGACAGACCTTGCAACGTCGCGTACTGACTCATCACCTTGCTCCAGCTAACCTGTCGCTGTGGCATTCACTGGGTTAAATAGCCCGGAACGGCCTGCTAAATTCGATTTGTCCGGCCACTAATCTAGTGAACGGTCAGCGTCAAATGCATCATGTCTCTGGCAAGCCGACTTCAGAGCTCTGAAAATGTTAATGGCAAGTTGGCCATGCAATGCAACTCGCAGGACAAATGTTTGTTAACTTACAGTGCTTGTAGACGTCAGTCATGGCTGGCAGGTACATTGTTCTCATTCAGATATATATTCCAGTCCATCAAGACTTATGAACTGTATCTTATCCTTATCTGCTCAGGGCGTGATCAGGATTAGACCCTGCAGCGTCGCGTACTGGCTGATCACCTTGTCCCAGCTACCTGCCGCTGTGGCTTTCACAGGGTATATTATACACTCCAAGAGGAAGAAACGCGTTGTTCCTAGCCAAGAGGATGGCAAGCAGGTAGCATAGCATGGCAATTTGTATTTATTATATCATTGTTGTGGCAAAGCTCAAAGCAATTTGGATTGATGATGATTACATGGTCATGCATACAGGAAGATCTTGTGGACACAGGAGTGGAAACCACCCTACCATCACTTACACTCCCGCTCGCTGCTTTCGTCACTGGGGCTCTGAGTGGCCTCTTCGGCATTGGAGGAGGACTGCTTCTGAACCCTGTTCTTCTTCAGATCGGAATACCCCCGCAGGTACACAACGCATTCTTAACTTTGCTGCTCCATATAGCCTGGTACCAGAGAATGACAACATTTCTATCTATCTATCTACCTGCAGACTGCGGCAGCGACGTCTTCGTTCATGGTCCTGTTCTGTGCATCGATGTCCATGGTTCAGTTCATCCTGCTGGGCGTGGAAGGCATCGGGCAGGCTTCCATTTACGCTGGGATATGCTTCGTTGCCTCGGTTGTTGGGGTCGTCGTGATCCAGCGAGCCATCAGGAAGTCCGGGCGGGTCTCGCTCATCGTGTTCCTGGTCACGGCCATCATGGCGCTCAGCACTGTGATCGTCACCTGCTTCGGAGCGCTAGATGTCTGGATGCAGTACACCAGCGGGGAATACATGGGCTTCAAGTTACTTTGCTGACATGGTGTTACTGTTATGGGCTTCGTTTTGGCTTGTCCTTTTTTGGGGGGGAGGAGGAAGCCTTTATGGCCTTCTGAAGGAAGATTTTGCATTTGTGCTCATGACCTTGTAATGTGCGGTTTGGGGCTTACCTTATACTGAAATAGTTTTCCTATCGGTGAGCTTTCTGGAAAGAGGCATGACTGGTTGTGGGCACTGATTGTGATTGTGGCTTCCAGTTTTTCAGATTTTATAGTATGAATTGTTATCTGCACTTGTTTACGCTCAGGCAAAAAAAACAAAAAATCTGCACTCATTGACCGGTGCTGTGCATCTGTGCATGAGTGCATCCACAGAATACTTTGAATGCTTTGAGCTGTCCAAGATGATACATATGTGAATGTTCAGGAATACTGCTAACGTAGGTACAACCATTTTAGTACAACTATGTAACAGTTAAAGTCATTTGGATGATAAGCTTGTAAATGTTTGAAATGGTTCAGATGAATGGTTGCACATGAGTTGTATGCAAAATTATTGCAGGTGAAGCATTCCTAGTTGTTCAGCTAGGCTTTGGCACGATTAAGCTGATTGGTTTTGGGCAGACAGGAACGGTGGGTTTAGTTTTGTTGGCCAGTTGTTTCTTTCTGAAGAAATATCATCACTGTGACTCAGGTCCCAGTCGTCATATCTTTAATAGGCTGTGTAGTGCACTAAAAGCGATCACAAAATCAGAATAGTGTGATCAGTGACGAGGTATGGCATCACTGATCATCAAGCACAAAAAAACTTAAATTTGGGCACTCGATCTGTTTTAAAATATGACATTTAGGACAAGGTGTCATTGTTTAAAACAGACAACTGCGACGTTAAATTTTGTCTTTGGATACAGGAAATTTCAACCAAAAACATGCTCCATGTATATGCTCTTCCAGCAAATATCTTCTCGGCAGCTGGTTTGCATGCCGGTGTATTTCAAGTGGGCTCTTTGGCATTGGAGGAGGCCTGCTACTTATTCCTATCTTCTTCCATGTTGGAGTACCTCCAAGAGTAAGACCATACACGTGGGACAGGATGACAAATCTCCAATTTAGTAAAATTATAATGGCAGTCTTCAAATTTTCCCTATACAAAAATACTCCATTTCTCTTTACTTCGGCTTGTATATATTTCATGTCTACTACATTCCTATGTACTTGATTGGTAATTGTTCTTTCTTGAGGTTTCATCAGGCGCCCCCTCAGCATAATCTCTAAACCTAGTTAAGTGATATCTTAAAACCTAGTTGAACTGTTATTAAACTTGTTCATTCATAGTTTATGAGCTCAACAATTTCTGAAATTTGTTAATGATATCTGAAACCTGGCAAAAAAAGTAATTGTTCACTAGATGCGATGTAGAAACAAAAGTAGGCCCAAGCACGAGACAATGGCATGGCCTAATATGAACGAAATATCTATAAACAGTATATTGCCATGTTTTTTTTTCAAGAGCGGGTGGTTAGCCCGTTTTTCATTAAGAAGTGGAGTAACCAAGTGTTACAAGAGACTTGCTGTAGCGGCGAGAAGCCAAAACAAGCAAGAAAGAAGGAAAACCTACGCTACTGAAAGTCTTACGACAGCGTTACAAAACAACATTTTGCGGCGACCAGAGAGCCGACGGCACCGCCAGGCTTAGGAAACCAGCAGAAACCCAATCCTCCGCCTCAGCCGCTACTGCCATGAATAGCTGTGTGGTGCTTCTGGGTACTCCTCTGCCGAAGGTGATCTCATTCCTTTCCTTCCAAACGATCCAGGACACTAGCAGAAAAATAGAATCGAACATTGGCCTGGTAGAACTGTCCAGTCCAGCGCGTTGCCGCAGCTACCAAGAAGCCACGGACTCACTATGTTCTGGGACGCAAGACTACAATCCCAGTGGAAGAAGCATCGCTGCGAATAGCGTCCTGGTGATAACACAGCCAAGCAACAGATGCTGCGCGGTCTCTGACGCGGTCTCTGACGCTTGGTCACAAAGGACGCATGTATTGGACGTTTGCCATGTTGAAATCGGTGTGAATCGAGATTGATCCTCGTGGTGATCGGAAGGACTTTGCGACTCCTCAATTCTGAATTTCCGCAGTCAGCTTCCGCGAGAACAATGTTTTTGATTCTTCTCTCCTCCTCGATGTCGACGGCACAGTCCATAACCCTGGGAGCCGAAGGGGCCACGGACGCGCTAGCTTATGCCACCATCTGCTTCTTGGCCTCCGTCGTCGGTCTAGCCTGGCCGCGGTAGAGAACGAGCGCCATCCGGAAGTCAGGCAGGGCCTCGCTCATCGTGCTCGCCGTCGCTACCGTCATGGCGCTCACCGCTGCCGTGGTACTCCGCTCCGGTGTGCCCCGTGTCTGGGCGCAGTACACCGGCGGCCGGGAGTACATGGGCTTCAAGTTGCCCCTGCCGAAGAGAAACAAAGTGCAATATTCACTACTGCCGCCGAATAGTAGTGAATATTCTGTGTGTGCCTGGCCACGGACTCTCCAACGTGACGTGGCCGTTCGTCCCCTCCTCGCGATCCGCCGTGCATGCCAGCAAGCGGCAAGGGGCGCGTGCGGGCGTGCCATACTGCCATCCTCGGCTTTTGCCAAAAGCGAGCCCAATTTTGCTGTGCTCCCGGGCGCTTTTGGCCGGGCGCACTTGCGATCAGCCGCTGCGCTCGCACGCACGCACATGCACGGCAATGGCAGGACCGGTCCGGCGGTCCGCGGCCGAGTGCTCTCTCGCCAATTCGGCAGTCCAGTCCCTACACTCTTGGACTGTCCACACGGCTGCATCCTGCTCCGGCCAGATTCCACGTTCCTGTGGGAACGGAATGTTTCACCTCGGTCTCTGAGCTCTTCCTTCGCCGGAATACTGGAACTCTGGAAGGCACGGACAACGGCAAACCGCCGTGCGACACGGCGTTGGGGACGCTCGGTCGGTGCATGCGCGAAATGGTTCTGTCTGCGGACCTTTGCATTGTTTTACACCGCCCGGAGCGTACGCGATGGCCTCAAGTCATGGGCGATTTGTGAGGGGGGGCCGCCGGCGCGCGCGAGTAGCCTGCCACAGCGTTTCCTTGGGGCTGTTTGCGCTTGTCAGCGAGCGGCGGCGAACTATGCAAAACCTCTACGCGTGCTCAGGGAGAATGTGCACCCGTTCGTCTGGACTTACGTGCACATGCGGTCCGGATCAAAAAGGTGCATGTAGAACAGAAACTTACCATTGCAGGAAAGGAAACGGGAGAATATACAGCAGTGTAAACCAGTTCCAAAAGCTGATCCACTATCTGCCAAATTGTTCCGAGAGACACCTACCAACTCCTTGGCTGTTTCCATGCACCATGACCTGTCATAGTGAAATTCCGTGGCAGAGTTTGTAACCGTTGCAGACTTGCAGCATGTAGGGTTTACTGACGCAGCGGTGATCCCTATAGCTTCGCGTATATATAAAGGACTAGAGACTGCACCTTGTTACGGGCTTAGGCACAGTGACAAAGGTGCGGTCTCTCTGCCTCTCTGGTATCTGGTGCCACATCACGTACGCCCTCTGCGGCGAGAAGATGGGGAGGACGATGAAGCCACTGGCGTGCCTCGCCTGGGCATTGTCACTGATCAATGTCGTGATGGCCGCCGATTACGTCGTCGGCAACCCGGGCGGCGGCTGGGACGGGAGGACCGACTACAAGTCCTGGTCCGCAGCCCAGACTTTCGCTCCGGGAGATAGCCTAAGTAAGTGTCATCAGCTTACTCTCTGTGGGCGTCATTGTGCGTTGCATGCTTTCCATAGGTCTCAGAAAATTCTTATCGCGTTGATTTGCAATGCAACACGATGCAGCCTTCAAATACAACTCATACCACAACGTCTTGGAGGTGACCAAGGACGCCTTCGAAGCGTGCACGACGACGGACCCCATCTTCTACGACAACAGCGGCAGCACCACCATCGCGCTCACCATGCCGGGGACGCGCTACTTCATCTGCGGCGCGCCGGGACACTGCCTCGGCGGCATGAAGATGGTGGTCCAGGTCGCCGACCGACCCGCACCCACCACACCCAGTTCGCCGCCGGCGCTACCACCGGCGCCGCCTATGCCGTCGGCTCCAGCGCCGGCACCCGCGGCTGCGCCACCGAGACGTGCAGGGCACAAGAAGCACAAGAAGAGGTACTGCCCGCCTGAAAACCTGCATGCGCCGGCGCCGGCGCCGGCCCCCACAGTGCAGGCCGCCGAACCAGATTTCCCGTTAGCGATGTTTGCTCCGATGTCAGCTCCGCCACCGCCGCCGCCAACGTCGGGCGGGCCTGCCGTGCTGCGAGCAACGTGGGGCGAGGCCACAGCGGCGCTAGCAGCTCTTGCCTGGTTCATGCTTGTAGCCCTGTGAGCGGGAGAGGCCAGTTTCAGATCAGGAGGGGGTTTAGACACCAGGGTCGTATGAACCAATCATGTGTACGTTTATTAGTAGATTGTGTGGTA
>Ga0182004_10001578_pt1 | contig 16878 bp, 13 predicted proteins | sample Sormic07211540_1_FD_120479 | JGI IMG/M metagenome (GOLD analysis project Ga0182004, IMG submission 120479) | Endophyte microbial communities from Sorghum bicolor roots, Mead, Nebraska, USA - 072115-40_1 MetaG | ecosystem: Host-associated > Plants > Roots > Unclassified | place: USA: Nebraska...
CCAAAAAATTTTCATCCATCCCATCGAATCTTTGGACACATGTATGAAACATTAAATGTAGATGAAAAAATAAACTAATTACACAGTTTGGTTGAAAATCGCGAGACGAATCTTTTAAGCCTATTTAGTCTATGATTAGGCTTAAGTGCTACAGTAACCCACATGTGCTAATGACATATTAATTATACTTAATAGATTCGTCTTGCAGTTTTCTGACGAGTTATGTAATTTGTTTTTTTATTAGTTTCTAAAAACCTCTCCCGACATCCTTCCGACATATCCGATGTGACACCCCAAAAATTTTCATCTTCAATCTAAACAGGCCCTAAGACAAATCGTTGGCCCCCTGTGATGAGCTGATGATCTAGTCTAGCTAAAAGAAACGCCATGCACGGTTGAATACGCTCACTTCAGTGGCCTCATGGACCACATGAATTTTTTTTTATTAAGAAGCGCTATTTTTTTATTATAAAAAAACACATGAGAAGGACGGCCCCGCACGTGCTAACACAAGAGGAAAAAGTCTCACGGAAGCAATGGCCCGCAAGGAAATCGGCCCAAACAACCTCAGCCCAGGAGGAGAGGACGATTCGGCAGCAGAGCGGAGACGGGCACTCCTCTCCCTACTCCCATATTCGTCTTCTCGTTTAGCACCACCTCGCCAGTGGAAGGCAGACGCGCCGCGAGCTCCCGCTATAAGAAGAGCGCCCCCTGCCCCGTTGTACCATACTTACCTGGACGGGGTCGACGGGTGGTCATGAAGGCCCGTGGCCTAGGTCAGTGGCCCTCATTGCACATTAGAGGGCGCGCTGGCTTACCATCTCCCCAAGAGGGAGAGTGGACGTCATAATTTGTGGTAGAGGGGGTACGCGTTCGCGCGGCCCCCGTCAAATCTAAAAAACAAAAATCTTGTACTCTGCCTGTAGAAAGTGAACGAATTACTTTAATATATAGGCCTTGTTTAGTTCATTTTGAAAACCAAAAAGTTTTTAAGATTTTCTGTCAATCTTGTGGCATATACATGAAACATTAAATATAGACGAAAACAAAAACTAATTACACAGTTTAGCTGGAAATCACGAGACGATTCTTTTAATCCTAGATAGTCTATGATTGGATAATATTTGTCACAAACAAACGAAAGTGCTACAGTTCCGAAAAATGAAGCCATAATATAAATATATAATATATTTATGATATGATAAATAAAAAAAGATATCTAAATATAAATAATATTATACACTGTAGTGAAGGAAAGGTTTGGTTCTCTGCCTTGTTTAGTTCGTAAAATTTTGATTTTTGGGCTACGGTAGCACTTTTGTTTTTATTGTTTTTGGCTACTGTAGTACTTTCGTTTTTATTTGAGAAACATTGTCCACGGAAAATCTTGAAAATTTTTGCGAACTAAACAAGACCTAAAGTTCTTGGTCGGACTGAGGACTTGTTTAGTTGCCAAAAAATTTTACAAAATTTTTCAGATTCCTCATCACATCAAATCTTTAGACGTATACATGAAGTATTAAATATAGATGAAAATAAAAACTAATTACATAGTTTGATTTGAATTGACGAGACGAATCTTTTGAGCTTAGTTAGTCTATGATGGGACAATATTTGTCGAATATAAATGGAATTGATACTATTTACATTTTGCAAAATTTTTTAGAACGAAACAAGGCCTGAATTTCAAATTTCAATATTGTATAGGATTACTTTACTGTTTGACCAATTTAAATTTGTAAACGAGTGATGATAAGTTATATGACGTCGCGTTTACTATTTTTCTTAGTGGTACACGTGCAAAACCACGCTGACGAAGCTGACCCAGCAATGGCGACCCTCGGCCTGTTCCCCTCTTCAGTCGCCGCATCCACCGCCACCATTCGCGCCCCCGCCCCCACCGGGCCGACCAGCGCCAGCACCCGCCAACCCCCGCACGCCCGCCGCCTCCCGGTCCTCGGACGCCGCGCGCCGGCGATGGACGCCCTCCGCGTGTCGGGGGCCGCCGAGCCCCTCCTCTTCCCCGCCGCCACCGCCGCCGGGGGGCACCCCAGGCTCCGCGTACGCTGCCCGACCGACCCTGACCCCTCCTGCCGCGGCTAAACATAGCCCTTGCCCGCCCCTGCTATTCTGGGGAGGGAGGCGGCGGCTCTCGCTGGTGGTGAAAGGTCTGACGGAATGGAGGATGTGCAGGTGCGGACCCACGTGCAGGGCGGGGGCGGCGCCGGGCGTGGCGCCGCGGCGGAGGGGGACGCCGCCTTCTCGTGGGCACCCGTCATCCTCCCGTAAGATATTTTCTCGGATTGTAGCGTTTGGGGGGATCGTCTGGAACGCACGCGCGCTGGGTGTTGAATTAGGATGCGTTTCTAGTCCGATTCAACCCTCCACACTGTCTGATTTGATGTACTATGTTGTGGAATCGATGCACTGTGAAATTGTATGTGCAATGCTGTGGAATTAGGCAATCAATGCACTGTGAAATTGTATGTACAATGTTCTGGAATTAGGCAACCGATGCACTGTGAATTGCTTGTTGAATAGATGTTAACTTGTTCAGGGTATTGAACTATTGATGAGGACTTGACTTCATAAGTCATAGTGGAATTGTCCTGCTGTACACTGCATCTCAGCAAATATGCTAGCATTTTCAAACTGTGATCCTTCCATTTCAAGCAGTCATAAAATGCATGATGATATAATTTAGGATCTGTCTAATATTTTTCTAAAGTCTGAAGGAATTTGTTAATTTGGAGCTTGGCTTCAGCGATACTTGTCATATCAATTCTGCTTGGTGTAGACATTCGAAAATAAACAAACAAAAAGGCGGTAATTGGGAATCCTATCGAGCTTGCAACCTCTCAGTACTGATGATCACTGTTTGGAACCTAGGTTCTTCTTCCCTGCGTTGGGCGGTCTCCTTTTCGGCTATGACATTGGCGCAACCTCTGGAGCAACCATCTCTGTGCAAGTTAGTCCATGATTTGGTTGTTTTTTTTTTGTGAGTTTTTTCTAGTCGGCATAAAGTCTCACTGCCACTGGTGTATTCCTCTTCAGTCTCCTGATCTAAGTGGCACCGATTGGTTCAGCTTGTCATCTTTGCAACTAGGGCTTGTGGTAATCCAAATTTCTAATTTACCTATGCTTTCACTTCTCCTTTCACATATCAGTTATCAGGATGAAAATGAGTTTCCTTCCTTTTTTATTCAGGCCAGCAGTTCACTTTATGGTGCTCTTGGTGGCTCTCTTCTTGCATACCGCATTGCAGATTTTCTAGGTGAATTAAAAAGCTACACCTTTTTTAATTGTCCTTATCATTTTTTTGATAAGGATGTGAACAACTACCATCTTCATGCAGGAAGGAGAATAGAATTGGTCACCGCAGCTGCATTATATATTGTCGGTGCTTTAGTCACTGGATTTGCCCCTAATTTTGTAGTGCTAATCATAGGTCGTGTCTTGTATGGGATTGGTATTGGTTTGGTGAGTATCTGCAGGTACACACATGTTTTTTATTTTCTTTTTCTAGAATGGCCCCAGGTAATTGCTATTAAACGAACCTAATTTATTATTGCATGTAGGAAATAATCTTCTGGGGACAAATAACTATACATTCACTCAATCTGAGGAACACGACATTCACTGATATAAACTTATAAAGCTGTGATGTCCGATTGCAGTTCTCTGATATGTAGTCATTTGCTGAAGTGTGTAACGTCAAAACTAGTTGGCTGATGTAGCTTTATGGCCATGTTCTGATATAGTAGATATAAAACGTACTTGCACTTGATTTTTCTGATATTTTGATGATGGGTTAAACAAACATATTGCTGTTGGTTTGAAATATATTGTTTGCTAAGGTATTTAATATAACTTTCTGCTTTAATTCGTGAGGTAGTTGGGCACTGTTTTTTTTATTTACAGTGCCATGTTTCCACCAACTTTTAACATCACTAGCATCCAAATTGTCCAATGCTCCAAAGGGATTGATATGTCTTGACTCTTGATGAAAGATGGGCCTCACCTGTGTCACTGATAGTAGCAAATAAGGGATTATGCAAATTGCAATGGTAGGAAAAGGATTTATCCTAGTAACAATCGGAGAGGAATAGAATCCTAGTAACAATTGAAGAGGAATAGAATCCTAGTAACAATTGAAGAGGAATACAATTGCAAAGGAGCAGTGCATATTCAGCTAGGGGTTTGGGAGAGTTGGTGTTATGCCACTGAACCATTATGGTGCTCTGTGCCAGGCAATGCATGGTGCCCCTCTTTATATTGCGGAGACTTCTCCTTCACAAATACGTGGAACATTGATATCTTTGAAGGAGCTGTTTATTGTGTTAGGAATACTGGTAACTACCAAATCTTCCGTGCGTTCTAATTTCATATACCCATTTCATGCTTGCTGACTATTAAATAATGTTGTGCAGTTAGGATACTTTGTAGGAAGTCTTGAAATTGACAATGTAGGAGGATGGCGGTACATGTTTGGTTTTAGTGCTCCACTTGCAGTTATTATGGCTATTGGTATGTGGACTTTACCATCTTCACCAAGATGGCTACTTCTCAGGGCAGTTCAAGGAAAGGCTTCTATGGAGGATAATAAAAAGAAGGCAATTCAAGCCCTTAGAACATTGAGGGGCCGATCAGCAAGTGAAAAGGTTTTGACAGATGATGTTGAAGATACAATTGTCTCTATTAAGGCTGCCTATGCAGGACAGGAAGCTGAAGGAAACGTTTGGGAGGTATTTGAGGGAGCTAGCTTGAAGGCCTTCACTATTGGCGGAGGTCTGGTTCTGTTTCAGCAGGTATTTTGTTCTCCTTTGCTGGTTCTTTTTGAGTGGTAGTATGGACATGCTGGTTTGGTGTTATCGAGCTAAACTCTTATTTGGCAGATAACAGGTCAACCAAGTGTTCTATATTATGCAGCTTCAATACTTCAGGTACCAATATTTTGCTCTGAATCTGTTGGTGGTATAGTTTTTGTATAGAAAGGAGAAGTAGGATACTGTTATCTGCCCTTTGCATTTCTTGAATTCACACAATTCAACATCTCCATCACTCACTAAAGGATGCCATGTGTAGACTGCTGGGTACTCAGCTGCATCAGATGCTGCCAAAGTAGCAATTTTGATTGGGTTGTTCAAGGTAATTTAAAGGATCTACATCAGTACTAATATAATAGCTATTTCTGTATCAAAATGTGTATGCAGAAATCTAAGGATGTTATGTTTCCTTTTAATTTTGAGTGTGTGTAACAAATCTATTGTTCGCAGTTGCTAATGACAGGTGTTGCGGTATTTAAAGTTGACGATGTTGGAAGGCGCCCATTGTTGATAGGAGGTGTTGGTGGAATTGTGAGTATTTATTCCTTCCTTCTACTTTTGATAAGCTCTACATTTTACGTGGACAGTGGCACATACACATACTCAAACTAGGAGGATTCTCCGTGCGTTTTCGCAGGTATGAAGAAGGAATACAAATAGGTTAGAGTGTTAATCACTAAGAATCGGGAGATGTATATGTATGGTGTTGGTAATGCAGCAATACATGTGAATAAATGATGTGGTTTGCTTGTGTGAATAGCTTGAATGAAGACATAATGACATGTGTTAGTTGGATGTGTTGGTGATGCTGGTGTGGACACTTTGCATGACGAGATAATCAAATGTGCTATGTGCTAATGGGATGTTGTAGTGGATGCTGATGTGGACACTTTGCATGACAAGAGAAATAGCTAGTAGGGTTTATCTTTATAAGAGATATAGATTTAATCTGCAATCCCGCTTAACATGAACACTAAACAATACTAGTATTTTAGGTACGGTATTGATCTATATTCGAATGGGATACTTGGTTAACTTAGTAACTTTATGCATGTTCCATCAGGCTTGTATTCTAGGTTCTGACTAAATTAACCTGTAAATGCAGGCTTTGTCACTCTTCCTACTGGCAGCTTATTACAAGATTCTGGACGGCTTCCCCTTCGTTGCTGTTGGCGCATTACTTCTTTATGTCGGTGCTTACCAGGTCAGGCCTTCAGTTCTGTTCAAGGGGCCTGACAATCAGAACAATTTGTTTCTTAGGAATCCACAAGCTTATTGTGTGCCTTTGTATTTCAGGTCTCATTTGGTCCAATTAGTTGGCTAATGGTGTCTGAAATCTTTCCACTCCGAACAAGAGGACGTGGGATCAGCCTTGCAGTACTAACAAATTTCGGCTCGAACGCTTTGGTGACATTTGCATTTTCACCCTTGAAGGTATTGCTTCTCATAGTTGCTACCTCATGTTCAATTTCATGATGTCTAGTTCCTTCAAGCGGAGACCCCAAAATAGTAAATTACATAAAAAATAAACGTGCCAACATCCAGTAGTTGTGCCCCATGAATGCTTCTCCACTAAATAGTCATTTTTATCCTTCGTCATAGAGAAAACTCTTGTACCTCTTGTATGATCAAAGTTCAGCCTCTTGTTAGGTCGAAACTCTAGAATAGTTTATTGTGACTATCTATTCAAAGTAATGATATGAAACCTTTCTTTTTATTTAAACCTTTCTTTTTATTTAAACCTTTCTTTTTATTTTGCACAAATATGGGAACAAACTACACTGTTGTGGTTTTTACAATGGATACTTCTCTGTGTGCCACAGGAGTTCCTTGGGCCAGCCAATATATTTTTCCTGTTTGGCGTCATAGCAGTGCTCTCCCTGGTGTTTGTGATCCTCGTTGTTCCGGAGACCAAAGGACTGAGCCTGGAGGAGATCGAGTCTAAGATCCTGAAGTAAAATCGTGTGATCATGGCTCTACAGCCCCAGTTGGAGACCTGAAATATCAATGCCATTTTCAAAATGGTCGCTCGCTAGTCTGTCCAAGTTTCAGAACTTGAGTACATATGCATGACGTCTCTCGGTGTAAAGCTTCGACCTCTTTCTCCTAGTGTAGTTAATATTTCTGAACATTCTTAGTATATCTGTAGTTGAGTCATAATCACGTCCCACTGTAAGACCTCGTCCGCAGTTGCTGCCTGTAACTGTAAGTAATCTCAATGGTCTTGTGTCCATCTATGCTGTAATCTGCATGTCACTAGTAAAAGCTGCTCAGCTGCCGTGTTCTGCAGAACTTGCATGTTTACGCCTGTGTGCTGGTGTAAAACTGTGCTCGCATAAGATTGCCATGTTTTGTGAGTGACTTTCCCTTATTCCTGTTATGTATTTCTTTAATCTTTTTTAATAATCCAAAAAAAAGAGGAAGGCATGAGTTCGCCCATTCATTTTTTTTTCAACAGGGAGACTGCAGTATTCCTGCTGGGGAAATGCCTCATGTTCGACAAGTACTATGTCAGTGCCGCAATGGAAAACAACCAACATTGCTATTACCACTTGACAGATGGATGCATCTGCACCTAGACTTTGTTTAGCGTCAGCATCACAGGACACACATATCACAATCAAGGAGCCCATCAGGCAGCAACGTGGCAGGCAATGGAAGTCTGACAATCACATATTATGGTTGCTTATTATTCAGCATTGGTTAAGGTCGTCCATGAGACAGCAGTTAAAAATATTCTTCTGGCGAGATGGCTTATTTGGTGTAGTTTATTTGGGTAGTGACGAGATGGCTTGTCCTGACGCATCTGGCCCATATTGCGTCCTGGTGGGGAACGGGATCGTGCACTGAATAATATATTGTATACTATATAGTACTCTTCTGATTCGTCCAAGTACAGTACATATGGACGGAAACAATCCAAGACTACGATAAATGCAAATGCAGATAAATAAAATTTAGCGATACGTACTAGGACGTACACGTTAGCTACTGTCATCGTATAAGCAAATATGTTAGTACAATTTCCGTAGATATATAGGCCTTAGGTCCTGTTATGCAGCCAAACAGTTAAAACTTTTGGAAAAATGAGCACTTTTTGGAAGAATGGATCTAAATAGGGGCTTGTAAAACTTAGCTATAAAGATTTGGAATTTGGGACCTTAGAGCCCAAAACTGTGTAAACTTGCTTAGAGACCCGTGTCTTGTGTGTTGGTGTTGCAGACCAAAAAATTTGGGAAGCATCTAAACACCTATTTGAATGTAAAGTTTACAGCCAAAAGTTTTGGATGTAAAGATTTAGGATCTAAACAGGCCCTTAGTTGAACCTAAAATCTAAAAACTTTTTAAGATATTCTATCACATCGAATTTTGCGACACATGCATAAGGTATTAAATATAGATAAAGAATACTAATTGCACAGTTTGTCCGTAATTTACGAGATGAATTTTTAAGACTAGTTAGTTCATAATTGAATAATAATTATAAAATACGAATAAAAGTGCTACAGTACTCAGTAACTTTTCAACTAACAAATAAGGCCATAGTTTGACAAATAGGAGTACTGACACATCGTGGATATACGTGAGAACATATGAAAAGTGTTCAAATTACGGGGCTGAGCTTTCATGTGCCATGTACCGATCAATAGCGATTGTTCTTGCACATCACAGTAGTTCTCGTTTATTTTAGGCTTTGTTTAGATCCAAAGAACTTTTTATATTTTGACACGGTAACATTTTTGTTTTTATTTGACAAATATGACTTAAAAGATTCGTCTCGCGATTTACAGACAAACTGCGTAATTAGTTTTTATTTTTATCTATATTTAAAGCTTCATGCATATGCCGCAAGATTCGATGTGACGAGAAATCTTGAAAAGTTTTTGGTTTTTGAGGTGAAGTAAACAACACCTTAGTTTTGTTGTTTTCCGCGGTTAGATTCTTGCTTATAAAACACGTAAGAACCCAATATTCCAACGCTAATTATTGTGCCGGACAGATTGGCACAGAACTCAGGATTAGTAAAAGCAATACGACGAAAAATAGAAACAAGCTAATACGCCCCCACATCCATATGCACGTACTAGCTACTACTGGTGGAAGACGACGATGTGATGTACAGTACCTGCTAGATGGAAGACGACGTTGTGATGTACCTGCCCGGGAACATGGATTCGTACGTGAGAGTGAGAGAGAGATTCTTCCAATCTTTCATTCAGCTGCGTGCCATTCCTCTTTGCTCATTAAGGTTTTGTTTAGATGCGAAAAGATTTTAGATTTCGCTACGTTAGTGAAAAATATTGTCCAATAATGGACTAACTAGGATCAAAAGATTCGTCTCACGATTTACAGTTAAACTGTGCAATTAGTTTTTATTTTCGTCTATATTTAATGCTTCATATATGTGCCGAAAGATCGATGTGACAGAAAATTTTAAAAACTTTTTGGTTTTTTAGGTGAACTAAACAAGGGCTCAGTTGCGATTCAGCTGTAGCTAATAGCGAGAGTGATTTTTTTTACTCCACCGACAACTCAGCAAGGCAACCAACGAACATGCATGTCGAGACCGCTGACCACCGCGTGAGACCTGACCGACGCGGGATCGATTGGTCGTGGCAGAGACCTCCTGTGCTAGCTGTGAATGGCCGCTAGTCATGCTAGGGGTCTCGCGTACAGTACATACGTGTTTCTGTGCAGGCCCGCTCGCCGACTGCCTGTATACCGTATAGTACAGCACAGTACAGTATTGTGTGAACTGCTTGGACCTGACGATCTGAAACATGTCGCAAGCATGCATGCAAAGAGGGCAGCGGCAGGCGTCACACTGCGTCAGCGTCAGTACGTCCGTGGTCCGTGGACGATGGGTCGTCCATCACTAGCCGACGGCCGACTTGGGTACTGGGGGCAAGGGCTGACCGGCCGTTTGCACGCAGGCGCAGTTGTACATGTGTGCTCAGTGCCCACTCTCCGTCCCTAAATATACGTCGTTTAATAATATTTATGATACATAATTTATATCATTAAATGAATATTTAGATTTAATTTTTTACTAAATTTTTAAAATAAAAATATTACAAATATTTTTATAAATTGAATCAAAATTGTCGACATAAGTGAAGGATACTATGCCTCTACGTACCTACACTTAGGGCCTTGTTTAGTTCTTTGCTGAAATTTTTTCGGGACACTGTAGCACTTTCGTTTGTTTGTGGTAATTATTGTCCAATCATAGACTAACTAGATTCAAAAGATTCGTCTCGTAAATTTCGACCAAGCTGTACAATTAGTTTTAAATTTAGTTTATATTTAATATTCCATACATGCGTCTAAACAATTCGATGTGACAGAGAATCTTGAAAAGTTTTTGGATTTTGGGTGGAAGTAAACAAGGCCACCAAGTGAAGCACTTGCATTGCAGCCTACAACTACAACTCTATAAAGTGCATGTGCATGCACCCACGGAAAGTTCCTCGAGCTGATGCCTGATGGCACAAGCACACACGCACTACACGTGCATGCATGCAGACTACTCCAACGAACCAAGGCCTTGTTTAGATATGAAAATTTTTTGGATTCCGGTACCGTAGTACTTTCGTTTGTTTATACTAAATATTGTCCAATAATAAATTAACTAAGGTCAAAAGATTCATCTTATAATTTAAAGTCAAATTAACTAAGGGCAAAATTAACTTTACCCGGGTTCTCATTATTTTTGTATCTACGAGAACATGCAACTGCTACTCCTCCTAGTGATATTTCTCGATCGTAATAATGGTACGCGAGTATTTGCTTGGTCATGAGATGGTTTGTCCTGGTAGAGGAATCGTGAATAGAACTCCTCCTAGTGATATTTCTCTCGATCGTAATAATGGTCGCCGTCTTTATTTTTTTTTACAACAAAACAATAAGTGGTACCATTATTACCAATGGTATGGTGATTAGTGTCTGCTCGATCGACAGCCAATTTTTTTCTGTTTTTTTTGTGTGAACTTGTAGGATTTTTTTATAGTGTGACGAGCTTTGATTAAGTTGTAGCCTCCAATAAGTAACAGTAATAAGATACTTCCTCTATTTCACGTTTTAGGTTATTTTGTATTTTTTGACACATTTTTTGTATATACTCTAAAATATAATTCAGAATGGAAGCAGTATAAAGATACTCGATATATGGCCTGTTTAATCTTGAGAAAAAAGATATTTCGAGTAGAAGAGCACAAGTTTATTCTTGGGTGGAAAATACTGCTAATTAAGGCCTTGTTTAGTTCACCCCAAAAACCAAAAAAATTTCAAGATTCTCTGTCACATCGAATCTTGCGGCACATGCATGAAGTATTAAATAGACAAAAACAAAAACTAATTGCACAGTTTGCCTGTAAATCATGAGATCAATCTTTTGAGGCTAATTAGTTTATGATTGGATAATATTTGTCAAATAAAAATGAAAATACTACAATATCGAAATCCATAAAATTTTCGAAACTAAACAAGGCCTAAGCTATGAATAGAAGAGCGGTTGAATTATTTTTTTACGATTCTTATCTAGGCGACTAATTTTCTAGTCCTGTTTTGGCGTGATGTAGCTTTCACTATTGGAAACTAGGTCTTTGTCTAGTGCCAGAGGCTCTGCCGAGTGCCACACTCGGTAAAGAAAAACACTTGACAAAAAGATGCTCTGCCATACCAGACACTCAGCAAAGCTTGGGCCTTTGCCGAATGTCTGGGGTACTACACAAAGACCCAGTCTCCAGTAGTATTTGCTGCATGCTTCCTACTTTCAACCAACAAGCGCCAACCATTCAATTCAAAATCCAACTACACTACTACAGTAAAGCATCGCTGATTGATTAATTTCCAGACTAGAATCTCCCTTATTTTTTTTAAACAAAAGATGAAACAATATAATAGATCAGCAGGACCCAGGGTCAAGCACATGAAACAATAACCCCATGCCTATCTGCAGGAAGACACTCCATGGTAGCATGAACAGGAGCAGGAAGCATATCAACGAGTCTCAAGTGAGAGCGGGATGCATATGGTCTACGAGTCTACGACTAGCGAGACCGCTCGCTCGGCTGCCTGCCGAACGAACGCCGGCCGGCCTAGCTACATCTTGTTCGTCAAGGCCAGTACGGTCCTGAAGTACGCCGGCGACCACACCACCGCCCGTCTACGGCCGGCCGGTCGCGGTTCCAGACGTTTATTAGTGAATAAAATCAAACGGAATTATCAAGGGCACATTATTTAACTTTACCGCGTCGAGACCTGTCGTTCCTACATCTCCCGGCCCGGTCCAGTCGCGCTTTTTTTTCCAAGAGAGAGCAGCCAACCAGCGCTCCCCTCCGATCTGATGCCGTTCCCGTCGCCGTCTCCTTCCCCCTCCACGTCCCTCTCCCCGCACGCGGCGCGGACCACCCCTGCCCTCCCTACACGGTCGCACGAGAAACCCAGGCGCTAGCTAGCTCACCGGTGTAGACCCCGATCCATGACTTATATTATTGCAGCTGCTCCGGAAGCCATAACTATAAGCCGAGTACAGCCTGAGTTTCGCCGGCTGCTGTGCTGCGAGATCACCATCCCCGCCTGTTCCAGCTCCACCATGGCGGCGGCGGCGGCTGTTACTGCCGTGCGCGTGCTGGTGCCCGTGCTGCTTCTCGCTCTGGCTCGAGGCGGCGGCTCAGCGCCTGCCGCACCCGTCCAGTTCACGTTCACCGGCTTCGCGCGCGAGAACGTGACGACCAGCGGCGCGGCCGCCGTGGCCACCGGCGGCGGCCTCCTGCAGCTCACCAACGCGACCAACTGGGTGTTCGGCCACGCCTTCTACCCGGCGCCGCTGCGCTTCAAGGACCCTGCCACGGGCGCGCCGATCTCCTTCTCCACCACCTTCGTCGCCGCCATCCTGCCGCGGTACCCGGACGCGCACGGCCACGGGCTCGCCTTCGCGCTCGCGCCGTCCGCGGCCGGCCCGGCTCAAGCCGTCGCGGGGAAGTATCTCGGCCTGTTCAACACGTCGGACAACGTCGGCAACGGGACCACGAGCGAGGTCGTCGCCGTCGAGCTCGACACGGCGATGGACGTGGAGTTCGACGACATCAACAACAACCACGTCGGGGTCGACGTCCACAGCCTTAGGTCCGTAGCGTCCAAGTCCGCCGGGTCCGTCGACGTCGCCCTGGCCAGCGGGAAGCTCCTGCAGGTGTGGATCGAGTACGACGGCGCGACTACGCGCCTCGAGGTGACCGTGTCGGCGGCGGCGGTTGGCGTGCCCAGGCCGCCCGTCCCGCTCGTGTCTTGCAAAGTCAACCTCTCGTCGGCGGTGGCGGACCAAACGTACGTCGGCTTCTCGGCCGCGAACGGCGCCGCCTCGAGCTCGCACTACGTTCTTGGCTGGAGCTTCCTTCTCGGCGGTGGCCGCGCGCCGGACCTCGACCTGTCCAAGCTGCCGCGGCTCCCGCCGCCGCCGTCTGGGCACAAGAAGGCGACGGAGCTGCCGCTGCTCCTATCACTCATCCTCCTCGCCGTCGTGGTGCTCCTCGTGGCGTCAGCGGCCGTCACTCTATGCGTCGTCTGGCGCCGCCGGCGGTTCGCCGAGGAGCAGGAGGACTGGGAGGTCGAGTACGGCCCTCACCGGATCAGCTACAGGGACCTGCACGCCGCCACCAGGGGTTTCCGCGACGTCATCGGCGGCGGCGGCTTCGGCGTCGTGTACCGCGGCATGCTCCCGCCGCAGCCTGGCGGTGTCGAGGTCGCCGTCAAGAAGGTGTCCCAAGACTCGCGGCAGGGCCTGCGCGAGTTCGTCTCGGAGATCGCCAGCTTGAGCCGGCTGCGCCACCGCAACCTGGTCCAGCTCCTCGGCTACTGCCGGCGGCGGGGCGAGCTGCTGCTCGTCTACGACTACATGGTCAACGGCAGCCTCGACAAGCGCCTGTTCGGCGCCGGCGGCAACGAGCCGGCTCTGAGCTGGGAGCAGCGTGCCAAGATCGTCCGGGACGTCGCCGCCGGGCTGCTGTACCTGCACGAGGGGTGGGAGCAGGTGGTGGTGCACCGCGACATCAAGTCCGCCAACGTGCTCCTTGACGGCGACATGAACGGCAAGCTCAGCGACTTCGGCCTCGCACGGCTCTACGACCACGGCAGCGACTCGCGGACGACGCACGTCATCGGGACGCTCGGGTACCTCGCACCGGAGATGATCAAGACGGGCAAGGCCACGCCCAGCTCGGACGTGTTCGCCTTCGGCGCCTTCCTGCTCGAGGTGGCCTGCGGTCGGAGGCCCATGGAGTCACTCGGCAACAATGGCGACCCGGCGGGGCTCGTCGACAGCGTCCTCGATCGCTGGAAGGCCGGGAGGATCAAAGACGCCAGGGACCCTAGGATCGGCAAGTGCGACGAGGACGATCTCGAGCTGGTGCTCAAGCTCGGGTTGCTGTGCTCGCACCCTGACCCCCGCTGCCGCCCAAACATGAGGGAGGTGGTGCAGATACTGGAAGGCGCTGCGCCGGTGCCGGAGACGCCACCGGAGGATCTAGGCGGCGCCGGCGTCAGGATCTTTGGATGCTACGAGTCGTTCGATGAGTTCGTCAACGTGTTCCCGGCGACGTTCGAGATCACCGCCGCCACGCCGCCGCCACCTTGTTCGCCTTCTAGCGCCGAGCACCACCAGCTAATCTCCGGCTGAGCTCTGCCATCACCATCAGTTCTCATCACTAATAAATTGAAAGTAAATAACTTATTGTCACTAAATTAATAATTCTCTTGTCACTAAACTACAAATTTGTACTGCCGTGCGTAGGATGCAAGGTTGGAATTAAAAAGAGAGTAGTTAGGGGATTATTAGGTGTTGTAAATCTTATCTACTAGAAGGTGAACATAGGATATCGATCATCAGACAGTTTTAGGCATAAATCAAAGAGAGATTTTTGAACCTTTGTTGTCATATACATATCCTGAGGCGAGCACTATGGCCTTGTTTAGTTTGCCAAATTTTTTTTGACTTTGGCCGTAGCATTTTTGTTTGTATTTAACAATTATTGTCGAATCACATACTAAATGGATCAAAAGATTTATCTCGCAAATTACAGGCAAACTATACAATTAGTTTTTGTTTTCGTTTATATTTAATGCTCCATACATGCGTTCAAAAATTTATTGTAACGGGGAATCTTCAAAAATTTTGGAAACTAAATCGGGCCTATATAAATCAGCTTGAATTATTTCTTGCATATTTTAGAAGAATCGAAATATGTGAGTATCAAGAACAGGCAAAAGACTAAGATCATCGTTACAAGGTCCGATGGGGCGGTGCCATCCTAGGTTTTAGAATTTGATGGTCCCACCTTCTCATTTGCCACCCCTCGTGCTGTTTTCAGTAAATTATGTGGTCCGCTAGTGGTTATTGTGCGATACATGGCCTCAGGCGTGTCCTCACCATTAGTGGCACGTCCTGAGTAATCAAGGTTCGCGGCGTTTACTCGACCTTGTGGAAGAGAATCTTCTACCGTTCCGCCAATGCCTCACCTTTCCGCCAATGCCTCGGGAGAGTTCTTACCGTTAGGTTGACTTTTTTTTTTGATGACGATGGAGTCATCTTTGTGTTGTGCTTGGTAGGAGGGATGAAGAGGCATGGATATGAATTTGATTTCCATTAGCAACCGTCGGTGTGAGGTTCACATGTCACTCGGTTTTCACTTTGTTCTCTCCCCCACCAGTCCTCATCCACCACGGTTTGCTCAATTCGTTCCATGCTTGATTCACCGCCACCATGGGCCATAGGGGAGCTTGCTCGACCACCAATGGCGGGGCTCTCCCGGTAGCCCCCACGCTAGAGCTCGGTGGGGCTCTTCCTATCATTCTCGGTGGCCCTGTCCCAAGCGGTATCCTCCATGCCGGACATCCATGCCCTCTTCCCCCTACCCACGTAGGGAAGAGGAGAAGTGAAGAGATTGGAGAGAACAACATCACCGTGGGATAAAGTGCATAACACATTTTGGGAGACATATGCATCCTCAAATCTAGAGGAATATTTGTCTCTAAGGATTGCTTCAGTTCCCTTTGTCCTCAAACCAAACACCAATGAAAGTGGTATCACCACACTACGTCCTATCCCATCATCTCAACAAAACGTTATTTAGGGACGCATATGGATCACAAGACTAAAATTAGTTCATCATGGGATAATAGGCTAAAATTGGATTAATCGTAGTCTCCATTTCTCTTAGTCTATGAGTAGTTGATGTTTAGTTTTTCTATTTGACATCTAAAATCAGGACTAATTTTTAGTCAGCGTGATCCCAACACCCCCAAAGAAGGAAGTGTGAAGCATGGTCTTGGCTTGAAGGAACTGAGAGATACTTCAACCTGCTTATATATCAGGTTGTTGTAAAAAAACTGTTTACCAGGGATAAAAAGGATCACAAGAACCTAAAAGCCAATGTAAAACCATAAAACCCTTCTTTTGACCAAGATGGACTGGAGCACCGGAAGAAGATATCTGAACTCTAAATTTCTTAAGGACCTAAATAGATATAGATAGTAAGAATATATTACTCTGCTCGTCGTCTTCCTGGATAAAGAGCTCCTTTTAAGTTTAGAGCTTTTAAAACTGGTCTTTTAAACATTGTTTGCAGAAAAATGGAAGAAAGACACATATGATTTGCTCCATGTGATTTGCTGGCTGCCCGGTTGACTAATCTCCATCCAGTTTGTTTGTTCAGATGGGCCACTGTGCCGGTGAACAATGCAGGTCTATCCACATTCCACAATCGAGTCACCTACTAGTTTGGACATATTATTGCTAAAAAAACTCCAAAAACTTGAAACTTAAGGACGATGTGCTCCAAACCCAACGAAATTTGAACTTTAGTTAAATCTCGGCATAAACAACAGATTATAAATGAAGCAACTAACATCAGTCAAGTTGGTTTTTTTTTTTTTGGGGGGGGGGGGGGGGGGGGGGGCTTCTTTTTTTCTTGTTTGGCCACCCAAAAAATAAACATAAAAAAGCGCCCGGGGATTAGAACATATGGAGATGTAAAAGAGAAGGTTTACCCCCATC
>Ga0182004_10001579_pt1 | contig 16873 bp, 15 predicted proteins | sample Sormic07211540_1_FD_120479 | JGI IMG/M metagenome (GOLD analysis project Ga0182004, IMG submission 120479) | Endophyte microbial communities from Sorghum bicolor roots, Mead, Nebraska, USA - 072115-40_1 MetaG | ecosystem: Host-associated > Plants > Roots > Unclassified | place: USA: Nebraska...
TGGAGTATTAAATATAGATAAAAATAAAAACTAATTGCACAGTTTAGTCGGAATTGACGAGACGAATCTTTTGAGCCTAGTTAGTCCATGATTGAACAATATTTGTCAAATACAAACGAAATTACTACAGTGCTCATTTTGCTAAAAAATTTGGAACTAAACGAGGCCTAACTTGCTGGCCTGGCCTGGCTTTGGTCACGTGTTCCTTCTGCTTCTGGTCTTGGTTCACCACGAGGCTTCTACACCGCGTCCTTCCGCTTCCTTCGCCACCTCTCGCGTCTCCCCTCTCCCGAAACCAAACCCCTCGCACTCCAACTCCTCAATCTGAGCAGTGTAGAACTCTCTCGCCCTACTCCGACCGTCAAAAAAATCCAATCTTTCCGCTCCCCTCCGACGTTCTCGGAGGCCGCACGGCTGCAAGATTGATCAATCCTGCGCGGATCGAGCCGCAGACACCACCAGTTCCAATCCAATCCCCAGCTGGGTGCTTGCGGACCGCAGAGCAGAGCCCGGACGGAGCATGGGGTCCCGATCCGCCGCCAGCGCGGCGCTGCGGATATGGCTGCTGGTGTCCGTGGCGCTGCTGCTGGGCTGCTGCCAGGGAAGGTTCGTGGTGGAGAAGAACAGCCTCAAGGTGACGGCGCCCGACGACCTCAAGGGCACCTACGAGTGCGCCATTGGCAACTTCGGGGTGCCCCAGTACGGCGGCACCATGGTCGGCTTCGTCGCCTACCCCAAGGCCAACAGGAAGGCCTGCAAGAGCTTCGACGACTTCGACATCTCCTACAAGGCCAAGCCGGGGGCGTTCCCCACCTTCTTGCTCGTCGACAGGGGAGGTGAGTTACCGGAATCTCAGCACCATAGCACGACGCGACGAGATTGCTCCTCCTCCTCCTCCCGGCCGCCGGACTGGCGGTTGGTCTCTGTTAGATCACCCATGCGTGGACTGGCGGTTGGATTGGATAGAGACATACAGTGTAGTTGAAGGTTTGACCACAGGTGCCCAAATTTCTGTTTATTATTAGTCGTGTGGTCTTCAGGTAGATGCGGTGAAGATTAGATCTTTCCATGTGATTATGTGATTACTTTGTTGAATACCCGTTGACTTGTTTTAGTACAAAGACCTTGATGTGTGCTGAAAGGGAATTTAACTTGAGAGCTTAGCTTACTGTCACTGTCTTGGTTTTAGACCGTCCTATTGTGCTCCACTGTTTTTTTTTGTTTTCATCCAACCTGCTATTTTAATTAACACCCCTCACTGTCTGTTCTCAGCTATTTTAATAGACAGTGGATTGCACAATAATACAATGTTTGGTGATGTTTACAGATTGCTACTTTGCAAAGAAGGCATGGAATGCACAGAAAGCAGGAGCAGCGGCGATCCTTGTTGCTGATGACAAAGACGAGCCTCTAATTACGATGGACAACCCTGAGGAGAGTGGCAACACGGATTACTTAGAGAACATCACTATTCCTTCGGCGTTAATAACCAAGAGCTTTGGGGACAGGCTCAAGAAAGCAATTGACAAAGGTGACATGGTTAATGTGAATTTGGATTGGAGGGAGGCCCTGCCCCATCCTGATGAGCGTGTTGAGTATGAGTTTTGGACCAACAGCAATGATGAATGTGGCCCAAAGTGCGATAGCCAGATTGATTTTGTCAAGAGCTTCAAAGGAGCAGCACAGGTGCTTGAGAAGAAGGGCTACACAGAGTTCACTCCTCACTACATCACCTGGTATTGCCCAGAGGCCTTCATTCTGAGCAAGCAGTGCAAGTCCCAGTGCATCAACCATGGGAGATACTGTGCACCTGACCCGGAACAGGATTTTAGCAAAGGATATGATGGAAAAGATGTGGTGGTCCAGAACTTGCGCCAAGTTTGTGTCTTTAAGGTTGCTAAGGAGCACAAGAAGCCTTGGTTATGGTGGGACTATGTTACTGATTTTGCGATTCGGTGCCCAATGAAGGAAAAGAAGTACACAAAGGAGTGTGCTGAAGGGGTTATTAAGTCGCTTGGTATGTTGTATTTGCATTGTTTTTTGTGGTGAGGTGCAGATCTGCAATATTTATACTGAACTAGTTTATAATTTACAGGCCTTGATCATAAAGCAATAGATAAGTGTATTGGTGATCCAGATGCTGATGAAGAAAACCCTGTTCTGAAAGCTGAACAAGATGCACAGGTTAGTACTTCAATGTGAATTCGTGATCTTTTCTGTTCATCCTATTGTTGATCTGAACGCAAACACATCATCATCATCCACTCTCTATAGATTGGCAAGGGCTCTCGTGGTGATGTTACCATCTTACCAACTCTGGTAATCAACAATAGACAATACAGAGGTATGTGCCTTTTTCTATCTATCCCATAAATTACTATAAGGAGTTTTCTGAGATCACCAGATGAACTTATCCGAGCATATGTTTCTCAGGGAAGCTTGACAAAGGAGCAGTTCTTAAAGCACTTTGTGCTGGTTTTAAGGAAACCACTGAGCCAGCCGTTTGCTTGAGTGAAGGTTTTGCACTGATTCCCCTAATTTTTCCATGTTCACTGCTTATATGATCTAGCTTATACTTCCAAGTGTAATTTGCATGTAGCATGCTCTTAATGTTCATTTTATTTCAACCTTAGATATACAAACAAATGAGTGCCTAGAGAACAATGGTGGCTGTTGGCAAGATAAGGCTGCTAACATCACTGCATGCAAGGTACTTCCTGCGTTGTTATCTCTTCTTCTTTTTTCTTTTTTTTTTGAAAATTTGTTTTATCAAATATTTATTCTGTTTAGCTTATACATATAATACATATAATACTTGTTTGGTTTATATATAGGATACTTTCCGTGGAAGAGTTTGTGAGTGTCCAGTTGTGAAAGGAGTAAAATTTGTTGGTGATGGCTATACTCATTGTGAAGGTACACTACAAGATTCATCTTTTGGCAATTTCTTTTATTATATGTTACCAGAGCCTTCTGAATTATAGCATGTGTTTTTTTAGCTTCCGGATCTGGGCGATGTGAAATTAATAATGGAGGATGCTGGAAAGATACCAAGAATGGTCGGACATACTCAGCCTGTACTGTAAGTGTCAGTTGAGGTTTTGCTGTCCTTAAAACTGCCATATTATCAGTAGGATCCTGTCCAGATATTTTTCAAGTAAAAAGTGCTTATAAAATCTGATATTTTGGTTCTGGTGTCTGTAACATGCAGGATGATGGCTGCAAATGCCCAGATGGATTCAAGGGTGATGGTAAGCACAAATGTGAAGGTAAGAGACATTTCCTGAGGCCCATTAATCTTTCTAGAAGTGCTTGCCTTGCCTCCACAGCTTCTGCTGTAATGCACTTCAGAATTGCCTTCCACTGTTTTGCCATATCATATATCATTGAACTTCTCGCACTTCCCTTGTGATGCTGATGTGAAACATGTTGTGACAGATATTGATGAATGTAAGGAAAAGACTGCATGTCAGTGCAAAGAATGCAAATGCAAAAACACATGGGGAAGCTATGAGTGTGGCTGCAGTGGAGGCTTGCTTTACATGAGGGAGCATGATACATGCATAAGTATGTAGCCCTCATACATGTACACTATCAGCTTATTATTGAGTTGCAGTTTTCATGTTGAATTAGTTAACGTTAGAGGTCATAAGTTAGCAGAAGTTGCTGGCTACCTCATCTATTTGTGCCACATGAGTACTTTTGGTTTTTTGCTCTGACAGCTTGACAGTTCAAAGCTCAAAAGTAGCAACTATGCTGAATATAGTCATATAGACATGAACTTGACACTCGAGTGATGCTAATTGGGCGATTGTTGTACTCAGGCAAAAATGGAGGATCAGAAGCAGGCTGGGGCTTCTTGTGGGTCGTCTTCTTCGGCCTTGTTGCAGCAGGAATTGCAGGATATGCAGTGTACAAGTACAGGATCCGGGTAAGAAATAAGCAGCTTGTACCTGCTGATATTTCTTTGTTCATTACTAAGGATGGGGATGGCCCTCCAAATGGATACCCACGGTTCTATTTAGTTTATTTAGTTACGCTACATAAGAACCGCGGATATCCATTTGGAGCACCATCCTTCTGGAAACTCGGGCAGCATCTAATTTTGTTCTTGCATTGCATGTGCCTACAGAGATACATGGACTCAGAGATCCGTGCCATCATGGCTCAGTACATGCCCCTGGACAACCAAGGAGATGTCCAGAGCCATTCTCACCATATTGAGATGTGAGGTGGATGCAGACTTGATGAGAGGAGACCGACACTTGATCTAGCTTATATACACTTGAATTAGATGTGCATAACCGTAACTTTCTTCTGTAGCATTCAGTGTCCTTGAACAATTTGTATCTGTGTGGTTTCTGTGTTAGGTTGTACCATGACATGGTCTTGTTTAGTAATAATTGTCATCTTTTCTTTCAGTGGCAATAAAGGAGATGGCAAACGGGCATGACTAAAACAAGAAAATTGTTACGTTTGTGGTCACTGATCAGTGGTAAAGAAATTTGAGCGCCAAACATAACAGAAAATTGTGACTGGTGTCAATTGTTTGATCCATGATGGCTGTCGATTGAATGAAATCGCTCCATGTGTACGTATGGAGCTTAGAAGGTACACAAAAGAAAGAATGTATATGCTGGCATGCCCAGACTCCATTTCCACCATCATAAACGCCTTCTATCCTTTTCATTGACGAATATATCCAATGGTAGAGCAGAGGGTTCATAAAAGAAAAGACTCAAAAATGTTTACAATCTGTGAATTGCTAACCGAGGTAACCATATGTTAGCCTAAAACAACTTATGGCCACCGAACTTGCTGCATCGGCTATTGATGATGCCTAGGCCTGCTCTGACTTCTAAAATCTGTCATGCACTTTCTTTCCTTTCCTAACACGAACTAACATCACCAGCCACTGGTAACACGAATTAACCCAATGAAGCCAATGACTAAGCAAAAAAGAAAACCTCTGTGCTGTGCACAACACTCTTCCGCAGAGAAGAAACTTGCCAGTCATACAACACCAAGCTCCGACACATGGTGATTAAGACATCCATCTGATATGGCACAAGAACCGGCCTGCTATTTCTCTGCCTTCAAACTTTTGTTGCCCAGGCTTGCAAACACTTTCCTGGCTTCTCTGTGCTTCTACAAATCGATTGAACACGCAAATTAATGTCTGAATGAGAGACACAAGACAATGGCATGGATTCAAAACTTTCAACAGAATTGTGTTAGGCTACCTTGTGAAGTATTCTGAAGCTTTGGTCTTGCTTTTCCCGAAGAAGCATCCAGTCCAAGGCCAAGTCGTACTCGATCGTGTTGGGCTGGGAACAATGCGAGGTTGCTACAGCCTTGCTCTGCAAAAAGGATAGTTGTGTAAAATATCAAGCCAAGACATGCAAAACATCGCAGAGCTTATAAACATAAAGCGCCCACCTGCTCGTCACGCTGCTTGTGACCAATTTTGACATGTGAGGAGAGGTGCCCAACAAGATTCTTTGGAGGCTTTGGAACCTCGAGTAAGCCTTTGCTGCAGTAAAGAGGTCTGCAAGTACAATAGGCAAGAATTATCATTAGCTAACTAATAAAATCATGCCAGACAAACTTTATTAACTAGAATTGATTCCAACAGTTGATTTGCCAGGAGAGTTCAACAACTGACAAAACAAACAGAACACCACTTGCAGAAAAAATCGTTACAGAATAAGATACAAGGTACATTGCATCAGCTACAAACACATACCTTCCACCAACAACCAAACCAGAATTGATTTTTGAAATGGCAGCATCAGCAGCATCTTTAGTTTTGAATATGGCATATGCTTTACCTACAGATAGGAAAACCACTTGTAAAATTGCAAGAAGACAAATACCATTCTCCCATTAACTGGACAAAGCTAACTATTCATGAAAAATCTTTAGATAAGGAAGAATTTGTGCATCTGTCAACAGGTTACTGGGTCAACTATCAGACAAGACTTTGGATGCTGGGCTGGAGATCCAGATGTCCACTCTCTTCCCCCTTCACTACATCAACTAGCTAATACCAGGTCATTTTACACAGAATTGCCACCCCAACCTTGTCATCACCATCCCTGGTACCAGCATGGTTTGCCATTGTCAGTGAACACCTCCATGACTGGCCATCGTCCCTCCCTCCTTTAGTATTGTCACGCATCTCCTGCCTGCATCGGCCTCCTCTCTATCTCCAGTGAGATGGCCCTGCCCCATCCTCACCAGACCAGATCCACACTCACCATCCACTCCCTTGCTAACCACTTCGATGGTACATCACCACAGTATACAGCCCCATCCAATCAGTGGTCACCAACACTGCTGGGCTAGTCACCTTTCCCACCTACACCTCCCCCCCCCCCCCCACACCCCCCCACACAACCAAAAAATCCCCCCCTTATACCGCCCCATCCCATCAGGGGGCCCCAACCACTCTGGGCTGTGTCCCTTCCCCCCCCACCCCCCCCCCCCCCCCCACACACACACACACACAAACACAAAAGTCCTCACCCTCACTCTCTCATTCAACAGATATGTACCATTTTTTTTCTTCAAAGTTTAATTAGTGAACAACTCACCATTGTTTGGATCATCATACGTGGGGTGGTTAATGGGCTTCGCATTACAACTTAATTGTAATGCTTTACGAACCAGCTCCTGCAAACATGGTTATCATGAAAAATGTTGAAGGGGTACTTAATGTAGGAGTAAAAAAAACCAACCAAATTGTAATAATAAAGCCCAAAACAAACAGAGGAGTAAGAACATTGAGATTAAAAGGAACGAATGTACTGTTGAAAGAGAAGCTGTATGAGACAATCATAAGTTACGTGCACAGAAGTAGAATTGCAACCGAAGAGACAGCAGAAGATGTCCACATATAGTTGAAAAATAATAGGCCAGACAAAGGACTAAAGGAGAAGTACATTGGGCTTTATTTGACAACCAAAAAGACAAGATGCTACTTGCTACCTCTATGTCAGCAGGTCCAAACCGAATATCAAGATTTTGAATATAGACAAGTGTCCCCTTATCATCAGCCATCTTTAGTCTGTCATCCCATTCCTGAAATTCCATAAAGAAAGATCATCATAAAAATCCAAGGTCAAACAAAACATTAATCAGTTTGTGGTAATTTTGAGTAATAACGATTAATGAAAAATCAAGCATGGGTATGGCATGCTTCAATACAATAACAAATGTATAAGAGACCATAGCAAGGAAAGGTCACTCACAATATTAAACCATTTGCTTCTGTCCTGTTAAATAGAATAAATAATGTGTTAGCAAAAAGGAAACATGGAAAATCAGTAGTAGACTCTGTAAATAGCAATTCAACAATATATAGCAAAGGCAGAAAGAATGTTCAGATACATGATCCACAAACAGGAAGAATATTGCGTGTGTAGTAGGTAAGGGATAAAACATCACTCGGGTTGGCAGTTCAAAGTTCATAAAGATTACGACCATTGGCAAATAATGAATCAACAGAAAGCAGCACAAGATGACCATATGCCCTACTGAACTTCTGCTGTGCTCATAATTGCATTGTTATGTCTCATTCCACCTCTCAGACCAATAAATAAATAGACATGGGTATTGGAAAAGTGCAAGCATGTACAAAACTTGGTATGGGGCAGTTTAGAAAGATGAAGCTGTGTCTCCTCTCCAAAGGCTGTAACATTAAATACAAAAGGAGCACACTTGCATTCCTGTAAAGAAATGTAAGAGCAGAAGTAGCATGTTGGATATAGGAAAAGTAAGTCCAGAGAATTTACAATATTCTTTGGTGGTAGCTCCAAAGGTCTTTGTTCAGTAGTCTCTGGGTCCATGTCCTGATCTGAAGTTACTTGGGATAATTTCAACTTTTTTGGTGGCCTCTCCCCAGTGTGAGCATCCTGTAACTGTGTATGCTTGGGAATGTTATCCATAACTGCAGGCTGCGGAGGGGCAATCGAAGCAGCTGGTTTCTCATCCTCCTTGACTGCTGAATGGGAAAGGGGAATGGCAGCAACTGATTTCTTATCCTCTTTCCTGACCACAGGCTGTTTCTGTTCCTCCTTGACCTCTGATTGGGAAAGGGGAACTGTGGCAGGCGGATTTTCATCCACCTCAAATGCTGGCTGCGGAAGGGGAAGTGCAGCAGCCTGACTCCCATCCTCCGTTTTAACTGCTGAAGGGAGTGCAGGGACTGTGGCAACCAGACCCTCATCCACATTTGGATTTGGCGGAACATTTGTACCAGGATTGGATACGACTAGCTCATCTTTTGGATTCAGCAGAACATCAACTGCACCAAAAGGACAACAGTTAGATATACAATTCAATTGAAAACATTACCAGATAAAATTGGAGGGCACAAATCAAGTATAGATCCTCTGCTGACCTGTCAATGTAGCAATTTTATCAGGTAACTGATCAGAATGTGTTAAACTTCCAACATCAAAGAACCTATAGAAGATATAATCAGCAATTTCCAGTTCCTGAGGGGAAGGTTGACGATTCCTCTCGTCCTTTGAAATACATATAACAGTACATTTTCCAGCAACAGCTTCCTAATTGAGAAATAAACATATAACCATTATAATCTTTTAATAGTAACAGAAATCTGAAAATGGAAAGACGACAGATTTAACATTCACAATTTCTCATAAATAGCTCAGCAAATGTTAGCTTTAGCTGTTCATCTCCAACTAGAATGATTATAATTATATAATTGCTATGCAAATCAAGCTAGCTCTGTTCGGACTTTAAAAATGAGCAGGTGAAGTGTGACAAACATCGGTGCCTCAATCAGGCTTGGCTATTACCTACTTATTTTCAAAAATATACTTCTGAAATGTGTAATATTGCAATTGATTGATCTTTGCAAATTGTTCGCACATTTTTATTAATCAAATATGCAAGAGAGTTTCACATCATTGCATTAAGAAGAACCCATGTATACAAGTACAACACGCCTAGGAGTATTATGTCAGAATACACAGGTTTAAGGATGATGGTAAAGAAAAACAAGACAGAATATAAGGAGTGAAGTTATAAGAAACATACCAGTGGGTTGATATCTGCAAGCCCAATACCTTCACCACAAGCAAGAAAAATCTCCTTTTCCATTACAGGGCCTCTTAAATAGTTCCGAATCTCATCAGGGAGGAAAAACCAAAGAACTTTTACTCTTTTAGCACTATTTTGCTCCCAAATCTTCACTATTTTCCCAATGTATGGTACAGGATCACCATGCTTAAATAGATAGACACAGTCATACAATGAATACTTCACATTGTCCAATGTGAAGGACCCATAGAAAACTGTATCCATCTTAGAACCACCAGCTCCTCGACGCTTGCCCCATGAGAATTGGATTGGCTCAGCATTCCCATCCATTCTTGCGCCGATAAGTGTTGGCTCACTCACTGCACACCATAAGCCTACAATCAGAAATCCACCAGACTAAACTACGAGGTAGATAAAACAACATCAGGGAAATTAAGTTGACTAATAAAAAATGGTTGCAAAGCACTAAACTAATTTGTGGAATCAATGATGCTGCCAGCCAACTATTCAAAAACTTTAACAGCCACAGGAACCAAATTTTAAACTGTGAAAAACATCGATGTGGACTTGATGTGTTTCCTAGAGTTTTCACGATGTTACCAACATATTATCCATGCTCTGAAAGGCGATTGAGTTGGCCACTTGTTTCAGTTGTGCAACTGATTGAAAGCTGAAACTGAAGATGATGTACATGTTTATCTCTAGTTTTTATTTATTGCATCCCTATAGGTAGAAATAACCCCTGTATCCTTGAAATCAAAGATGTGACTGCAAAACACCAATACTTAAAAAAATGGAAATGTATACACTTTTCATAATTAAGGACAGTTATGCAACCATTTTTTGGGGGGTGTCGGAAAGACATGCTGCATAAATATATGAAGATACTTCATTTTCCAATACGGGAACATATCACCCAATACCCAAGATTACGATCTGGTATTAGCTGGCGTCAAGCTTGAGAATCATGACTTGTCTGTTTCCACTTAACTCGCATTAGGGCGCTGCAAAAGCTAACGCAGCCAGAAGAAAACCTAAAGAAAGAATCAATTTCGCGACACATGGCACTTACATCTACCTCATTACCAGGGTCAATTAAGTTCCTAAATGCGCGTGTCAATGCTGGTTCCCTATCACATAAACATATTATAGCAGAAGTGAAGGCCCCTCTATTCAACAACCAAACCAACCAAACCACTAGAGAGAATTGCAGGGAAAAGAAGAAGAAGAAGAAGAAGAAGAAGAAGCTTGGAACGAGTGTTTATCCTTGGAACCCAATTATCCAACCACAGTGAAAGAGAAGTCACAGTCCGTGTGTCCTATTCACTTTCAGAAGAAAAAAAGGACAAACAGCTACGTCCTCCATCTGACTGATATGCATTCCACACGAGCAAGCAAACAATTCCCAACAAAGGTCCCACGGACGCCGAGCGCTCAGTCAGAGCCGCGGAAATGGCGGCTGCCACTGCCGAGGCCCGAGAGAAGCAGCCCCGCCCCGCGCCGCGCCGCAGGCAACGGGGCCGCGCGCCTTGCACGGATTAACGGATCCATCCATCGATTTCCATCACGGCATCACCAGACGGAGCGGAGCGGAGAAGGGGTGGGCAACAGGGCAGGTACCTCGCGCTGCGAATCCTCGCACAGTCGGGCCGCCCTTGACGCTACCGCTGCGGCGGGAGCACGTACGGGAGGGGAGGGGAGGGGGTGTGCTCGCCGCTGCAACCCACCCCACCTCGCGGAAAAAGGGAGCGAGCGTGCCCGGGGCGGCGGCGTCGGCGGACGGGAGGGGATCGTCGGCCGGTGAGCCGCTGCCGGTGTCCGAACCCTAGTCGCCTCTCTCTCTCTCTCCGTACATGTGGAGGACAGGCTCACACTGCACCTCTCCTCATCATCGGGTTCGGACGGCTTCTGCTGCCTGGAGAAGCCAGCGAAAAAATCGTTGGGAATGGGAAGCGCGGCGATTCGGTTGGGAGCTGATTCTGTCGGAAGCCGCCGCAGCCTTGTTCTCTCTGAAACTCTGGGCCCGCTCCTCAGTCAAGCGCTTATTCTGTTTCAATTCAACTTGTTTTGGTAGGACAGGATCCAGTTTAAATTTGAACTTTTTTTGTTTTAGATTAGATACAATTCAAGAAAAACAAGAGGGAGAACGAGAAAGACAAGCATAGGGTAAAATACAGAGCAAACATTGGCTGTATCTCCTCACAAAACTGTACAAAGTTTTGTACGTGATCATGAATTCACGACTGTATGCCTTCAATCTGTACCGGCCAAAAACAAGTTTGCAAAATCTTACAAACTCGCAAGCAAAGATTACAGCACTACTCGAGCTGCCATTTTTTCCACCCAGCCGTCATGCTGCTGACAAAATCTTGAGATGATTACCATGATGACAAACCCAATAGTATATAATGCTCCAACTTGTACTGAGTGTCATAGGAAACACACGGCCAAACAGTGAATGAATACATAATGCACACATGCTTATATAAAAGCAGAAAACTGAAATAAAGGGATAATGCACGGAAGCGCAGAGATGACAGACTTTTTCTAGTCTGTTTTCAGTCTTCTCCTGCTCCAGTAATAACAAGCAGAATAGCAACTGGAGATGGTAACAAAGCCTGAAAACCATCAGCTACATTTAGAAGCGCACAGGTACCAAGGGTCCAAATGCCGAATGCAAAATGCAATCCTGATGTTCAGTTCTTCACCACAGGCATGTCCAATACACATCAAAAGTATTTCAACAATAACACTGCTCCAACACAGGAAACTGTTTGAGTAACAACGACCTTGCAATACTCTGCAAGGCCAACGCGATCACTGGGTAGTGCCATAAACCAGACTGGGGAACAGCCAGAGGCTACCGATTTCACTATAGTCTGGTGGGAATGCCATACCATACATCATGGTCTCAACTATGCGGTGGTGGGGCACTGAATGACCAACCTCCAGCGCAGTCCATGTGTCTTCTTGATTAGCATCATCAAAGAGCCTGGCAACATAAACACAGTTACTCTTTCCTCCCCATCTCTCGGGGTTCATGCAAGAAAATGCAGGGTTCCTCCTGTCCAGGCTAAGAAACAGCGCATGGTTTTCCAACTTCTCCATCTGTACCCACTTGGCTGGCTTCACTGAGAAGTCAAGGCGAAAGACCTCAAAAAACCTAATGGTGCCATTGGGCCTGCCAAAGCTAAAGGAGCTGCCAGGTGAGCGAAGAGAAGCAATTGCGAGATCAAGCATGAGAAGCATGTCACCACAGACCACCAACCATGGGTTAAGAGGCAGCTTCCGCAGGAACCTCCACGTAACTTCTACTTCTTTCATGCTGAACTGAGGTGTTAGTTGGATAGTGTAAAGCCTCATAAGAACATCTATGACAAGGATATGACCTTTGAAGGACACAACCTGATAGATGCGTTCACGCTCAAGAAAAAGAGGATGCTCTGACCAGAAGTTTGTTCCAACCTGCCACTCAAACATGGAGACCCTTGAGAAAAGGAGGAGGCGGGAGTTGGGTGAACTTAATGGAGCCATAAGGATGCCAATGCCAGACCAGTAACCAAGATTGTTGTTGCATGGGAGTTTGGGGGGCATCACCTTGGCACCAGTGTATGCATCGACAAGGAGGCAGTGCACCTTATACGTAAAGATAAGATACCCATGTGAGCAGCCCAGATAGTTCATTTCATTTGGAGTGGTGTTTTCAGGCACTGAACGTTTAAGGGATAAGTTTTTCTTGGTAAGGTCACTGAGCTTCCATTTGCAGTTAGACAAACGGAGGGGCTTGATACCTCTGCTATGTGGAGGGACACAAGGACCATCTGGTTCAAGGTGGAGAGGTGGGAAGTTGAAAGCATACACAGACGGGAAGGAAGAGACTGATGCACGCCAAGAGTGGCAGGTGCCAGTAAAAGCAAGGAAGTCCTGGAATGAGTTGATAGGAACAATGATTTCATGAAGCAGGCTGTCCAGGAGATCTGCACAAACATAAGGTCCAGATGAACTCGATGAAGTAGAGCCTGACTTCTCCACAATGGTAACTTCTCTGCCACATAGAAATCCAATAATAATGGATCAGAATAAAGAACTGAAACATAATGGAGTTATACTGTTGGAGTTGATACACAGTAGGAAATGCAGTAGGATTTAACTGAACAACAAGCATGGTGGTCTATCTTGACATATAATAAACTTCAATCGGGACATGCTACGTCAGACCAACAACAGTTTTTTTTTTCCACGATAGCATAACTAGAATTATTTTGGCGTGCCAATGGTACATATAATTGTATTTTTTTTTTCAATTCATGGCAGAGGGGGTGATTTGTATAATATCCTCAAATTAAATATCAATCGGCATAAAAGCGCAGTGGTATACTCCACTTCATATCCAGACAACTTTCATGTGGCTTTCTATAATAATTTACTAGGTCACTAAAGAGAAGTGAGCATTGCTCATGGCAGCCCCATAACCATGAGGATGACCAAACACACATGAGACTACGTGGTGAAATAACAGGCAGACTTTTCTGATTCTACTGTGGGCAAAACACATCCAGTCAATCAACTGAGTCACATCATGTGACGAATATGCATATCAATATAATAATAAATGGGCGACCATCCCTTCACCAAATTACGTGGATAGATTTGATTCTTTTTAATAGCTTATTCCATGCCATTAATCAGGGCAGCACAAAAGTATCCATCAAAATCAAATTCAACATTGTATTTCACCTCATCGCTAAACTGAAAAGTTCGGCAGCGGCGTGACAAACTACTCAAAATAGATATAGGCACCTACCAAGTAATCGAGGAATTCTCAAACTATTTGTCTTCTCGGAAAAATGCAGAGAGAGAGAGAGAGAGAGAGAGAGAGAGAGGAGGGGAAATGGGTTGATCTGTAGCGAATATGTTTGATGTTGATGAAAATACACTAAATCAGAATAATCTCAAACAGACATTGGCTTATTAACAGGGGAGATGGCCCCAAAATTAAAGGAGGCCAGTGCACTAACTGACCAAAAATACCCTAAATATATCACTGCCAGTTCGTCAAAATGTCACACTAATTCATCAACAAAATATACTGAATTTCCCTACCAGTCCACCAAAAGATTCGATACTTCTTTTTTTGAAACAAAAAATCGACATTTCACATTTTTAGTAGTACATACAACAAAATAAATTTCCCTACCAGCCCACCAAAAGAGTCGATACTTTTTTTTCACAAAAACTCGACCCACTTCTGATTTTCAGTAGTATACTGATTGATGAATCCGTTTATTAACTACTGATTGACTAAAGCAAGACTACTGATTGATTTTTGGTTGCAACAACTCGCGGATTCTCTCCTATTTCTGTCTTGGATCCGCCTCCATGCGCTCAGGAAATAAATACGCCCTAAAGTAAGAAGCGAGGGGGAAGGAACAGAGATGAGCGGTTAGGGTTGCGGTCAGGCTGCAGACTGGTGCTGAGAGTGGCGCCCTCCGGCTCCAGCGACGAGGATCCGACGCTCTGCTGCGACGATCGCGCTCTGCGGCGGCGGCGGCGGCGGCGGCTTCCGGCCATGGAGGTAGCAGAGGACTAGGAGACGTCCGGCCTGTTTTTGGAGGTGTTTCAACAGGTGCGGCAGTATTTTCGTTTTATTTAATAATATCTACTGTATAATTATAAACTAATTAAATTTAAAAAATTTATTTTATAAATTATTCTTTAGCTATATTTTAAGTTTAATGAAAAATATTTCATGCGTATATTCAAACACTTGATGTGACGGGAGTTAATTTTTAGGCAGCTAAACTTTAAGACATGTTTAGTTTCCCACGAAATACTGAATACAAAATGCCAACTACATTGAAATGTTGAAGAGCATGTTTAGTTCTTCATGAAATGCAAAACGTCAACTACTTTGGAATGATAAAATACAAAATATCAATTTTTTCAGTGTTGTGTTTAGTTTCATCCAAAATATAGAATTTATTACCCTCATTATGGACTCTTGAGGTTCTTTTGGGCTTTTTTTGTTCTCTTAAAGACCAAAATCCATAATAGAGAATAGTCGCCTTTTTGCCAAAAAAAATGTATGGTGTTTAGTTCTATTATACAAAATAATGAACCAAAACACAGAATTTTTTTGGATGAAAGAGGAATTAAACACCCCTGAAATACAAAATGCCAAAAATTCTATGTTTAGTTCCATTTAAAATACATAATTTATTGTCTTTGTTATAGCCTCTTAGGCTCTTATGACCTTTTTTTTTGTGTCTCGAGGCTAAAATCTAAAATGGAGAATAGCCATCTTTTTATCAAAAATTTTGTATGGTGTTCGGTTTCATTATGCAAAATGACAGACAAAAATCAGAATTTTTTGGATGAAAGAAGAACTAAACACCCCCCTTAGTCACTTTAGAAGCTAAAATAGTTTAGTCTCACTAATCAGCCAAGACTAACTAGTTAACTAAAATTTAGCAAGAAAAACCAAACCGATCTAGACACAGGCCCACTGGGGCCCAGATCTTAAAAAGAAAACAAGGTCTGGTCGGCTCTTTCATTTTGTTACACAGTAGAGTATATTTTGGAGATATAAAAAAGAAATGCTTCAAAAATCGAAAAATAATAGTTACTCCATCCGGACAAGACTGAAATTCTAATAACATAATATTATATCAATTATTTCATCTTTGATTATGTTTATATAAAAAGCTATTAATCTAATATTTATAATACCAATTAAGAATCTTCAGACTTATCGTAGAATAATGTTCATGATATGTCTATTTGATGTCATCAAATATCGATATTCTTCTCTATTGATTTTGATATCACAATACACGTCATTCCTGCAGAGCTAGTTACAAGGATATTCGCTATAATATTTTACATTTTTTAAACAAATATCACTACATGACAATAGAAAAATCTTATTTAATGGCTTCCTTATCATTACAGAAATAACATTTATGGTCTGTTTAGATGATATGGTTTTCAAAAACTGTAGTATCACAAACCAATGATTTTTTAAGTCAAAATTTACTGGTCCAACTCAGTTCTTGAAAGGTGCTCATACGGATAAAGTTGGCGACGTGCGTTTATATGAGTGGGTGTGCACTCATGTATGTGAGCATCTACATTTGTTATTGGGTCTCGTAAAAAAGAGAGAAAAACGTGGTTTAGAAAAAAAAATCATGAGTGGAGTTTCTAAAACTCAGACTACAATTTTGACAAAACCATGATTTTAGATACTACAAGATTTGTTGCATCCAAACATCCAATAGTTTTTAAAAACCAAAAGTATTTTGTAAACCATAATATTTCTCCAAAACTTCAAAAAATACTTTGCATCCAAACAGGGCTCATCATTCCTGCTCCAAACAAGACTAAAGATGAACTAAGCACAAAGCCCATTAAAAGGCAGCCACCTATTTTTAGAGAAAATCTCTACTGTCGTGGTCTCCATCATTGGACATGTCTATTTCAAATTGGGTCGATCAACATCCTTCTAAATTATGGGCCGAATCCGCGTCCAATAGGTCACACCGAAAATAACCTGCAAACTGTAGGGTTTTTTTTAAAAAAAAACTACGTTATTTCTTGTCAACTACACAGATGAAAATATTGTACTTGCACCTACTCAAATTTGACATTGCAATTTTGGATCCACTTGTTGGAGCAACTCCTACAGATTAGCTAAAAGTAAATGCTAAATTCCTTGATTTAGCCATCTTGTAAAATAGAAAAGTCTCTTAAAAAGAAGCGTGCCACAGCAGTCTAGCTAAATATGATCCTTTTCTATATTTAA
>Ga0182004_10001580_pt1 | contig 16872 bp, 13 predicted proteins | sample Sormic07211540_1_FD_120479 | JGI IMG/M metagenome (GOLD analysis project Ga0182004, IMG submission 120479) | Endophyte microbial communities from Sorghum bicolor roots, Mead, Nebraska, USA - 072115-40_1 MetaG | ecosystem: Host-associated > Plants > Roots > Unclassified | place: USA: Nebraska...
CCACGTCCTGTTTCCTTGCGCGAAACTCGGGCTGTCGGATCAAGCCTTGAACTCGTCTCGTAGTGGGCCAAGCTTCCTAGCTGAAGTCTAGCCGTAAGGGTATAGGGGTTTATACCCCCACACTCATATTATATTGAGTACTACGATTTGGGTAGCTCCTAGGTCGGAGTAGTAATTCGTAGCATAGACATGGTGTTTGAGCTATGATTGCTTGTGAATGTCCCCTGATTAGCCAGACAGTGGTAGTTCGCGTAGGTGACTTTATAGCTTCGTTTATTCCTCTGTTGTCCACTTCCTGTTGATAGGATTGATAGACTTATAGGTGCCTAATAAAGTATTACTCTGATTCTTCCCCTATTCGGGTTACTTGCCCGATAAGACGATACTATACAAAGTTTACCGTTTATTGGAACCAGAGTACATTAGTATTTCTTCATCATCAATTGTTTTCTAGATTGATTGTGCCCCTTAGATTAAGAATTATAGGCTAGGTTTTAAATCACCTACTGTTTCTTTGGTTCGATATTAAAACTGGGTTGATCTTGGTGAAGTGCTGATCAGTATATATCTGTGCGCCTGCAGATAATCTGATTATAACCATTATTAGGGTGCAGTTAATTTATACCAACAGCTAAGCATCACTACGCATTTGGAATAAAATAGGTAACAATACATCAAGTAACTAGGTTGGTGATGCGACAAGTAGGTTGACATTCAACTCCTAAATACATAATGCAAAATCTCAAAATTATAAGTGATAAAAGATTTGAAATATTCAAGGAAAGGTTAATACATCTCGGGTTTGCCTTGATTGTTGGGGGTAAGCAAATTCCTTTGGGGCTTCACTAGGGCCACCCTCGACTTCGACTCGTGAGTTACTTCCTTCGAGGTTCTCCTCACTAGTCACCCCCTTGTTGACATGTACTATACATGAAAAGGTTTCTTGCTCACGAGATGTTCATAATGAAACATGAGAAGGATTTAGTTGAGTACAACTTTCCTTCTTAGTACAATTGCAAACTATTAGAGTAAACCTAGTACATTTAACCCAAAGTCTTTCCCTACCTAAGGGGTTGCATCAATACCCTTAGGGTTTTTCTTCTACGGTTATTATCAATTAAATAAATAATTTGATTTTATTTATTATAATTAATTCTGAATTAAGATAATAGATTAATAATTAAAGATTAAGCTCAAACAATAAGTAAAGTGCCAAAGATCATTAGGCTTAAGGACTTTAGATCATCACTCAATCTCCAAGTCACTCAAACCTTAAATTTGAATTTAGACTAATAATTAAATAGTTATTTATTGATTAATAATTAACTGTGAATTAAAGATCTAATTAAACTTTATCCAAATACCACCAAACTTTTTGTGAAGAGAGGTGATGACACGCAGTGACTGCCCACAAAAATTTGGGATTTTTGGAAAACTAAAATAATTCATAAAAATCAGGGAAACTTTCTTTGATAATTAAAAAGGCACATTTTGAAATCTTGGAATAGTTACTCTAAAGTGACGTATCATATTTTTCCTATGTTTTACTCAGTACTGTGAGCATACCTAGAAATTGTCATAATTTTTGGAATTGCCATCATTTTGTTATAAATTTACAAACAACCTTCATTTTGAACTAATTTGGAAAAAGAGAAAAACAACACGGGGTACTGTTCGGCTTGCTTCCTCGGCCCATTCCCTCACTTTCAGCCCAGTCACCATGCATGGTAATGAGCTCTTCTCCCTCCTCCCCTTCCCTACTCTCTGGCTGGCCTTAGCACGGCATGGCCAAGGGCGAGACCACACTTCGGCAAGGGGAGAGCTCTCCCCACAGAGTTTGCCCGCATCACAACATGAAGCTCCAGGGGAGCTCAACACTGGCCATGGTGGCTCGATGAGCAGAGCTCACCGACTACCACAATTCCACCACTCCGGGTGGTAGAGCATGGCCTGAGGACTTTAGGAGCTATAAGAGGTTAAGGAAAACATGATGCTCACCCTTGAAGAGTCAGGGTCAGTACAGGGAGCTTTGGCGACGGAGAGTGTGGCCCGACAACATGCTCAGAGTTTCACAGCGATGTGTTGGGGCACCTGGCCTTGCACAAAGGGAAAGATCGAGCCGATGAGCTTTAGCATGCTATGGAGGAGTTAGAACACATGGTGATAGGGTGAGAGACCTCCAGAGATAGCTTGGCCGCGGAAGAGCATGGTGGAAATCCTGTCAGAGTCAAGGACGATAGTGGCTCGGGCGCTCGGGAGCGAACAGAGACACGTGAGCAGGTGTTGGAGGTGCACAAGAACACGACGATGCTTACTAAGCGATCAGAGGAGTGAGGGTGTAGCAGCAAAGGCAGGTGGCGGAGGAAAAGAGGATCGGCAGTGAGCTCAGAGAGAGAGAGAGAGAGTCACGGCGGTGCTGTGCGAGGGATGACGATGGACGAGCTAAAGAAGACGATGACCAAGCTGCCAAGCAGTTGTGTGGAGCACATGCAAGTCGCCAACATGACCACGACAACAACGGCGGCCCAAGCTCCTCTAGCACATCCCTATCCCATTTCCCCTTTTTTCAAAATTAAACCAAAATATAACTTGAAATTTGGCCAAAATATGGTTTGTTCAAAATTAAAAGCTCTACAAATCATATTTAAGGACCTAGAGCTGATTTGGACTAGAAAAGGGTGAATTTGAATGAAACAACAAGAGAATTCAAATTCCAATTTGTGGGGAAATTCAATTTGAATTGGGACTGTTCTAAATTTCTAAAAATACTTTCATTTTTACCCAACAACTTGAAAAAATCCCAAAATAAAACTTATTCATTTTAAAAAGTTCTACAACTTTACTTTTGACCAGATTTCAAATTCTAAATAGATTTTGGAATGCAAGTTTAAAACGAAAGGGGGACAATTTTTGGAAATCTGTATTTTCAAAATTACTTTGAATTCTACATTGAAGCTTTAAAAACTCAAAACACCAAAGTTGTATATCCCAACCATATCTACAACTTATCTTTTAGGCTCAACCCCATATTTGGCCTAGATTTTGAATTGCACAAAAAGGAATAATTCTAGGGTTTAAGTTAGGGTTTTCCTCATCATGCAAATACTTAATTTTCATCCCACTTTAATTAGGGATCATTTAACCATCATAGGTATCATCCCAAGAGTTAAAACACACTAACCAATTAAGCACAAACAAAGTAAAATAATAAATTTATTTTAGTTGATGCATCTTAGTGTACTAGACATGCATGTTTTGCAGTGCATATGATGACATGTCAGGTTTTAGTATCCATAACATCAAATATGTTACACTTTGTCCTTATTGATAGGAATAGAGATTTTATGAAAAAAAATGCTCTCAAACAACTTCTTTAATTACATATCCAAATATTGACATCATGTGTTCCAAATTTCTCACAAACCAAGAATGGAGAGCGCGGTTAGCTCTCTAGGGTATGCTCAAGATATAGATAACTTGTTGGGGATTGGAAAGAAATAGGGAGTGATTCTATGCAAATGACTCTCCAGATGATAATTTAGAGTGTGAGTTTAAGAAAGACTATTGGAGATGCTCCAAAACTTGCCTAGCCGGCACCCAATTTGTACAAACGACATGGGACAACTTGTGCAGACTACGACCTTGCCCACTTAAGGGAAAAGATCAACCTAGTGGAGCATGAAAAATGGGTGAAACAAAACAAGTTAGAGCTAGCTTGACTGTGGGTGGTTGCTCATGGCTTCCATAATGGAGACATTGGATCCAAGTGAGAATCTTATGGGATCCAATGCTTTTAGTGCTGGTATGATCACATCTATCCAAGTGGGAATGTAAACTTTAGGAAATACATCATCGTGTCTCTTGTCTTTGGTTTGCCTCACTTTCATATTTCAAGTGAACAATTGAGCTTCAACTTGTGTATATACTCATGTGTGTAGGTGCACTGACACATTAAATAAGTTGCAAAACACCATAAGAAGTCACACAACATCTTGGGTTAGATCGAAGGAAGAGAGGGTGCAAAAAACATTTGTGTGCAGGTTCAGTGAAAACCGAGTTGGATTTGGTTGTGTGGTGAAGAAACCGACCTAGATCGGTTCTGATAAACTTTGCCATACTTTTTATTTTTCTTTGTATTTTTACATGGAGAAATTTGTGCCTATTCACTGCCCTCTAGGCATCAACATTGTCGCTACAGGTACCCTCTCTAATGTTAGAAAGCAAGTTCCTCATACAATTGGTGAAAGAATCAAGATGCCCAAGAGGGCGAGGGTGAATTGGGCTAATTTAAAATTCTCACAAAATTTGAACCTATCGCTTAGCCAAATTCATCCTTATGCCCAATAAGTGTTTTATATATCTATCGCAAAAAATATGTGCATCCCAAGTTCACCCTACACAAACATGTCAATTCTAGGACTTCAAATTGTAAGATAATAAATGTGTAATATAAAGGGAATGGGCACAAGGCAATGTATTCTGAGGTACCAGAGAGTTGGCACTCACCACTAGTTCTCATTGGAGCACCTAGGCAAGGATATCTCCCCCCCCCACACACCCACTCTTGATCTGTGCAAGGACCAAGTTCTCTCTAGTGGTTGATCCTTCTCCACTCCAAAACAACGGATCACCAGCGACGTGTGCAATAACCAATTTGACGAAAGCTGAAAGAGAGAGAGAGAGAGAGAGAGAGAGAGAGAGAGAAACTAGAGTCGTCTGCTCTTGCTATTTGTTCCCTTGGATTCCCCTTCCTTAGATCCTTGACCTTTGTGTTATCCTAGTCGCCAAGTAATATGGTGGGACTCTATGTGATTGGGCTAATTTAAAATTCTTATGGAATTTAAACCTATCGCTTAACCAAATTCACCCATGTGCCTAACAATTGTTTTATATATCTACTGCACAAAAGTTTTAGATAGTAAGTTCCAACCCTACACTAGCATGTCAATTCTATGTATGTAAATTGTGATAAATTGAGTGCATAATGTAAGGGAAGGGACAAGGCGATGTTTCTCCAAGGTATCAGAGAATTGACACTCTCCACTGGTTCTCATTGGAGCTCCTGCGCAAGGTATCTCTCTCCCTTAAAGCATGCAAGGACTTATTGCACTCTAGTGGTTGATCCTTCCCCAGTCCATAATGACGGATCACCAATGTTGTGTATGGTCACCAATTGACCAAGGCGTACTGAAAGAGAGAAAGAAACTTGTTTCATGTGCTTTCACTATTTGTTCCCTTGGATTCTCCTTCCTCAAATCCCTGACCTTCTTTGTGATCCCATTGCCAAGTAATGTGACAAGACTCTATGGGGTTGATAGCTTTCGCAACTGAAGCATGACACGATGTTGGATATAGGTATTGATGACTCAAGCCCGATCCAAAGGATCTAGATCCATTGGCTTGAAGGCACCCAAGAGTTCAATATATTCTCAATCTTGTCATCTCTCTTAGGAGAAAAAACCATACTCAGGCATCAAGGCCTCAACTCATATTCTAGCACATAGGTGGCATCCTTGATTCCAGCCTCATGTGGGTCAGTGGATTCACCTACACCACGTAGTTGTTTGCCAAGAGGCTCAACTTTACGATATAGGCAAAAACCCGTAAAAGTTGGCAATTGGAAAAATAGATGGAGTGAGTTGGGCCCGGACTTAAAAACAACCATGAAAATAAAAAATAGGTGGAGTCAGATTAGACGAACCAAATAGTGTATTATGGTAACTAAAAATAGATTGTAAAAAACAATTTATTCTTTAATATTAGATATGGATATAAATTAAATATAGATTAGTGACAGGCTATAGAGGCTACCCGTCACTTTTGAAGAGTCATTAATTTCCATCGATTTGGTGAGTAATCACTTCTTAGCATTTACCTTCTTTTCTTTGTGATGGCGTGACCAAGGAAGAAGAAAAATGATGACCCAGTTGTTAAATTTGGTTGTCAGCACTAGCTTATTTTGGTTTAAGAAATAAATTACTCTATTATCTACCTATTTCTTTTTTTTTAATTTGATTTGTGGAATGAATGAAATAAATTGATGCAAGGTCACCTTATTTCGTTGCATAAGCTATAATAATTAGTACTAGCTAGTGTAAGGAATGAAATGATATTTGATCAAATTTAAAAAATAGACTCATGATGCACCATCTTTTTTATGATGGAGTGATTCCTCAAATCAAATACTCTATTAAATAAATGACCCAATAATCTATAGTGCGGCCCGGTAAATCAAAGGGGTAAGAGAAGTTCGACTGTGTATGGTAAGAAAACATACGTGCTAGCTAGTACACGTCCTAAGGTAGCTACTAGCTAGGACGACCTTCAGGTTACACAGTTCCCTACTAAACTCGTATGCACCCCACCAAAGCATAATGCTTCTATGGCCGGTACTCACCGCTAGCTAGCCTCCAAAAGGAAGAACATGTATCTTTCATGAACAATAAAAGGTATTGCAAACATATTTATGAAAATACTATACTGCATAGTACTCCTATACCTTCTTTTCCTTGTGCAAGCAAGGGTGGTATTTATGATGCTGTCAACTTTGACCATATTGGTGCCATTTTTCTAACATGCATAGAAAGATTGGCACGCACACTTGATTTCTTTTATGTTTGTAAAACCAATATTATAAATAGCAGACTATGCTATTTAGTGATGTTCTCCTCTGAAAGCTATAAGAACATGATGGATATATAGGCATAGGTTATACTCTTTTAGAATAGTGAATGAATAATTGCTATGGTCATGATTAGTGGTGTTAAAAATATTTCACGGCTAAGCCAAATCGCAATGCATGCTGAGCTATAACAAATCTCACAAGCTGCCTCTCCGAGGTCAGCTAGCTGAAAATGATCGCCCAAAAGTCCTGATCCAAACATATCAGCTTTTACACACAAGCAGCTAGAAGCCAGCTTTATCTAGCTGTTTGGTCTGGTCCGAACAGGTCTAATATCTAGATGGTTCTGTTCGCTTGAGTTTAACTGCCGTTTCATTTGCTTGAGTTTATATACAAAATAATACTTTTAGTTATGTCTTTTCAGCCAAGCAAACAGGACATAACCATAATAATCCGCCGTTTCCGTGTACTTGCCCCATTAATTTTGTTGAACGAAATCTAGATGGATCCGTGGGCTCAGCATCAAGAACGTTGCTGTCGCCTTTACGCCGGAGTATGTAGCAGTCGAGGACCCCATCACACACACATAACATATTCTTCTCCACCCACGGGATACCCCCCTACGGCGTAGCTGCACTGTAGCCCTACACAGGCAGGCAGTACCTCCCTGATGCCTGACCATTCACACAGCCACGCGCGCGGCAGGAACCCAAGGACGATCGGAGCGGAGCGGAGCGGCCGGCGGCCTGCGACGTACGCCGACGTGCGGCATCCATCCGTGTGGTGATGTGCACCTGTGCCCCCCTGTGGGATCGATCTCATGCATCTCCCCGCCGCGCGCTGGATGGATCGGCGATCCTGATCAGAGAAGCTAGCTAGCTAGGTCTGGCCGTCGCCACCACACCTGCCCACTGTGTCTGTAACTGAGAGCGGCGCCGCTCGTCGCCGGCCGGCCCGCCGGCCCCCTTTTTCCGCTGCTATCTGAAAAAAAAGAGATGCGTGATGCCTCGGGCAAGCTGCGACGACGACGACGGCGCGGCAGCCGGATCCATGACGACGTCGTACGTTACGTACGTGCACGCAGAGGCCAGAGGCGAGCATCGCGGCACTTTTCCATGGCCATGTGCGTGCGTCGTCGATCTGTGCCTGTGTGTGGGTACGTAATAAGGACCTGATACTGAGAGCAAGCACTACTGGCAGGCAAGGCAAGGCGAGCGAAGCTCTCCAGGCAGGCAGGTCCGTGTGGCAGTGATCAGCGCGCTGCTGCTGCTGCTGCTAGGGCTGTGTCGAGGCGAGGTTGCCCAAAGGAGCCGGCAACCGGTCGACCAGGTTGGTGGTGAGAACTGAGAAGGCCGGGCGCCATGGGACTGAGCCGGCCGGCCTCTCTCTCTCTCTCTCTCGTCGATCGAGTGCCGGCCGGCCGGCCGGGACCCACCACGCCGGTCGATCGGTGGAATGATGATGATAATGACTATCTGACGGCATGGTCGTTTTCGACCCCCCCGGCCCGGCGCGGCGCTCGCGGAACAAGGCCAGCCACCGGTCACCAGCAGATGTTGCCATGTTGCGTGATGCCCACCAGTCCACCACCACATGTTCAAGGCAAGGGGGAAAAAAATCTTGGTTTAACAGCTCGCGCGTGTGCTGGTTCCGTTTGCCCAACAGAGGTGGATTATGTTTTCTTCCCTGTTGTTCCGTAAATTTGGACGGATGGTTGGGATTCCCTGTCATACTCCCTCTACCCTAAATTATAAGTCATTTTAAAAATCTTGAAGAGTTAAAGCACCTCAAGTTTAACCAAAATTATAAAAAAACTACAAAGATTTTATGACATCAAATAGATATACTAGCTATAAAGATATAATTAATGAATAACCTAATGATACTTAGTTAGTGTCATAAATGTTAGTATCCTATCATATAAATTTGGTCAAACTTAAAATGCTTTTGCTCTCTAATATTCTTGAAATGACTTATAATTTGGGATGAAGGGAGTAGGTAAAGGTAAGTGAGTACCCCTTATTAGCTTAAGGGCACGCATGTGTGCTTCACTGTTAGATCTCTGCTACGATACTAGATTGGTGCATTGCAAGAGTGCGCCTGAGAATATTTAACACATGCCCTTGATACAAAAGTTGTGCTCTTGGATTGGGGTTGTGAGCTTGAAGCGCCTCCGATCCTTCACTCACTAGTTTGTCAATCGCATGTGTGAGTTCTTTCTTTTTAACCAAGAGCAAGTATAATGAGGTGATGTAAGCGGGCTGCATGGTTGATGCCACGTCAGATTCATTGAGGGTGCCCTTATGAAAACCCCTTTGAGCTCAGACTAGCACGAGGTGCTGTCCACTCGTGTGAATTATTGGGTCAAGTGCGCTATGATTTTAGTGTCCTGTACCCATGCGCTTGATTAAGATGTCATGTAACGACTCAAATCGCGCGCAGTGTTTCATTTCATCGTGACAAAGGCAAAAATTAAATTACACCTATAGTAAAATCGTTAAAGAGGAGTGCATATGTGGTCAAAATAAATAAATCATCCTTGAAAAATCTAGAAAACCACTTGACGTATAGCAAAAAAAAAGAGTAAAATTACTACGGACCTCAACATGCTCAAAGTATTTGCTTAATATTAGATGGTATATAAGTGATGCATGATCTATAACGTCAAAATGCATGGTCAGGCATACACTATGTTTTTTTTTTTGCGTTGTATTGTACACGACAAGGTTCTTATTAATGGGCCCATGAAAAGGACCTTGCCTTCCCCTCCTCACGTTCACTTTTGAGCGGTTCAATTCAAAGCTCAAAGGCACACATTTATGCACTCCGGAGAGTGAGTGAGAGTGAGGGGGGTGTGGCGCACAGAAAGTAGCTTTAGAGAGAGAGAGAGAGAGATGGAAGAGAGTGTGGTCGAGTAGTGTGCGTGTTTGGGCGTAGCTGGGTAGTAGTATGGGCGCCGTGTCTCCCTGCTGGTGCTGCATACGTACAAGCCTGCATATAGACGAGGGGACAGGATGCATGCATGCGCGCGCGCCTTTGCTACATGGCATGCATGCATGCATGCATGCATGCATGGAGCGGCACGCCGGCCGCGACATATGCATAGCAAGGCCAAGCAGCACTCGAGAACGAGTTGGTGGCGCGCCGCGCGTGTACACGCATTGACGCATGCATGCAGTGCAGCCTCAAATGCAAGGTGCATATGCAGGCAAGGCACGCACAATGGCCATGCGTCCAACATAAACTCCTGTGCCGTAATAGTAAAGCGGATCGAGCAAAAAGGTTGTTTTTTTTAGGTATGGAAGGAGGATGGCTTGCATGCAATGTCGCCCTGCTTTCTTTTCCTATATCAAGTTCCATCACAACAACGTCTACTTGGTCGAGAGGACGAGACTTTGTAGCGAGATGAATCATGATCGTCGATGATGGGATTTCTCTCTCGTTTGTTGAATGAACCACTGCACGTACGTGCAGCGTCACAAAATAATGAACTCGGTAATGCATATATACATGATTGTGCACATTAGGTTTGTGTCAACCAAACAATGCCTACTACAGAAACGTAAACATCATCAGCTTAGAGCTTGTTTGGATCCACCAGCTAAACTTTAGCTTGCTAAATTTAACTACTAGAGATCCAAATGGTCCGGCTAAAAGACCTTTTAAAGTTTAGCCGAGTTTAGTTGTTTTAACCTAGTTAAACCTACCTAAAGTTTTAGTTGAGTCTATTAGCTAGAGGATCCAAACACTTGCTCTCCAGCTAAAGTTTAGTTAGGAAAACTTTTAGCTGATTAAAGTTTAGCTTTGAAAATTTAGCTACCTAAATTAATTTAGTTTAATGGACTCAAATAGGGCCTTAATTTTGGGCCTACCCGCGCATATTGAATGTAGAGAGTAGAGAGACTACTCTATACAATTCCTGATCGCTTAGGATATACAATTATAGTCTACAAATATATACAATTTATAGTCAACGTAGTATAAAAAAATCTGCAGGCAAACCCTAGATAGCAGAGATAGGATAAGCTAAAGCCATGTTAATAGCAGCTACTGCTACCTATGCATGCACCGTCCGTCCGTCACCCGCTTGGTCTCCCGGCCCCGGGCTACTAGCTAGTCACACTCACAGGCACCTAGCTAGAGAGAGAGAGAGAGGAGAGAGTACAAGTAGCTGGGTGCGTGTTCTGTTCATCTGTGCTTACGAGTACTGAAGTGTATGTGTCCAAAAATAATGCAATGCACTGGACCATCAGGAAGGTCATTAGTACAAGCGTATAGAGAGAGAGAGGACTGAGGAGAGAGAGAGAAGGGCATGCAGAAATAAAAAAACAAAGGCGTCATTCACTTTTGGTGATTTGACCTCACCATGCAGTCAGGAGTAACAGAAGGGCAGCATGCAGCCGCAGGGCCGTGGCAGCAGAGATCCACCATCTTCTCTCGCACCCACCCCTCTCCATGCTAGCAGTGTGTACCATCCTCTGATCCCCCCTCTGGGCTCTGGCCCTCTCTCACACACACATCTTGCTATTCATGCAGTCATTCGCATCTCCAACCCTATCTTGGAAATCACCACTGAACACACGAAATTCTGCTCAAATTTACACAAGAATGTCCCGCAACCGCGTGCATTTTTAAGAGGCCAGAGAGAAAACAATCCCAGTTACCGGCAACAGAAAATTGCTACGTACTCTGAGACCTTAGTTCCAAATTTTTTTACAAAATAAATATTATAGTATTTTTATTTGCATTTAATAATTATTGTTCAATCATAAACTAACTAGACTTAAAACATTCATCTCTTAAATTATAGGCAAACCATACAGTTGGTTATTTTTTATCTATATTTAATACTCTATGCATGTGCGGCAACTACATGTGACGAAGAATTTGAAAATTTTTACAGTTTTTTTGGAACTAAAGGCCTGAAATGGCGTCTCTTCATCTACGTACTTCCATCTCACGGCTCTTCTGCAACTCAGAATCCAAGGATGCTACTAGTTGTTCTGATTTTGAGGCCGATCGACAATGGCCATCATATCAGCATATAGCTTGCAAGTTGCAAAAACTCCCACTATATTACATTGCAACTTAGGTCTTGTTTGAATGTAGTCGGATTCGCATCAATCCACATATGTTGGGGTGAGTTGGAGTGGAACTTGAACTAAATTTCACCCCAATCCACTCCAACACATGTAGATTGAGATGAATCCGACAACATCCAAACAAGGCCTTATAAACACTAACACCCAACCGCACTACAAATTGGAGAGCGGAACATTTGGCCATGCACTCATATATGATGGGTGCATATCGATAATTTCATTCCCCAGCCTAAGGCCTAGTTTAGGGCACTCACAATGCAGACTCTATCATAGAGTCTAAGGTTAGTTATTACCTCGAACAATTTGGACTTAGAGTCTAAATAAGACTTGAAGTCTTATTTTTTCTACTTCTTTCTTCAATAAATATACTGTCACATCAGCAAAATACCATAAATAATATGTAATTAATTGTCTTGGATTTTGTGATAGAGTCTTGCATTGTGAGTGTCCTTAGTTCACCCCAAAACCAAAAACTTTTCAAGATTTTCTGTCACATCGAATCTTGTGGCACATGCATTGAGCATTAAATATAGATGAAAATAAAAACTAATTGTGTAATTTACCTGTAAATCACGAGACGAATCTTTTAAGCCTAGTTACTTCATAATTGGACAATGTTTCTCAAATAAAAATAAAATGCTACATTGTCAAAATAAAAAAAATAAATAAATCTAAACAAGGCCTAAGCTAGTCCAAGAGGTGGGGCACCCCCAACTTACAGATTATTTGTCGTCACCCACCCGACCTCTCTCTATCTCCTCTGCCGAACGGCTTTCTCTCTCTCATCTCTCTCATGCATGCATTGCACACCCGTACCCTCACCCTCGCTCATTCCTCCTCCAATTAGGACATTAGGTCACGGCGGTGGGGTCACATTACTTGAAGCGAAACCTGGTCTCCTGGCCTGTGCCTGCGTCCGTCTCCTCAGCACACCTTTCCTTAAAGAACTGCTACTCAAAATCTCACCATTATGCATGTATAGATTCTTGCATGATGTCCACTGCATGAAGACACCGTTAATGGTCCGTCTTCTATGTGGAAACTAACGGCATGTTTGGTTTTCAAACAAATGTGCCATGCACTAGCCAAAGCCAAAATTTGGCACCTGCCATATACTTTTGGCGCAAATTAGTGGCCGTATAGTTTTGGCCAAATTTGGTCACTAAAATGAACTATATCATGGCCAGATGGGACATGGGAGGGCGCTACCAAGCCAGATTTTGGCACCCAACCAAATGCAAACCAATTTTGGTCAAAGTAGCCAAAGTTTGGCTTGGCATTCTTTGGCACACTTGGGTAAACGACCAAACACATTACACATGTCTCTCTTCTAGTAGGCAGTACGTTAGCCCATCATTAGCATCAGTGCACCTGCTACGGCAGAATACTCTATTGCTTATATTGTTTAGCATTTTTGCTTCCGGGTGGAAAGTAAATATAAGCATCATAAATGTCCTCAGCTAGCCATAAAACATGAATGGTTTGGAAGGATGGAATGTAGGCTACTATAACATGTCCTGTTTAATACGGAGTGGGCTTGCAAGGGTAATGTTGTTCTTTGTTATCCCAGGTTTACACTACAACCACGTACTGTAACTTTCTCTTACTCCTAGTGACAAATGTGTTTAGGCATGGCCACAAGAAAAGTTTTTAATCAAAGCATTTTTCTTGTTTACTACTCCTTTCCTTCTAGATTATAAGATGTTTTAATTTTTCTTATACACATTGCTTTTACTATGTATTTATTATGTATAAATTTAAACGCATAGCAAGGAATAAGATTTAGGTTCTGTTGAAACATACAAATTAATGTCTTAAACTATTATTCCAGCAGATTGTGTGCATGTACCCTGCATCCCAAACACACCGTAAACATTGGAAGATGGCATTGTGTTAGCACATTTTTAGTTGAAACAATCATCTTTATTGGAGTATTTAGTTTCTCTAAATTTACTGTACCCTTGTTTATGTCTTTGTGGTGGCAACTGGCAAGGCAGTCACAAACAAACCGTTGAGGCAAAGTGACGGTCATGTTCACGATCCCCAAGATGGGGACCAATATCCCAATTTCGAGGGCTGCAAAGGGCTTTATTTTTTTCTGAAAAGAAATCAAAGTGTCACTGTCACAGTAGACTGTCGCTCTTGTTTGGCAGATGATGATGGGACACCTGCGATGTGGCCGGCCGGCTCGGTACGGATGGATTGGAACTGATGATTGCTAATCACGTCATCTCGTAGCAAATTACCACGTTTGACTATTACTCTTAGGCCCGGTTTGGCTTTTTGAAATTAAATTCATTCTAATAAATTATAATTTAGACACATATTAATTAAACTAATATTATTGTATATAGAATATATTTATATACTACTATTATTAGCCATGCAAGAGGTGCTTATATGTTACATTTCTATTCTAGAGAAGCAAGTTGAAGAGCGTTTATCAGTTGAAAAGTAGAAACATGGCACGGTGATCCATATGATTAGTTTTCATCTCCCACATTATGTATTTGAGATAGTGTTATATATAAACTTTATAAAATTATGGATTCTTAAATTCTAAGCCAATGCAAATAGCCTAATCCGTTAAGTAGATTTCAATTCCTCCAAAATGAAAGTATCAAACAGCCCCTTACAATATTGTCTCCGTTGCGATTATCTGTTATAGGACGTTTTGATTTTATAGCTTTCAACATATATCTAGATATAATTTATATTTCAGTATATAAAAAAGGTTATATATATCTACAAGTATCAAAACGCCGTGTATATATATAATATAAAATAGAATGAGTACTCAAATTTAGCTCCGAGTTGACTGCATAAGAGGGAGGGGCACACGATTCGATTCAGTAATCAAATCAAACTCGCAAGTTTGTAACATCACGGCACATGCATGGATAATGATATGGTTCTGCTCTGCGGAATCACGGCGTTTCCGAGCAGACCGTACCGATATTACTATGGACCGAGCAAGCAGCGGCAAACGCCAGGCGGCAGGTGCCTCCCCGGTGGCCCGCGCGCGGATATGGGTGGGCACGGCCACGCCCAATCGCCAGGAGAGACGGAGAGAGAGCACAGGAGGGTGACTTGGCCTTGTTTACTTCCTCGGCTATTTTGGTTTTGTTTGGTTCCGAAAAGATTTCGGATTTTAGTATTATGGTATTTTCGTTTTTATTTGACAAATATTATCTAATTATGAATTAACTAGGCTCAAAAGATTAATCTCGTGATTTACAGACAAACTATGTAATTAGTTTTTGTTTTCATCTATATATCTAATACTTCATGCATGGGCCTCAAGATTCGATGTGACGGGAAATCTTGAAAAAAATTTGGATTTTGGGGTGAACTAAACAAGACCTTTACAAAATGGTAAGATTCACTATCACATCAAATTTTACGACACATGCATTATACATTAGATAAGTAAAAAAATAATTAATTGTATAGTTCGTCTGTAATTTATAAGACAAATCTTTTAAGCCTCATTAGGCCAGTCTCAATGCATGTTTCATGAAAGTGTCATGCACATTAAATAGAGTGACACATAAGCAAAATTGCTGACTTGGCAGGGTCATTAAATGAAGGAGTTTCATCAGATGAGAGAAAAGTTTCATTCCCATAAAACTCATGTGGCTCGGTTACCTAGTTTATAGTCTTGGTAACTGTGTCATAAAACTACTCCCTCCGTCCACGAAAGAATCAATTCCTAGAATCCGTGTCATTTAAACTTTTTTAACTTTGACTAACTTTATAGAAAAGAGTAACAACATCTATGATATAAAATGCACATCATATGAAACTATATTCTATCATGACTTTAATGATACTAATTTGATACCATAAATCTTAGCATTTTTTTCTAGAAATTTGATCAAAGTTTAAAAAGTAGAAAATGATACTAATTTGTCTACTTTTTAAAATTCCCGACCGAATCGCGTCGTTTTCTACATTTGATCCGATCGTTTTCACTTTTCTCGGAATAATTCGAAAACGGTACGAAATTCGGTAGACAAATTCGAAAACGGTGTGGAATTCGAAATAGGCTTATTTCGACTGTTTTCTACTTTTCTTCATTATATTCGAAATTATCCGTATTCAAATTTCAAAAATAACCGAATTTGGCCTATAATCTGTAGTCCCCCTCCCCCACTACCACTGCCCTTTCCGGCCCAGCCCAGTAACACAAGTACACAACCCTAAATCCCTAATCCACTCGATCACCCGCACCCTCCGGCCTCCACCCGACCACAACGCAAAGAGTGGCGGCACCCCTATTCTCTTCCGTCACGACTCGCGAGTGGGACGCCGCCGCCAGTCCGCCACGGCGCCGCCAGGGCTCCACGCCGCCAGCCACCAGCGCCGCCAGGGCTCCATGCCGCCAGCCTCCAGTGCCGCCAACCACCAGCGACGACAGGGCTCCTGCACTGCCAGCCACCAGCGCCGCCAGGGCTCTAGCGCCGCTAGCCTCCACACCGCCATCCCGCCCGTCAAGCATTCGATGGCGCCTGCTGGTGCTTCTGCTCCTGGAACGAAGGGCGCCAGCAAGGGGGGCAAGCACAAGACGAAGAGCGTGCGTCGTCTTCTAGAGCCGCCTCCCATACCGGCAGCGGCAACAACGTCTTCAGTAGCAGGTTCATCTTCCATTCTTCCTTGATTATTTGGCTACTTTAGAAAATTTTTGGTGTCCTGTTAGTTTTGGTTGTTGGTAGAGGAAGAATGGATCACTGGAATCCTGTTTTTGTTGTCCTGATAGTTTTGTCTGTTGGTAGAATTGTAGAAAGAATTTATGGATGTTGTAGGATTGTAGGAAGAATTTGTGGATGTTGGATAGTCCTATTTATCTAATTTAGCAATGTTTCACTTGGCTGTTTGTAGGATCAGGGAGTAAAATGTCATCTCAAAGTGTTACACTTACTAGTTTGGTGACTATGTACTTGTGTGTCGGTTAACTATTATGTGCACTTGAACTAAATCATGCACTTATTAGTTTGGTCATGCACTTGTTTAAAACTATGCACCGTGAGTTGGTATTTCGTATTCAATTTTCGTACGTCGACCGTTTTCGACATAATTCCGATCGAATTGGTTCGTTTTCGAATACCGTAATTTCGCTTTCGTTTTCGTTTCCGACTATACCGTTTC
>Ga0182004_10001581_pt1 | contig 16868 bp, 5 predicted proteins | sample Sormic07211540_1_FD_120479 | JGI IMG/M metagenome (GOLD analysis project Ga0182004, IMG submission 120479) | Endophyte microbial communities from Sorghum bicolor roots, Mead, Nebraska, USA - 072115-40_1 MetaG | ecosystem: Host-associated > Plants > Roots > Unclassified | place: USA: Nebraska...
ATTATATGAATGATCATATGCAATTGTGTGAGACCAAACACTATGAAAATATTATCATTGTTTCATTGAAAGGTTTTCAAGTACATCCTTAGAATGGATCCGTAGCGTTAGCACGGGCACTATACTAGTTGTGTATAAATTATCCAGCCATCCAAGTATTTTTTTTCCTTGATGTAGCAAGGGAAACAGCGGCCATCAAAATGTTGTAGAAACAGGGTGGTGCAATCAATTTTCGCCTGATTATGGCCTTGTTTAGATGTGAAATTTTTTTGGATTTCACTACTGTAGCATTTTCGTTTGTTTGTGGTAAATATTGTCCAATCATAAACTAACTAGGGTCAAAACATTCATCTCGCGATTTATAGGCAAACTGTGTAATTAGTTTTTGTTTTCGTCTATATTTAGTGTTTCATGCATGTGCCGCAAGATTCGATGTGATGGGGAATATTCAAAACTTTTTGGATTTTGGTGGGAACTAAACAAGGCCATATAGTTTTGTGTCTCGAATTTTGATAGTTTTTCGCTAGGAATTGGGAGTTGGGGGAAGATGGAGTTCAGACACCTGAGTTGAGCCTGAGTTCGATTGCCTGAGCCATGGAAGTTATCATATTCCGTTTCAACCAACAGTAACACACTACTGCGGCTTGCTCAGGCTGTTAAGCATACGCACCTCTACTACACTCTAGAGTACTTACGATGAGGACTCTATCATAGAATTTAAAGTTAGTTATTACCTCGAATAATGTGGATTGGATCTCGGGCCAGTCTGTGGCCTGGTTCCCCTCATCGTTGGTGGAAGGAAGGAATAGCTGGCAACGCAAGCAAAGAGGCCTCCGAGTACTCGTATTCTCTTCCAAGGGTCACGGCCTCCTCCCGCATTTTGCTTGCCCTTGCCGCATCTCTGGCGGCGGCGGTGGCGGGCGCGGAACGGTTGAAGCACCTCCGCATATGGCGAATGAGCAGAGAGCACTAGTAGAGCATGCGAGCAGGTCCGATCCCAAATCCAACGTGTCGATCGTCGCAGGCCACCCGTCGGGCGCGCGCGCGCACTTGTGCTTGTGCCTGCGCCAGAGAGCGCGGGGGCGACCGCCCTTTCTTTACCGTGCCGACTGATGGCGGTGGTGATGTGTCGCCTGCGGGGCGGGACACGGGCCAAAGCTATCAACTGAGGCGCCGGGTGGGCGCTAGTAGTATATAGTATATGCCGATTGCCGCGGCCCGGGTTCAGCGCCGCGCGCGCTGGCCGGGGGGGCGGCCTGGCTGCCTCTGCCTGGCTGTGGAAGCCGGGACAGAAACATCACAAGGCCTTAGTTACTAAAAATTTTGCAAAATTTTTCAGATTTCCCGTCACATCAAATCTTTAGACATATACATGTAGTATTAAATATAACTGAAAATAAAAACTAATTATACAGTTTGGTCGGAATTGACGAGACAAATCTTTTGAGCCTAGTTAGTCTATAATTAGACAATATTTGTCAAATACAAACGAAAGTGCTACTATTTATATTTTGCAAAAAAATTTGAAAGTAAACAAGGCCCTGATAGCAACACGAATCTGTGTCCGACCACCTGTAGAAAAATACTGGTGACCTGTAAAATTCCATTGGTGAAAGGCGAGAGTAGAGCTCTCTACTCCCTCCGTCCACAAAATATTGCAATTCAACAGTTCAAATTTTTCTAAAAAAAAAAACGCTAAAGTAGCCTACTAGGACCTAGGGTGGGGGACCCACATCCACAGCACCACCCAGACCGCTGCCAGCTCACGCACAAGACTTGGGCATGGTTCGGTTTAAATTCTGTATTAGGCGCAGGGAAGCTTTGGTTGTTTCTCAACTGTTTCTAGAGGCTTCTAGCCAGAACTTGAGCCTATATATGGACACGTGTACTCTAGCTGCAAATTTTTAGTGCCAAATAATTGTGAACGTGAACTTTGGTGCAGTGTAATGTCAAATCAATTATAGGGGCATTTTGGTCATTTGACATGGTCCTTGTTACCTCCTTTTGGTCCTACGATTGCAATATTTTATGGACGGAGGGAGTATTAACTATTGTCGTGTTTTCAAGTTTTAAGAAATTAACTATTGAAAACCATCGGTGAAAGGCAAGAGTAGAGCTCTCTATTTATATTATGGCACGCTTGGTATTATTAATAATTACTACTTTTACTAAGTAACTGTAATGAGCCTTTGGAGATGCTCTTACATTAAATTTGCTGCAGAAAATAGTTGGGATACACGGGTAAATGAACTGGGGGTAGAGGGAAGCTAATATTTTTGGCTCATCTAGCTACTCTAGCATGAAGCTATGAGCCAAGAGCAACCAGCCAAAAAGACTCTAAATTAAGGCTGTCTCCAACAGCAGATACAAAAGGCCACCCAAACCTAAAATGCATAACATAAATGCATAACATACAGTGAAAAAAACTCCTCCAACAGAGTAGGCAATCAGAGTACCCATTTTAGGTAGGAGGAGAGAGGGAAGACAAATATGCGTCCTCCCGACGCACGACCCAAATCTTCGGCATTGTGGGCGTCGCCGTCCTCGCTCCCAATGACGGTGCGTGGTGGCTTCCACGTCCTCCCTCTCGGCAGTGGATGCGACCAGGCAAGACCACGGCAGGGAACCGCCGGCACGGGCAGGCCCGCGCGGCCATGGCGGGGAGCCGCCGGCATGGGTAGGCAGGCCCGCACACGGGGACCGGGGAGCCACCGGCGCGGCTAGACAGGCCTGCGGCGGGGAGCTCTCATTTGCCAGCTCTTGCGAGGTGGCGGACGAAGGGGCCGGACGTGGGGAAGATGAAGGAGCCGGCTCTTTTTGCGTTGGCTGTTGGAGATGGAAGGTTTTGGATGACCGACTCTTTCCTATACGTGACTCAAATGAAGGAATGAGTTTTGTGTTTGTTGGAGACAGTCTAAAGCCCGCTTTTATCTATCTTGCCTAAGGCCCATGAAATGCTAAGACCGGCCCTGGTCTCTGGCACGGCTCACAAATAATAGCGTCGTGCTAGCGCAAGGCTCGTGTCCAGAACATTCTTCGTTCTCCAGGCATCACCGTGCACAATCAAAAGCACAAATACGTTCACGCACCACGTCTAATGTGGCCCAGAAAACAAACAACCTGCTGTAGGTTCTGGACTAAAAACAACTTTGACTGGACTAAATATTAGTACGAGAAAACTTTTGACAAGAAAAGATAAAAAACAACTTTGACTGGACTAAATATTACGAGAAAACAAACAACCTGCTATCGGTTCTGGATGTAACGCGAGTTTGAAAGTAGCCCAGCCCAACATCCAGACCTGCTGCCAACCCACAAAACATTCACACGCACGAACTCCAGCATGGTGCAAGGCTACACATGGCACATATATTACCTTTCAGACCGCTGAGACCTAGGACAGTATAAACACAAGTGACCAACATTTTTATCACAAACCTGCAAAAACATTTGGCTGCAATTAACACACAAGCCACACTCTTTTTTGCAGATGAAATCATGCCAACCTGTACCATTAGAAGGAGTAACTACTGGATTGAAAATTTGAAATCTGCCAGAAACTTGCATAATTATACAGCGTCACTTCTTCTGCATACCACACCTGGTAAAAGTAGCGTGAGACCCAGGCTCCACGAGGGTCACAGCAGGTTGACACATCCAAACAAACATGAAGCATCTCACAGACTCACAACCCGTACAAACATCAAGCAGCAGGCACAATGCTAGGAAAAGAAACAAGGTGCGACAACATAACAGGGTCTGGTTCGGCAAGGACGACACCATTTCTGCATCCTGTTATTGAACTTCCCTTCCTCAGCTAACCTTGACAAACCTTAGCTGCCTAACAATACTACGCGGCACTGTCAGCAACAGATGCACGCCCCATTTCATTTGTCAGTTGCACACTCTGTGCTGAGCAAAGCCACTCCTTACTCGTGACTACTAGGTCCGTTGCTGTTCTGGTTGCCTGTACTTGTACCGGCACCACCATTGTTTTGTTTTGCCAACATCTGCATTTCATCAGAAAAGAAAAGTTCAGACTAACATGCGAGGACTACATAATTGCACTTCCCAATTACGTAAAAATGATTCAAAGTGAGCGGTAATATCTTGTTTTTTTTTTTCTGAGATGGCTGACAAGCTTGATTGTGATGAACGTTCCTTTCAAGCTTTGGGCTAATAGAAACACAACATTTTGTGAATGATGGCTCTTATGCACGTCTACTGTGTCCAGCTTACCAATACTCTGGACTCTGGAATAGTAAGGCAGGACAATCCAGTTGCCGTCAGCAATCATACAAAAAAGAAGCTCAATTAGAACATAGCTAGAAGATTTTTTGGCATTTGTTATCTTGTTCTCACAGGACGGCTCCTACATATCTAAAGAGTTGAGCTATCTGAGGGGTTTTCCATGAATGCTGACTGACCATTTCTGCATTGATGTTAGATTCTTACAGAATACTAGAGCAGTACTAGAATGCCACTTTTGTTCTCTTACATTTTTTAAGAAAGCTTGTGCACATACAAGATGCTGCTGCTTAGTCCACATCTAAAAAAACAGATGATAATTAAGGAGTCCTCCAAAATATGACTCCATGCACTCTCTGGTTGACACTTCACAGCATATTGTTGCCCAATGTTGGCCAACACAGTGTCTGGAGGTGCAATATTTCTACTTTGTCAGATGAGTATTCTCTTGTCTACTTGAAAATTGTGAAGGTGGAAACATCAGCAAACCATGCACCACGGGATTGTAGCGATATTTGGTCCTCAGGATTGAAAAACAAAATGTACGCAAACAGTTTTTCGAGTATTCTCTATCTAAATCAGCTGCAATGATGGCATACTAAAAGAAAGTCAATCTACTGTACCCTTTTGGTTTTCGTGTTCCTCAAAGCATTTGCCAGGAGTTTCTCTAGTTTCTCGAGTTCATTGGCATCTGACTCCTCAGCATTGTGTTGTTCAGACCTGCAAGTTTGTTACATTTTTTTCCACCACTGAACATACATAGTTGGGAGAAAATAGTGAAAACTTGGATTTACCATGTTGCGATCTCCTTAAGTCTCGACTGTAAATCTGAAGCAGCTACGTCTGGGTTCTGGGGCAAAATATTTAGTCAGCTATATTTATCAGAAAAATCACATGATATCTCTTTTCTGTGTAGATGAACTGTCCACTGGGATATTTCCGTTTTGGTACTTGTACTACAAAGAAAAACACGCCGTGCAAACAGAATACTGAGCATACTGATGGCAAGTGTAGTAACATAGATTGATGGGTTCCACAATATGATCATGGTTTCCATCCCAGTCTAAAACTGGACTGTAAGTTATGCAGCTTTAGCCTTATTGAGATCTTTACATCGTTGTTATCTCCATTCACATTTCTTCCTGCTCCCGCAAATTGCTGATAGCGGTCATATGTATCTTCTATGCTGAAAATGGAAAACATGGTAGCAGGACATCAGCACTATTTGCATCCACCTTTTGGTAACGAGAGGTGGGATTAGATCCTAAGCTAACAAACCTTGGGTTTAGCTTGTCACAACATACCTTGGATTTAGTTTGATGTACGATAGAGAAATCACTGGACACAATTTACATGCTTAGTTCTATGTTGACAAGCTTACAACGTACAAGTTAGTTTATGTCTAAGGGTAATTATATGAAAGCAGTAAGTGCAAAAAATTCAATTTTTTAGAATAAAACCTGCATTTGCACCTAAATTTGAATTTTCCTTAGATCTTTCTTTGAAGAAAAGAACAATGCTTATATGAGATCTTGACATTTAGTAGAGTAGTTTCTTGAAAAAACTTGGTCCCTAACAAACAAACAAAATCCTGAAGTGAAGTAACATCATATTGAATTTTGAAGTCTGGAGTCGAGCAACAATGAGTAATATGAGTCTTAGCAAGGTACTAGAGTCGAAGGACAAAGGGCAGAGCTTTACTAAAAAGCATAAAGTTGGGCCTCGAGGATTCTAGAACTCCCATGTCTGAATCCATTCTCATACTTAGGAGAGCCTTATAGTATATAGCTACGAACTATGGTATCGATGTTTTGGTAATAGAAATCTTAGAAAACTTTTCGAGTTGGAGAAGTTTCTACCGGGAAAACTCAAGTGGAGATCTAAAGCCACGTGGTTTTGAAAAATACTACTATGGTTTGTAATAGAAGTCTTACAAAAGTAGTTTCTATTTGAGAACTCATAAAGATCTTGACAATCTTCGAACACTTACATTTGAGCCCGTAGGCTTCCATACCATAGAGCCTTCTAGCATGTGGCCACAAACTCGGTGCCAATGGTTTGAATCTAGGTATGCCATTGATAAATCTATCCAACTAGACCTACCTTCCTATGGGTAGATGCCAAATGAGGTGTTACCATGTTGGATGAGATGCAGTTACAAAGAAACCACATAAGGTTGGTGATAAAATGTTGGAGTTCAATCAATCATCTATATCAAGAGTCCATAATAGAGTTATATAAAGACAAAAAGTTATGCATTGATAGATTTAAGATGCAAATTTTGGCAAACGGGCAAAGAATGCCATATACTTTACTTTAGACGATCAAAGACATGGCGTAAGAGTTAGCCTTAAAAACAAGAGCTCACAAAGTTTTGAAATGAAAATAGTAAGAACTTGACCCATGAGTTTGCCTTACAAACAACTTAGAAACAGAAACAATAAGAGCATTCTTCTAGTGGCAATGGCCATCAAAGCTTTGGCGGCGAAGATATTAAGACAACCTCAAATGATGATAAGCTTGCTCTAAAGGCACCGAGCAGTTTCAAAGAGAATCAAATAAAATATGTGAAATTTCTTCAAAGAAAACTCTAAGAAAAGAAGGTTTTTATAGGTTTCAAAGAGAATACAAACAAGAGTTCACAAAATTTTGAAATGAAAATGGTAAGAACTTGACTCATAAGTTTGCCTTACAAACAACTTAAACAAAAACAATAAGAGCATTCATCTAGCGACAATGATCATGAAAGCTTTGTGGCGAAGATATTAAGACAACCTCGAATGATGATAAGCTTGCTCTATCTAAGGCATTGAGAGGTTTCAAAGAGAATCGAATTAAAGTATGAGCAAAGACTCATGAGATTTCTTTAGAGAAAACCCTAAGAAAGAAAGTTTATATAGGTTTCAACGAGAACTCAATTAAATTATGAGCAAAGACTTCATGAAAAATTTCTAGAAAGAACTCTTAGAAGAGAAAGTTTGTATTTCAAGTACTTGGAAGATCAAGGAATGCTTTATCAACAAGTTAGGAAGGTTCTTGAAAATATGAACATTGAATGGTTTAGTGGTGACCCTAGTATTGCCACTAAAGAGATGAGACAAAGAAAACACTCTTGAACGAACAACAACAAGCAAGTTGGGGTAGGCTAGAGTTGAAACTCAACATGAACCCCTAACTTATATGAACAACAATCACAACAACGACAAAGAAGTAAATAGGAAAATGTAAAAAATAGCAAAGTGTAGGATTCCTAATTATACGAACACCTCATGCATAATTTAGAAAAGTTCATTCTTGACGCTTTCAAATAAAAAAATCATAGATGAATAAGTAATTATATATGTAAAGAGTACAACTCTAAATTTTACATGTGTCTAGTATTTAAGTATCAATTTTGTTCTCTTCCAATATTTATAAACTTGTCTAGTATTCAAATATCCAACTTTAGGTTCTCTTTCAAATGTTACAAGTTATCCACCTTTAAAGTACTTTTGTTGATTATCATAGGAGCACCAAAGAAATAATGAAGAAATAAATGAGAAACAAACAATGATATTTGTTAGCAAGCGCAAAAGGCAGAAGGAGAAAAAAAATATTGATTGGTGTTTTAACCTAGTTACCTCAAACTAAGATACAATGATAGGCTTATGTATGTGTTGTGTAATGTGCAAGTACGTAGAATTTCATTTTTAGCATGTAGAATTTTACAAGTATGTAGATATTTAGTAAGTTTATGTTTTCCAATTACTATAATCACTATATATAATAGTTTCAAAATAAGAGAAGTTAAAATAGAGCATATGTGGTGTGTGTAGAACATTATTTTTATGCACCCAACTTGACATGGACGTCAACAAAACTCTTATCTACACGACTACACTTGCTTGTCAAGTAATACATGTTTTCAAGTTAACATATATTTTCTAGACTCCCCAAGTTATCATGATTAGCACAATCTATAAAAGTATGAAAAATTCATTTTGCCATGGCCATAGATACCAACTACATCTTGTTTTTTCCTTTTTATTTCACTTAGGACCAATATGTCTTTTTCTTAGTTTTGTTAGAGCTAGTAAAAACACTATTTATAACTGTAAGACAAAAGGGTACAACTACACATAGAAACGTAAGTGAGTACCAACAATAATTTAGTGTTAAGAACATTGTAAATACAGTAGTACTATAGGTATCAAGTATAAAGGATATTAATTAAATATTATTAGAACCCTAAGTGGGTATCGACAATTGTTTGGTGTTAAGAACATTCTAGATATAAGTAGTACTTAAGGTATCAAGTATAAAGGATATTTTCCTAATTAAACATTATTATTTTTTACAAATAGTAGGCAAGCATCGATGGCTTGTTTAGCAAAATTCAAGTATGTTATAGATGATTTCTTTTACCATAAAAATAGTTAATCATAAAAAGTGTAAGAACAACGTATATCATACTTGAGTCCTCTTTACTGTGAGGATAATTTTCAGTTATTTATATTACATTTGTTCACATTACAATTATGTATGGATATTAAAAAAATAGTGAATACTCAAACATGAGGAAACTATTTCCATTGTATAGTTTACAGAAGTACTATCAAATATACAATCCATATGCTCATCACAAATTAAAAGTTGAGTTTCTACATCATCATGGCACCATCCTCCATGGTGCATTTTCCTTGTAAACCCTGTCGTTGCATCATATTCTTGTTGCTCCAAAAAACTAGATAAATCAGTAACTTCATGTCTATGCGGGTATAATCTACTAGGTGAGGTCTATCCTTTCAAATCAAAGTGCATATCAGTGACCATCAAATTCTTAAAAATATCGATACACCAATACTATAGATAGCTACTAATAGATTGTGATTAAAAACATATAAAAAACTAAACAAATTAAAACAAGATAGTAGATAAGCATGATCTTCCTACAAAAAATGTGGGTGCAAAAAATTACCATGAGTCAAAATATAGTCAAACTCAAATACTTATAGACACAATAATAGTAACCTAATATAAGATTATTCTATAGTGAGCTATCAATTTCTTTTATTCTCCAAACTTGTTTAATTAGCAAATTAAATTTATCTTATTTAAAAAGAGAAGTGTATTTTAACAAATTCAAAATTATACAATTAAGTAGTCTAAGTTATCACATAAGAAACTAGTAACCAATAGCAATGAATTAAAGATACCATTAAAGTCAATAATTATTAACTACGTATATAATCTAGGTCTAGTCCACTTATAATTAAATATTAAGTGGTCAGTGACAATCGATCACAATGAATGAAAGTTACGATTAACATTGAGCTATATTACCTAGATGTATATAAAATGGATATAAAGATCACTCATTCTTTTCCCACAACACTAACAAAAAAAATCTTAAAAATAAATCAAAATATTATCCAAAACACCACAAGTTATAAAATAAGCTAAGTGTACCAATATAAAAGAAAAAAAATGAGAGGCGAAGTGACCATTTCAAGTTAACAATGATCAAAGAGTTTAGCAACAAGGCACGATGTCTCAATTTTGTGAGAAATAACCATGAGCGATGACCATTTCAAGTTAACAATGATCAAAGAGTTTAGCAACAAGGCACGATGTCTCAATTTTGTGAGAAATAACCATGAGCGATAAACGTTCCTTTCATTGGGGGTTTTTTAGAGGTGCTAGGATGAAACAAACATGTTCAAGTATCAAAATTATTTCATTTATTGAAAATCACAAAAATAATATTGTTCCACAGTTACCAAAGGAATAATCTGAAACCTAATTGTTTTTTACCCTATGAGCATGGGTATTGAATAATGCATAAACCCATGAGTTTTTAAGTGAAAAAAATATTGTACCCATCAAGTATGTAGGTATAGTATAGTCTTATTGTACCTAAACCCACAAACCTATGGTGTTTTCTACCCGGTTTAATATGTAAAAATTGATCTTCTACCCTATTATTTGTGTACTTGCTAGTGTCTGTGCTAAATGTGATGAGGTGATCTTGATCTAATTATTTGGTGTCAAGATGAGTTTAACTTTATGTGCTCACTGGACTTTTAGTTGAAAACTTGAAATAATATTGGAGTTTTTATTATGAGCTAATGAACTATATATTGCCTATTTGAGTTGTGTTTTGCCATATACTAACTCTTTGACTATCTATATGCTTGTTAGCTTATATGGTCATAATTGCATATGCTTAACATATGTTTGCTTGTGTTGGCAATGGTAATGGTATTGAATGACCTATGGGTACCCCTTACCCATATCGACATGAATGTGGATGAGATTTTGTACCCACAATCAAATGTGGGTTTTTCATGGGTACAATATATCCCATCGAGTGTGTGTATAGATGGATGAAACCTAATGGGTTTACACCCATTGCCATCCTTGTATGCTAGTGATAATTCTAGTGCGACAATGATGAATGATAGCTAGGGCTAGCAACAGGGCATAAGGGATAGCATAGCAATTCTTTCACAAGTATTATGAGAGCTTAAGATTTGGTCGTGAAAGATAAAAATATATGTTAAGTATCATTTTATTTCATTTAGTTAAAATCACATAAACTTTTCAAACTACCACAATTACTAAAGAAAACCGACACATGTCGCATTAGCAATGACCTCTAATATGTGAAAGCTTGTATGTATTAGTAATAGACATAACACAAGTGATCACAATTTTCTAGAATTTACTTCTTTTTACTTTTTAATAAAAAATGTGGAAGTTCTAATAACAGGTGCTCGCATTTACTTCTTTTTACCATAATTACTGCAAAGTTTATGTGATCTAATTAAATTTGGAAGTCTTAATTTTACTTCTTTTTGTCTAATACTATAGTGTTGTTGTACTTAGCCAAACGTGTCATGTGTCTATGTCATGAATTGTCATCTACGGTTAAATTTCTTCATATAACAATAGAAAAAATATATATTATTTCATTGACTATGGTGTTAACAAACACAATTAGGTCAAAGGGTATGCACTTACCATACCTTGGGTTGGCAATAGGCACCCATTAATGATGTACAATGGGTAATTACCTTAGGAGTAGCTACATGTCATTTTCTTCATCCATCACACATTATTCTCGACGCATGTTGTCATAAGGACTCATTATTCTCGACGCATATTGTACCCATTAACGATGTACAGTGGGTTGGATGCATTCCTCGTGTACCCTATACCCATGTTGTCATAAGGATTCATGAAACATTACATGTGTTGACATAGTGATGATAAAAACTAGTATCTCTTTGTGCTAGGAGAAACTATATGATATGTTTAGTTCATTTTGTCCAATGTCGATTTTATAGAACTAGTTCATATTAGGTTAATCATGTCAATGTAATTAAGTTGTTGCTAACAATACTATTTCGCGCCAACACTCTCACGGTGTAACTGGTCAGCACAACTCGCCATAGAAGCGGTTGGCTGAGCCAGCCCGGGTTGAGTCACGGCACCATCTACTTAAGACGAAAATCAGGGGGACGTCTTTCCCCCTGGTCGAGTTTTTTAACAATGCTATTTCGCTCTAATCTTGTATATGTAGGTGGCTATGGGTGACTTATTGGACATATCTTACCATATGAGTATAGGGGAATCTAATACCAGAGGTGGCATGGGTATAGGTAGTGGGCATTTGTTATTTACTCCCTTTGTCCCAAAAGAATGAAAATATACTTCCGAAGAGTGAAACAATTCTTAGTTTGACCATGTTTACAGGTTTATTACAAAAATATATTTCAAGATTAATCTAATGGTACTTATTATGCATAGTAAATATAAGTACCTTTTTTTATTGAAAGCCTTTATTGCTCTTATTAGGATGCTATCCTTGACCAATTCATCCACATCGCTTCACCACTCACTGCAAATTCATCCACATTGCTTCACCACCCGACACCCGTGCCTAATTGCCTATGTCCGAAACCACCATAACTCGAAGCTCCCTGTTGAAGCCCTAACTTGTTATGAGTAGGGATGACAACACATCGCAAAGTGCAGGTGAAATAATTACTTGCCTATGATAGATTATCTAGTGAGTAAAATTTTGTATCTATACACCTCCACCCTTGAGTATTGTACCCATAGTACCTATATCCACAGGTTAAATTGCCATCGAATAGATAAAATCCCTTAGAGCATCTTCAATATTCTTTTTAAAACTCTCTTAGAATCATCATTTAGAGAGTCATTTACATAAAAATCATTTTCTATATCTTTCTACACTTCACAGTTTTTCTATTTCTTGTTATACTCTAGAGATTCGTTCTCATTTTCTATCTTTGGCTAGCAAAGAATCTGAAGTAAAAATGGCTAAATTTAGATGACCAATTGAAGAGTTTGTTGGAGGGTATTTTTTATCAAAATCTCTAGCGCGGACTTTCTCTCAACACCATATAAGGGCACCCACAATGATTAGAGCTAGTTACTAACTCTAAGACAACTTCTCCAATAGTGCTAACTTTTAGCACATGACTTTTAACATGCATAGCCCCACACGATATTTTCACATAACCTTGAAATATATGCAAGAGTTTAGTTCTTGATCAAGAGCTAACTTTTCACTCTCTTCTATTAAAAATATAAGAGGAATGTTTATAACTAGCTTAAAAGTCAATGGTTGGAGCTGATGTAAGGACGAGAACCAGATTACGACGACAAGGGCGCAGAAGAATCAACGGAACCGGGTGCAAATGGGAGGGCGTGCGCCCTATTTGTCAATGCCCGCGCTAGAGAGTTGACCACAGTGGCATTGAAGCAGGCTCCCGAGTCATGAGAGTTCCGAGTTCCTCCTGCCTGTGAACCACGTGTGAAAAGGAGAGAAGAAACAGCCACACCCACACTCCATCTCCGCGCATTGCAGAGTCGGTCTTGTTTAGTTCACTCTAAAAATCAATTCAAGATTCCCCATCACATCTAATTTTACGCCACATGCATGGAGTATTAAATATAGACGAAAATAAAAACTAATTGCACAGTTTACCTGTAAATCACGAGATGAATTTTTTAAGCCTAGTTACTCCATAATTAGATAATGTTTGTCAAATAAAAACGAAAGTGTTACAGTTTCGAAAACTTTTCAGTTTTAGGAAATAAACAAGGCCTAGGAGCAGAGCGAACAGTACGGCATGAAGAGCAGCGAGCTGAGCAGTACGCCCCACAGCACCCAAGGTCCAGAGCAAGGTCAAGGAGTAGGTTGCGAACAGTACGGCGAGAAGAGCAGAGAGCTGAAGAGTACGCCCCAGAGCAGCCAAGCTCCAGAGCAAGCTCAAGGAGCAGGTTGCGCCGCTAGCGGCAGCGGCAGGCCGGACCGGATAGAGATCCCAAACGAAGCAGGGTCATGTTCATGCAAGGTGGCACAGGCGAAGCCTTCCAGGTATCGGGGATTATCTCGAGCACATGGCGTGCACGAGCAAAGCGGCTGGTGGACCGCTGCGCGTGCGAGAAGCCGTGGAGCAACTGCGGGATTCCAAAATGGGGCCGGAGCGAATCGAAGATCGCCCCTGCTCCACCGCTAAATTGTTGGGCGGGGGCTATTCCCCTGCTTCAGTCTCACTTCGATCGACAGGCAAGCGATTGAGGAGGGAGAGAGGGGCGGGGGTGCTGCTGAACCTGGTGGAGGAGTACTCGTAGAGCTTGCCGCCGGGGGAGAAGACGAGGAGCGCGACCTCGGCGTCGCAGAGCAGGGCCAGCTCGAAGGCCTTCTTGAACAGCCCCGCGCGGCGCTTGGAGAAGCGCACCTGTCGGCTCGCCTTGTCCTCGATCCGCCGCAGCTCCACGCGCCCGCGCCGCGCCATCTTCCTCCGTGCCCGCGCCCTCGGGGTGCGGTGCGATGCCCGTGCCGATGCGGCGGGAACCCTAGACTTTGGACTCGCCCTCTGCTCTCGCCTCGACACGTCGTCGGTGATGGGAGTGGAGGCGACTGGCGAGGAGGGGAACGAGGGCGGGCGAGGGGTGTGTGGGGACTGGGGAGAGGGGGTGGGCCCGCCTCCAGGCGAGGCGCCGGTACACCTCAGAAGCAGCCCTCCTGTGTGTACTTATCTTGGGCTCCCAAGCAGTGGCTCAGTCGGTTTCTTTGAACTTTATAAGTCGGTTCGAAACATTTCTTTTATCTTGGGCTCCCAGGCAGCTGCCGTAAGTCGGTTTTGATCTTTCATTTTTTTAAAATCCTTTGAATATATCAAAAATTTGTACTAGCGGTTTTATAGAAAAAATAAAAAGCAAACTTTTTTACCAACTCTAACAAGTGAGCTATATTTATTTTTCATAATGATTAAGGCCTCGTTCGTTTGGCCTAATTTTTAAGGGTGGAACTATTCAAGCTGATACATGTTAATACAAATAAGCTTATCATTCCAATTGAAATAGTTCTAGGCAACCAATACACAATAAACGAACAAGCCTAAATGAGTTAGAGCAATACGTATTGGAGCATATGACGATTGTTGAATAAATCTTTAAATACAATACCTCAAATAGACACATAACAAGTTACAAATTATAATGCATCAGCACATTTGCTAGTAAATAGAATAGAAAGAAGGCAAGTCAGATGTTGGTGGTGAGTGGTGACCTATTACTATCTCGAGTCATGACTTTTGTTTCTCCTCCGCCATATGAGGTAGCCATTCATTTTATACTTGGTACCAATTATTTTGAATCCAAATATTTTCAAATAAAAAGTAAACATTATAGAACACATAGCCACTGCGATCGACTTTAGATTAAAGCGAACAAGCCCATTATCATCTTATACTCCCTCCATTCCAAATTATAAAGCATTTCAAAAATCTTAGAGAGTCAAGTTTGGCCAAATTTATAGAGAGAAATCAAATAGATATACTAAAAAAATATAATTAACAAAGAATTTAATAATACTTAACTGACATCATAAATGTCATTATGTTATTATATATATTTGATCAGACTATCTAAGATTGTTATAATGACTTATAATTTGGAATCGATTAGCATAATTTTGCATCACGAGATTACAATTTTAAAAACTATACTATATAGACGAAGTGTCATCATATGTGAACAAAACCACCGAGTATGGATGGTGACGTCACCTATTTTTGTAAGCTTTTCAAATCAACAAATATATTTTTCCTTTATTTAAAAATTCAAATATATATATTGGATTTCCCAAGCAGCTGTGGTCGGTTCCTCAGGACCTGCAAAAGCCTCTGGGTCTGGATCCCGGGAGTAGGTCGGTTTTGAGCTGAAATGTTTTCGCTACAGGTACTCGAGGAACTCCATGACCACAGGCTGGTCACTGTGCTGATTTCGTCGCTTTATTTTAGTGCTGTTCTTGTCGTATCATCAAATAATTCCCATCTGCGCTGAACTTTGTACTAGTACATTCTGTAATTAAATTACTATGGTTTATATTTTATTAATTTATTTTTAATGTTGAGTTTGAACATTTGAAATGGTAGTATTTAATTATATTAAGTAGTGATGAAACTCGTTAGATATGCCTATTTTGTTATATAGAAAACCGAGCACAACAAACATGTGAAGAATATCGAAATAATAATAACTCTAATGAACGTGAAGCTAGGTAAAACATGGAGGGTGTTCAACTTAAATATAGAAAACATGGTTTCAAAGTGCCAAAATTTTGGACGCTACGAACTTTTATGGTTTTGAAAACCATAATGTCGCTAAAATTGTTGAGTTTTTCCAAACTATAGTTTTGTGCACTTATGGGTTCTAAAATTGTAGTTTTTCCTTAACACCCCCGTTTCAAATTATAAAGGATTCTAACTTTTTTGGAAAGCATCTTGACTTTGAAAATATATAATTAATAAAGAATCGATCTAACAATACTTATTTTGTATCATAAATATTATTACTCTATTATATAAATTTAAATAAACTTAAGATGCTTTAACTCTTTGAAAAAGATAAGATGAGTCAGTGAGATTTGAGGGAGTACTACAATTTATTAATGCTACCATCCACACAGGACCTAGTTTAGTTTGCTACCAATTTGAAATGGCCTCTCACACTTTTTATAGCTTTTCGTGTTAGGCGTAGTTTAGTTCTCTATGCAAAAACTTTTCATCTATCTCATCGAATCTTAAACACACGCATAGAGCATTAAGTGTACAAGAAAAAAAAAATAATTGCACAGTTTAGTTATAAATTATGAGACGAATCTTCTAAGCTTAATTAGTTTATGATTAATTATAATTGTTATTTAGACTTAGGTATCTACTAAGACTCTGTTTGGTTCCCTTTGCTAAAATTTAGTTAGCTAAAATTATTTTAGCTACTCTTGAGTGACTAATGGAACTAAACTTGGAACTTTAGCTACTAAAGTAACTAAAGTTTAGCTAGCTAAAATTTAGCAAGGGAAATCAAACAGAGTCTTAGTAAATTCATCTCATAGTTTCTAGACGAGCTATGTAATTTATTTTTTGGCCTTGTTTAGTTCCCTAAAAATTTTGTAAAATTTTTCAGATTCCCCATCACATCGAATCTTTAGACGTATGCATGGAGTATTAAATATAGATGAAAATAAAAACTAATTGCACAGTTTGGTCGGAATTGACGAGACGAATCTTTTGAGCCTAGTTAGTCCATAATTGGAC
>Ga0182004_10001582_pt1 | contig 16868 bp, 7 predicted proteins | sample Sormic07211540_1_FD_120479 | JGI IMG/M metagenome (GOLD analysis project Ga0182004, IMG submission 120479) | Endophyte microbial communities from Sorghum bicolor roots, Mead, Nebraska, USA - 072115-40_1 MetaG | ecosystem: Host-associated > Plants > Roots > Unclassified | place: USA: Nebraska...
AAGGTAGTTCAGCACTTGCTGATCCTTCGCTATCCAGATCTCATATTCTGGATTGATCGCAGGCGGCTCCTTGGAGTCAATCTGCGTTCCTGGCTTGGTTTCCAAGAACTTGGACGGTGGCTCCGCCCCTGGGAGGATGTACTTGCCGAGCTGATAGCCATTCAGCGCCGACACGACTTGGGCTCTCCATGAGGCAAAATTTGCCTTGGTAAGCTTCTCGTTGGTGGGGAGAAAGGTGATTGGGTAGTAGGTAGCAGCAAGCGCGGAGGAAGGAGTAGCCATGGAGTAATTCCGTTAGGAAGAAGGCTCTGGTACCATGTAAAACGAGATGGGTTAACGAGGTTGCCCTTCCAGGGTCCTCGGCTTCGTGTTATATAGGGAGAGAACAGCCCTCTCCATGGCGTTTACAACAAGGACAGATTACATTGGTTGGATCTCAACAAACCTACTTGTACAACAATCCAAACCTATACAATGAATCTAGACACCAGATCCTAACCGAAAGGATTAGCATCGTTTAACAAAGACCTCGATCATGCTTGCCATTCAGTGAATCACTACGTATGTATATATGATTAGTAGCTGATCGAGGACAATTAATATACATGCACGGTGACTGTGATCGATGCATGGCGGGTTCAGGGTTGCGATGCCTCCGTTCTGCTCGACCCGACCAGCACCAACCAGCAGCCGGAGAAGCTCGGCATACCCAACTTCCCTAGCCTGCGCGGCTACGAGGTGATCGACGCGGCCAAGGACGAGCTCGAGAAGGCATGCCCCGGCAAGGTCTCGTGCGCGGACATCGTCGCCTTCGCCGCCCGCGACGCGTCCTACTTCCTCAGCGGCGGACGCATCAGCTTCGACATGCCCGCCGGCCGCTACGACGGGAATGTGTCCCTCGCCAGCGAGACCCTGCCGAACCTGCCCCCGCCGTTCGCCGGCTTCGACCAGCTCGAGAAGATGTTCGCCGACAAGGGGCTCGACGCTTTCGATATGGTCACTCTCTCCGGCGCGCACAGCATCGGCCGCTCCCACTGCTCGTCCTTCAGCAGGGACCGCCTCCCGCCCAGCAGCACCTCGGACATGGACACGGCGTTCGCCGCCAAGCTGCAGGCGAGCTGCGCGTCGGCCAATGGCACCGACGACAACACGGTGATGCAGGACTACAAGACCCCCGACGACCTACCAGAACGTGCTGGATCGCAAGGTTCTCTTCACGTCGGACGCTGCGCTCACCTCGGACGACATGGCGAACAACCTGGTGCGTGTCTACGCGATCTTTCCATGGTTGTGGGAGGACAAGTTCGCGGAAGCCATGGTGAAGATGGGCCGCATCGAGATCAAGACGGACACCGCCGGGGAAATCAGGAAGAGGTGCCGCGTGGTCAACAGCAAACCATGATCCGATTACCCGTCGTGCTGCCTATTCATCAAACTCTGACGACGCCTCACATGATGGAAAATAATTATTCTAATTAACTTATGCGTACACTAATCAATGCATCACGCACAATTAGATCAAAAGGGATCATGGTTTATTGCACTAATCAATGCAGAGACAGATGTGTGTGTGGAGAGTTGCACACGGGAGACAGATGTTGTGTGTGTGGAGTTTTATTGCTTGTGCACCATGGCCTTGTTCAGTTCCTAAAATTTCTCAAAATTTTTCAAGATTCTCGGTCACATCGAATCTTTGACGTATGCATGAAAAATTAAAGATAGATGAAAACAAAATCTAATAGTATAGTTTGTCTGTAATTTACGAGATAAATCTTTTGAGTCTAGTTCGTCCATGATTAGATAAATTTGTCAAATACAAACAAAAATACTAGTCAAAACCAAAAATTTTTCTCAACTGAACAAGGCCATATAGGGTTACAAGGGCGTTGATCTGATCGGAGGTGTGTTTGGTGTTTCTAAGATGTTACTCATGCCTTGTTTAGTTCCAAAAATTTTTACAAAATGAGCTCTATAACATTTTTATTTATATTTGACAAATATTATCTAATTATGGACTAATTATGTTTAAAAGATTCGTCTGGCAAATTACAGATAAGTTATGTAATTAGTTATTTCTTTTACCTACATTTAATGTTTTATGCATGTGTCATAAGATTCGATATGATAAAAAGTTTATTTTGTAAAATTTTTTAAAACCGAACTGTGACCGTAAGGCCATGCATGCAAAGATTCCACTCCAACTAAAGCACGCTCCACTTTTCTCTCTGGCCCATACCAAAAAATAAATAAAAGAGAGACCGCATCATGTCTGAGTGGTGGCTCGCTTGTTTACATGTGTAGACTCCTACGGTTCTGAAAACTTGCGTCAAACCAAAGAATCTTTTCCTACGGTTCGGTTGCTCCAGCGTATGAATCGAACTTTATTGTTTTCTCTTTTGCCTCGGTTCATTTCTCTACCACATTGGAGCTGCTCTTAGAGATCCCTTACCACTCCTGATATAGTCTAGATAAGGTTGCAGATAGAGTCTCAGCCTGATTGGTTTATACAAGTCGGTTTCCTCCTTATATAGTCCAGGAACAGGTAGGGTAATAGCTCTACCTCTAAAATTGGTTTTTTCTAAAACTGCATTTGAAAACTAGTTTAAAAGAGCAATTTTCTTAATGCAAATGCACTACAAGCAATATGTGCTTAGGCCTTGTTTACTTCCACCAAAAAAACCCAAAATTTTTCAAGATTTCCCGTCACACCGAATCTTTAGACGCATGCATGGAGTATTAAATATAGACGAAAATAAAAACTATTTACACAGTTTGGTCAAAATTGATGAGACGAATCTTTTGAGCCTAGTTAGCCCATAGTTGGACAATAATTACCACAAACAAACGAAAGTGCTACAGTGTCACGAAATTTTTCCCTTCACGAACTAAACAAGGCCTTATGTGATATTTAGATAATAAAAAAATAGTCTGTTTCTATCACTAACTGCCTGCAGTGATGAATTGATTGTCATCACAGAAGGTGAATCACTAACCAACATCTATGACCACCAGAGGACGTTATTAGTGACAGGACTAAACTTATCAGAACATATTGAACAGAATAGCGCCACGCCTATGATGGCATGACAAATATGACGTGGCAAATGTGGCAACTAGAGTGACAATTAACATTGAGGCCATAAAACATGGGCTTTTTTTATTTTTATTTATAATCAGCCCAAATGTTATTTTTGGCACAACAATAAATTGGCATTTCTTTTTTTATTGTGGCCCGACATTACAATCGAGATCCATATTATGCCAGACCATTTAAAAATAACCGCAGATTATAAATCACGTAACCAATTGCATAATTATATTATAATGACAAGCCTATACAACAAAATATATAAATAATGTTTCAGTCATAAATTATGTTTCAGTCCATACAAAACACGTACATGTTCCAACCATGTTTCCCTACAAAAGCACAACAAAAACATGAATACAAAATGATCCAAACAACTAAATAAGTTCTAGCAGTTAGCACCAACTTCCTGCACCAAATAAGTTCTAGCCAGCAGCCAGTGCCAAGTTCCAGCCAGCAGCCAAAAATTCCAAGTTCCAAGTCCCAGTACTAGCCACATACAGACACATGTTAAAACTGTTCAGAACTAACTGCATGGTCAAATAATGAATTCAGAAAGTTAAATTCTGCATGTAGCAAACATGTGTATCTATTTTCACCTAATTACCAAGTGAGTCAGCATCTGTAAATCAGTAACTATCACAAGCAAGTGGACATGTACATAAGTGAGTGCGTCTATGTAATCAGTAACTTTCACAACAAGTGAGTGCGCGTGCGTAAATCAGTAACTCTCTGGTATTCAGATCGATCAAGCACCTATGCAATTTCATCGAGCTTGACTGCCTTATTGCCAACCACCTATGCAACATTCATGCAGCCAAATCAGAAGCTATTAACATTGGGAATTAGCAAGACAGAATCTAATAAACTACATATCTACTGCAATTTCAATTTCATTTTATATCTAACAGTTCTATGCATCGCTAAATGCAGTCCCAGCATGACAGCAAACAACAAAAACTCACCATAGTAATCTACCTTCAATGTGACACTTCTTTTCTTTGTCGTAGTACATAATTATTATACCTCCTCCAGTCACAAGCAGGAGTAGAGAACTGAGCCAAGATACCGGCTGCAAGGATGTAGCAAGTGCTTCTGAATTAGCACGCATAAATAAATGACCTAACAATCTAGAAACAAGGATGTCCTGAAAAAATGAGAAATAATCCTATTTAGATCATTGAGCTCTTGATCGCTACTAATTCATGCCATATAAACATTGCAGAGCAACCACGTTTAATTGCTCTGCATAAGGTTAGTCTCAATGAGAGTTTCATCTAAGTTTCATTAACATTAAATAGGCTGTCATATAGGCATTTTGGATGACATGTCTGCGTATTTAAGAAGAGAGAGAAGAAATGAGTTTCATCTAGATGAAACTCTCTTGGCACGATTATCAACTCTCTATGAGTCTTGAAATTATTAATTAAATGCCTATGAAACCATGTAATGAAACTCTCCATTGAGAGTGGGTGTTTTATTCAAGTTTTATTTCATTTCATATAACATGGCAACCTTAGAAACAACGCTATGAAACTCTCCACTGAGAGTGACCTAAGGCCAGTCTCAATGCATAGCTTCATGGCACAGTTAACAAAACTATAAACTAGGTAACCGAGCCATAGGAGTTTTATGGGGATGAAACTCCTCTCTCATCTGATGAAACTCCTTCATTTAATGACTCTATCAAGTCAGCAATTTTGCTTATGTAGCACCTTATTTAATGTGCATGACACTCTCATGAAACATGTATTGAGACTGGCCTAAGGATCAAGTAGCATTTGGTACTGCAATCCACAACTCAACTCACCCCTCCGCGGACGGTTTTCCCGGCGTCCGCTTGCTCAGATTTCCTAGACTGACTACCCGCCGTCGACGAGGTGTCGCTGGAGACGCACCCAGTTCGTGGCTCCGTGCCCCAGGAACCCAGTTCCAAACGGTCCAGTGACCGGCCTGCAGCAAGAACGAAACCCACTTGCATATGTTTCAAAGATTTTTTTAGTAGCAATTTATGTCTACTTATCGGACTTTCTTTAGCATATACGAGACAAAGCATTGAATACTCTTCAGACTTGGCATACAATAATCGTACATAGAAAATAGTATATATCTTCAGGGTTCATATATCCTTTTTGGTTATCCATGGAGATGGAACAATATTGATCCAAAATTCTATGCAATTCACTTAGTTAAGCCGGAATTCTTTGTAACAAACGAACACATCTACAGTGGAAATGATTTTCAGGGGACGGTCAAAACAGTTTTCATGTGTGATTTCTAAAATTGACCCTACTCTCCATAGATTGTAAAGATGTGGCCTCTATAGTATTATGCTTTAACCCGTCGCTAGAAAACTTTTTATTTGGTCGGTTGCATTAAGAATAACCCTCTAGAAATAAATTTTGAGGGTCATTTCCGTTAAGAAAATTGCTCTTTAAAAGGCTAATTTTCAAATGTTGTTGTCTTCAGCAACCACCACTAGAAATCCATTTTCAGTGGTAAATCGACATGCGTGGCACGATTAGTAACCGGGTTGTGCACTTGTGCTAGCCCAACTGCTGCAATCGGACCATACGGCCCATATATTTATTTAGCCATCTACAGTTAAGGTCGGCCTAATCACCATTCTGATCCTTCTATTGTGTCTTGGTATGGAACTTCCTCCTGCTTTGTGCTTGCTTTGAGTTTATTTGATACAGTACATATAGAACCGTGTTTAGAAGTAAACTCATCAAGTACAATTGTATCTAAACAATATAGTTCATTTAATATAAATCTCTTATCCGTATAGATTTAATCATTGACTAATATAATTTGTACTAAAATGGTTGTCCTTGCTTGAGATTGTTTACTAGACTGGACGTGAACAGTTAAGTTATCCATGGTCAGCCGAGAGGAAGGGGAGGCAGCACCGTAGTGGTGGCACACACGTTATCCCATATATATATGGTCCATGATTGGAGAGGGGTGGCAAGTGGCACACGATCGGTGAAGAACTTTTCTTGTCTCTGTCTGTCTGACATTTTCCCTTTCTCTCTCTCAATTCTTTTTTTCCCTTCAGTATTCGCTTGCTGTTTGTAAATTTGTTATGAGAGAAAAACATATTTGGCTGGCTGTTGAATACGCAAAAAGACTCGATGTCTCGCACCTGGTCCCAGACTTATTATGTACTCATGGATTGCCGGCGAGCTGTGAGTCCGCCGTTTATTATGTGCCTGATCCAGTTTCGGTTCGGCAGTGTTTCCAGTACCATTGCCGAGTGAAGGGCTCCACTAGGCTAGTGAGTGTTGGCGCAAGGTCCTGGATGGCGCAGCCGTTGAGCCATCTTCCCATGCATCTACTCTCTCCGTCCCAAATTATAAGTTATTTTAAAAGTTTTAGAAAATCAAAGCATATTAAGTTTGATCAAATTTAAAAGATAATATAATAATATTTATGATATCAACTAAGTATCATTAGATTTTTTATTAGTTATATTTTTATAGTATATCTATTTGGTGTCATAAATATTTTTAGGTTTTGACTCTCCAAGATTTTTAGAATAACTTATAAATTGAGACTGAGGGAGTAGAAGTTTGTGGTTGCCCGTTACCAAGTATGGTGTGGGTTGAAGCACTGAAGAACGCCAAAACCTGCTTTGAAGCTTGGGTGCATGGGAAGCTGCAACCATGCACGCGCTGTGTGTCCGTATGCTGCAGCCAGAGAGCCACTTCTGGTTTGGAGTGCGATGTTGGTGAGCTTCAGGTCCGGCATGCCAAGCCCTTCCAGGTCCTTGGGTCGGCAAACAGTTGGCCAGGCAACGACGATGCATTTCCCACGTATGGATTCATATCCTTTGCCCGCCCAAAGGAACCTGCGGCAGATGGCATCAATTTTAATTTGTGTGTCGACATAGGAGATGGGACGAAATAATGATTTAGGATGGCTGGATCCAACTCCATACAAGCTGGATCGAGCTTGATCCAAAATTAAGATGCGCATCTCGCAATGTGCATGTACGTAGTTAACTACCGGTAGTTCCGCTATGCCCGGCTGCAAATTCTTCTCAGTGTTGACCATTTTTTTTAAAGTAGTGTCACGGTCGAATGGTCGTTTAATTTGCGTAAGTGATGCAGATAATGGGGAGACAACCTCGGCGGAAGACCTAGGGTGAGCTGTACAAGCTACGGAGTTGTAGATAATTTCCTTGCTACCTCCCTTGTTGGATGAAGAACATGCTAGCGCGCTGTAGGTAGTGCCAACTTTTGTACATACCGCTTAGCTACATTATCCTTCATAGTACTCTAGCTACGCTCGATGATTGATAATAAAAACATATAAGTTAGACAAAAATATCTTATTATAAGTTTGTGTGATGATATGGTATATATATAATATATAATATATCAACCTTGTGCATTATCAATTTCAGTGATGACGTGACATATATAATTCATTTGTTTAAATTGTTACTTTTGATAAATTTATACATTTTAACTTATACGTATAACTACTGAATAATGCACATTGTTACTTTTCAGACGATTATACCTAGTAGTGATGCTCATTTTCACAAAAAAAAAAACATCGGCTTCCACCCGTCCATCGCCCCCGGGTTAAGGGGCGAAGGAAAGCTAATGAGAGCAGGTCTAGGGATAGAGAGACACTCCCATGCCCCTGCACTGGGGCTGCTCTCGCCCTTGTCCATCGCCGGAGCCGAGGAGAGGAGGAAAGCAGAAGCAAGCCTCAAACTGAGGAGAGCTTGAAGCCTTGAACATGATCACGAGAGTGAAAAGAGAGGAGATATCTTAGAGGGAAAGTGAGAGACGAGAGAGTGAAGGAATATGGGTGCAAATGTATCTCAAAGGGGGAGTTAACCACTTTCTGGCTATCATATCATAGCCGGTTGGTAATATAACCTGGCAACAATATATATTATTGTCGGATTTTATTGCCAACTAGCAGTGATAATTATTGTTACTGCATGTCAATTGGCTTTGAAATCCGACAGTTTTCTTTTGTTACGAATGAATACCCTTATATTATCTCTATTGGTTTTGAAATTCAACATCAGGTTTCTGTAGTAGTGAAATGAATGTTTGTGTGTTTATGCCATCATAGTGTTGAAGCACAACTCAGTTACCAAGCGCCCTTAAGAACGCGAAACATACGATCGAGTGCTACCCTTACCAAGCGCCTCGTTGGTTGAGCATGTTACCATGACTCTCTGTTTAATAAGTTGTTTAAACATACCATTTGCGCATATATTTGCACCGCTGGCGCCTGGCGGGGAACTTTAATTAATTTGTCCACGCGGTTAGCCACTTCCAGGGACGACCTCGGTTTATCATCAATAAGTCAAACGACCTCCAGGTCAACGAATGTCCGATCGAGCTGTCAACAGCTTCGTGGAGCTCATTAATTCACCGACATTCCATTGTAACCAATGCTTTATGCTATTGTTGGCTGGCTTGCACGTCTCCCAATGTAAGGCGCCGGCCGGCAAGGATAATGTCCGTGCAGGTTTCACCAGAATGTCATACACATTTATTAAAGCGTCATGTCAGCAAAATTGCACTTTTTGCATAAAACAAAAAGGAGAGAGAAGAAATTAGTTTCACCATGGTGAAACCCCGCGGACGTTGTTTCCCACGCGGTGAAACGGGATGAAATCTCCATCGAGGGCTAAATCATTTCACCATCTTGCATGTGATCCAATCATTTTGCAGTAATTAAATGCTTTGCCCAGCCTAGGAAACGTCAAGGTGAAACTCATGCATTGCGGATGTTGTTTCATTATTCGTTTTATTGATGCCCTGTCAGCGAATTTGTTTTGGAAACAGTGCATTGAAACGGGTCACTTAGACATAACACATTCCCCAGCCCCCGGCCGGCTATAAATAGGCATGCAAGACTGCAACTTTCCTTCATCCCGGCCATCGCTCTCGCTCCGAGCTTACTTGCATATATATGCTTCTCCTCTCCTAGTCTCTGTCCATCGAGTTAGCAGTTCAGTGTTGTGCACGCTAGCTAGCTAGCTAGCTAGAACTAGCTCGTAGAGCCGGAGGAATTAAGCGACGATGATGAGCCCTAATAAGCTCGCCGTCCTCACTGTCATCTTCGCCGTGCTCGGCTCCGTGACTTGCCAGGGCGGAGGCTACTACTCATCCCCGCCTCCGCCTCCGACTACACCATCACCACCCGTTTACCACTACCCATCCCCGCAACCACCACCAAGCCCTCCTACTGCAGGGTCCCAACTCATAGTCGGGTATTACAAGAACAAATGTGGCGCTTACGTGGATGTGGAGGCCATTGTCAAGAAGCACGTCAAGGCCACTGATGCTGGCATGCAGGCAGGCCTTGTCCGTATGTTCTTCCACGACTGCTTCATCCGTGTAAGACTAATAACACAATTCTTCGTTCTCCACTGATCAAGCTAGCTAGAGCCATGCATGCATGCCCTACATAAGTACACAAATATTATGCATGCGATATTGCGATGTGTGACAACTAATGACATGTTTCATCTGCAGGGATGCGACGCCTCCGTCCTCCTGGACACGTTCAGCAACGACACCAGCCTAACCCCGGAGAAGTTCGCCGTGCCCAACTTCCCCAGCCTACGGGGCTACGAGGTGATCGACGCGGCCAAGGAGGAGATCGAGGCGGCATGCCCTGGCAAGGTCTCGTGCGCGGACATCATCGCGTTCGCCGCCCGCGACGCGTCCTACTTCCTCAGCGGCGGCGGCATCAACTTCGCCATGCCCGCCGGCCGCTATGACGGCAACGTGTCCCTCGCCAGCGAGGCCCTGTCGAACCTGCCCCCGCCGTTCGGCGGCTTCGACCAGCTCGTCAAGATGTTCGCCGCCAAGGGCCTCGACGCCTTCGACATGGTCACGCTCTCCGGCGCGCACAGTATCGGCCGCTCCCACTGCTCCTCCTTCACCAGGGACCGCCTCCCGCCCAGCAACACCTCCGACATGGACCCGGCGTTCGCCGCCACGCTGCAGGCTGACTGCGCGTCGGCCGACGGCACCGACAACACGGTGATGCAGGACTTCCAGACCCCCGACGTCCTGGACAACCAGTACTATAAGAACGTGCTGGCGCACAAGGTTCTCTTCACATCGGACGCGGCGCTCACCACCGACTTCATGGCCAAAAACCTGGTGCGCGCTTACGCGGATTTCGTCCCCTATTTGTGGCAGAATAAGTTCGGCAAAGCCATGGTGAAGATGGGCGGCATTGAGGTCAAGACCGCCGCCAACGGGGAGATCAGGAAGACGTGCCGTAAAATCAACAGCAGGTCGTGATCACTGATCAGATGGCATGCCGGCTTTGTCTTGTGTTTGTGTCCCTCCAGATCAAACTCTGACGACGCTCAGATGAATGAATGGAGAATAAATAACCATTCTTTTTAAAGTTCACCGGGGAAGATCCCCACCTGAATGTATGTATTGATTGCTTTTCTTTTTTTACTGAACGTATTGATTGCTTTTTGAGAGAACTGGAGGGGCTTGCGCCCCTACAGAAAGTTATTGAGACATATGTATTGATTGCTCAGTGCCCTAATGTTTAAAGAATTACATCATTTTGAAGCTATGGTGCTGCGTATTGTAAATACATATTATTGTACTTCTAAAAACTACACCAGTCCAAATCTCAGCTAGATCGCTGTCCTTAGTTTTTCTTAGATAATAGAATGAGGTTTCAGGCTCAGCCCGCTGTCCTACTTAGGTAAGCCTAGCTTGCACAGTTTCGCATCAGCCAGGCAAGTTGCTAAATAACCATTCTTTGCTTTCCGGACCTCCAACTTCTTAGTCTTTACTATACACTATTCTCCTCTAATGCTGCTTCGTTCTCTAGCTTTATGCATGTTTTTATGCTGTAATTTTGATTGCGATAATATCATACCCCGGCCCTTTTGTACTTTACAACCAAATCTTCATGATCCGATGGATCCATATATGTCACAGAATTAAAATTAGGAAATAGATTTGCCGAAGTAGCATTAAGTATTGACTCCGTCCTCCATACATGCTTAGTTCCTGAATGATTCCTCTTGCTAAATTTTAATCAGCTAAAATTATTTTAGCTATTCTTAAATGATTAGTGAGATTACACTATTTTAGTTCTTTTTTAGTTAATGTATTTGGAAGTTTAGCTACTAAAGTGACTAAAGTTTAGTTAGCTAAAATTTAGTGAGGGGAACAAAAGCCTTAGTAGAACAACAAAAATGCATACTATCTCTCTTATGAAATATAAGGATTTAAGTTTGTTCTATGTTTTCTGTGTCAACAAGGCATATTAACTCTATGTCCATGATATCTTGTTTGGACCAATAAATTAATATTTTTGTAAAGAGAGCTTGAGATGCCAATGATTGAAGAGTTAAACTTCTTTCTTGTTTTTTTTTTCAAAAGCGTGCAATGCACATGCTTCATTAAGTAGAAGAGGGAGGTTTTACATGACCCAACGATGGCAACAGCAAGGTGCCGTTTTCATGAAGGGGAAAACACATTACACAGAGCACCAACTAGTGGTGGGAAAATGAAGGTGTATTACAGGGTGAACATTGGCGCGACAAGCGTGGCAGAGGCCGGGCAAGCGTTAACACAGGGTGAACATTGGCGGCAAACGTTACACGGATGAACTCCGTCACTGTAATACAAAATTAATTATTTTATAATAGTGGTGGAGTTTATCTATGTAACGTTTGCCGCCATGGCCTCCCCTAACATGTGTCAATAAAATTTTTTACTAGTATAAATTTATTATTTTTATTTATATTAAGAGAAAAATATAATAATTTTGTCATACATACTTATTAATAGATAATAAAATCATACTCCCTTCATTCTAAATTATAAGTCATTTCAATAATTTTGAAGAGTCAAAGCATCCTAAATTTGACTAAATTTATATGACAAGATAATAATATTTATGATACCAACTAAGTATCATTACGTTCTTCATTAATTATATTTTCGCGGTATATCTATTTGACGACATAAATCTTTATAATTCTTTTTATAATTTTGGTCAAACTTAAGATACTTTGACTCTCCAAGATTTTTAGAACGATTTATAATTTGGGATGTAGGAAGTACAAAACATAATAAGATAATACTATGAAGCACCTTAGAAAAAGTGAGATGCAGATCTTAAAATTTACAAAATCATCTCAAACATCTTAGCAGGGTTTATCGTCTACCACCGTAAGAATAATACATTTGATCCTAAAATACATATAGAAAATGCGAGCACCTATGTCAAGTCAATGAATTAAGCTAGGCGGTTACTAGTTCTGCTCAGTTTTGATAAATTGTATTTTTTTTGGTTGCCCCCTACGCATAATTCCTGGCTCCGCCACTGAAACAGTGTAATGCATTTACTATAAATCTCTCATCCGTATAGTTTTAATAATTGACACCTAAATATAACTTGTACTTAAATGGCTGTCCATGCTCTTAAAGTTATTAGATTATCTTGATCCAACCTCCATATAGCAAAGCAGCAACAGTTGGATCGAGCTTGATCCACCCATCACACAGATGCCAACTCGCAATGAGCACGTAGTTAACAACCGGTAGTTCCGCTATGCCCGGCTGCTAAATTCTTCCCAGTGTTGACCATTGTTTTTAGTAATGTCATGGTCAAATGGTCGTTTGCGTAAGTGATGCAGAGGAAGACAAAACCTCGACTTAAGACCTAAGGGGTGAGCTACAAGCTACGGTGTACATAGCTCGGCTGCCTTCCACGAATGAACATGGTGTGGCTAGCGCCAGCTTTTATAGTATATAATAATATATTAGTTTATACCTATCTATATCTATATACTCTATATATACCTAATTCTCTAAATAAACTTCTAAAATTATCCTAAGTCAAAGTTTTATAAAATTGGCTGAACTTATAAAAAATAGCATCAATATCTTTGACATAAAATAGTATTATTAGATAAAACATGAAATATATATATTTTTATTTTGTATTCATCTAGTGTCATAGGTGTTAACATTAACATTCTTTCCTGTAACATTGATCAAACTTATAAAAAATTGACTTAGAGCAACTTTAGAAACTGATTTATTTAGAAGACATAGGAAGTATAATATAGACAAGTGTTTTTTCTATCCACTCCTTTTTTTTTCTACTTCCCAAAGTACCCCCGCGTCTTTCCTTGTCTATCTGAACTCATGGTTCGTGCTCATAATAATTAGAATAACATACATCTAGCAACAGTATAAAGTCCCAAATTCCAAGACGCCTCAACAGAGATCTAGCACCGGGGCAGGGTCAGCTTGATCCCCTACCATTGCTAATACTCGAAGTATGGAGCCTCTTCTAAATCACCGCAACAAAATGGTACTAATGGAAGCTTACAAGAAGGAGCTAGAGATAGAATATAATGGGAGAGCGAAGCCTCTCCTAACTTATTTTTCTAGATCCATCACTACATCTCAAGTAATGGTATGGGGTTTGATCCTAAAATATTATAATGATGGATTGTTGAGTACATTTCTAAACCATAAATTGTCGAGTTGACCATACAACTTGTATGTCCCGTTTTTATATCACCGACTGAAATTAGAAAAAGGGCCACCAAGAGGACCATCGACCATCGTGCCTGCAACCTGCTGTTTTCTTCTGCGTGTCATTCCGTTTATTCACTCACCACCGGAAGTGGCGGTCCATTCCACTCCAAGACCCAAACACTCTGTGAAGCCGAGAGCTATGGCTAGCTAGCAGCAATGCAGCAGTCCAAGGACCAGGGAAAATCCACCCTAGGCACAAGATTTTTTTTTTCACTATATACCACGGCCAAACTATAGCGACTCTAAATCGGTCGCTATATATAAGTCGTTATAGCGACCAATGATCGATCATTATAACTTTATAACAACCTATATGGATTAGTCACTGTAAGTGACATCGCTATAAGTCTGTAGCAACCTATGGATTAGTCACTGTAAGTGACGTCGCTATAAGCTGTGGTATAGTGTTTTTTGAGAAACTAATTCTATCAGTTCAGTTACCAAGTGGCATGAAGAACGCCTTTAGACGCATACAAGTGAGATATATACCCTACCACGTGCACGTTGGTTGAGCATGTTACCATGATAAATGAAATAGTAGCATTGGAGGGTAATTTAAGCATTAAATTAACATACCGTTAGTTGCACATACAAACTGCATGCACCGCTGGCGGCCTTCGGCCACGCGAAAAGGAGCTCCAAGTCAACGAATGTTCGATCGAGCTGTGAGCTTCCTGGAGCATGTACTGGAGCTCACTCACCTACCTACTCTCCATGTTACTGTCGGCTGACTTCTTGCACGTCTCACAACGTGTGCGCTAGCTAGCTCCCAACATTCCCCAGCCGGCGCAGCTATATATAGGCATGTAAGACGGCAGTTTTTCTTCACTCGTCCATCGCTCGCTCCCAGCTCCTCCATCTCTACTACCAGTAGTCTCAGATCAGGACCAGGAGGAATTAAGCGACGATGGTGAGCCCTAATAAGCTCGCCGTCCTCACTGTCTTCGCCCTGCTCGGCTCCGTGTCTTGCCAGGACGGAGGCTACTACCCTCCTCCTCCGGCTCCGGCCACCCCGCCACCACCAGCATGCCCTCCACCTCCTCCAAGCCCAAGCCCACCCCCAGCTACGCCGGCACCCCCACCACCCCCAGGGACGCAACTCATGGTCGGATACTACAAGAACAAGTGCGGCGCTTACGTGGACGTTGAGGCCATCGTCAAGAAGCACGTCAATGCCACTGATGCTGGCATGCAGGCCGGGCTTGTCCGTATGTTCTTCCACGACTGCTTCATCCGTGTAAGTTCTCCTCCATTGATCAACAGCTAGCCATGCCCTACATATTATGCATGCGATGCCACAATAATAATGAGCAAGACATTGTGATATATATATGGACATGCGATGTGATGTGATGTGATGCATTGTTTCATCATCATCAGGGATGCGACGCCTCCGTCCTCCTGGACTCGTTCAGCAACGACACGAGCCTGACCCCGGAGAAGTTCAGCGTGCCCAACTTCCCCAGCCTACGCGGGTACGAGGTGATCGACGCGGCCAAGGCGGAGATCGAGGCGGCATGCCCCAGCGTCGTCTCGTGCGCGGACATCGTCGCGTTCGCCGCCCGCGACGCGTCCTACTTCCTCAGCGGCGGCGGCATCAACTTCGCCATGCCCGCCGGCCGCTACGACGGCAACGTGTCCCTCGCCAGCGAGGCCCTGCCGAACCTTCCCCCGCCGTTCGCCGGCTTCGACCTGCTCGTCCAGATGTTCGCCGCCAAGGGGCTGGACTACGTCGACATGATCACGCTCTCCGGCGCGCACAGCATCGGCCGCTCCCACTGCTCCTCCTTCAGCAGGGACCGCCTGCCGCCCAGCAACACCTCCGACATGGACCCGGCGTTCGCCGCCACGCTGCAGGCTGCCTGCGCGTCGCCCAACGGCACCGACAACACGGTGGTGCAGGACTTCCAGACCCCCGACGTCCTGGACAACCAGTACTACAAGGACGTGCTGGCACACAAGGTGCTCTTCACGTCGGACGCCGCGCTCACCACCAACATCACATCCAACAACCTGGTGCGCGCCTACGCGGACTTCGTTCCCTTCCTGTGGCAGAATAAGTTCGGCAAGGCCATGGTGAAGATGGGCGGCATAGAGATCAAGACCGCCGCCAACGGGGAGATCAGGACCAACTGCCGCAAAGTCAACGGCAGGCCGTGATGGATCAGATGCCCATGCATTTCTTAACTATTGTCTTTATACCTACATTATCCTCTAATAATGATCGATGCTTCATTCTTAGCTGTGTGTATGCCTGTTGTGATGCTGTAATTTTGATTGCGATAATATCGTACCTTTTTTTGTACTAGTTGACGAGAAAATCTTCATGATGAATGAAGAATTAATAACCATTCGTTGATTTCCAGACTTTCAGTTTCCTAACTGGTCTTTGCCTACATTCTCTACCTGTATGCTTGTTTTTATGATGTAATGATGCAACGATAATATCATATCAATCATAATTCAAGCAGATCATTATCATCTGGTAGATCCATAAATGGCTTGGCCCTATTTGATACAACTTCTCTCCAGAGAAACTACATAATAAATGGAGTAAAATAAAGCAAGGTCAAAATAAGTAGAAATGGGGCTGGTGGGAACAAGCACAGCTAAAATAAGTTGCAAACTGTGTGAGATGACAAGGTTCAAATGTGCCATTGTCATCTTTTGGATGACTTGTCCTTGTGGTTGACTTGTTTTTAGTTACGACTAACCGAAATCGAAGTAGTGATAGTGTAACATGTCTATTGACTTATTATGTGTAGGTGTTGAATGTGTCATGGTGATCGACGACGATGGCAAAGGTTCAACAAGGGGTTCGGGCTAATGGGCCATAAGCAGTGAAGGACAAACACAAAGGCTTGAACAAAGGGACCAAAGGCCAGAAGATAGACCGTGGACGTCTAGTATATGGAAATAACGACAAGCAGAAGTACATGTGGGAAAAGGATAAAGATGTGTGAATGCCATAGTCAAGACAACAATCATACCAAATCAGGATAGGCACATGAGTACTTGGTGATCGGTCAGATCAAGGACAAGCGGGACACACATCGATATTATGGAGATTACATACCGTCGACGAAAGCTAGTCAGCAGTCTACCTTGGGGTATACCCACGGTAGTAGTTTATCGGTAGACGGTGCGCAAACTACGAACTTGATGGTGACGCAAGACACGGACAAGCTTTTTATCCAGGT
>Ga0182004_10001583_pt1 | contig 16867 bp, 14 predicted proteins | sample Sormic07211540_1_FD_120479 | JGI IMG/M metagenome (GOLD analysis project Ga0182004, IMG submission 120479) | Endophyte microbial communities from Sorghum bicolor roots, Mead, Nebraska, USA - 072115-40_1 MetaG | ecosystem: Host-associated > Plants > Roots > Unclassified | place: USA: Nebraska...
ATGCACCTATTGCATGTATATGCAGCAAGTAAGAAAACATGTATGCACAGGAGAGACATGATGGATGCTTAACAAGAAGATTTACACCACTAACTTCACTGGACACTCATGTACGGAGTAAGGTCCAGCTTTACCAAACATTTTCACCACTAAAACAAACAAAGCTGTAGATATACTACACAAGAGCAACTACTCATTCTAGGTCAAGCAATAGCAGCTCAGAAAATAGATCATAACTAAAGATCCACTAATCCAAACGACTTGATATAAGACAAACTGGAAAGATTATAAAATTACTCACATTTCATCTTTAAACATCAGAGCATGATTCCAGCAAGAAGGTAACCAATTAAGCACATTACCAGAACTAGGTTCAGGAAAACAGGAAACACATACATCTGTATCCCAACTTTAAACAGCAGCAACTTCTAAAATACATGACCCAATGCCATCAAAATTTAACAGCAGCTAGATCATTAAGTTTTCTACAACTTTAGTGAAGACAAGTTTTCCAGAAAACATCATTAACAAAGGGTAATTAGCAACATTAATCATTGCTGTCCAGAAAGAACATCAACCCTTAACTTAATTATTTATTGACAGTGCAAAAACATGATTAGAGCAACTCAAGTGAATTAACATGACATACATATCATGAGATTACCAGAAAGTGACCATCAACCAAAACATGCTATAAATTATATTTATTAATTTAATTACATAATAGAGCATAAACAAGAGATATTACTTAATATGCTCAGAAAAATCTACAAAAATTACAGCAGCAAAAGCATATCAAATAAAGACCACTGTAAAAGTTTTAGGACATTTGAACATGCAGAACTTGAGATATACAATTTAACATATGACAAGGTGCATTTAATCATAAATAGAAAACTTCTATTGAAAAGTGTCAAACAACAATTTTCAAACTATCCTTAGCATTACCTTACCACAAGAACAACATTCGCCAAGACTTAACACAAGAGGATTCACAGATTAATTATAACAACTCATAAAAGCATTTATGTATTTCAACAAGCATAAATCATAAGTATATAATACAGCACCCAAAAATCATGAAATTACTACCAGAGCTTACTACTGCTACACAAAGCATGCCACAAAATTTTCGTAGCATTTGAAGCCATATACAAAAAGATATGGATTTCTTCTTATTTAACCATGAATAATAGACATAATTAATAGCTAATTATTCTTGCATGAAACATAGGATATTTCAAATTTTTAATAAAAACTAAACATCTCAGAGAACATCATAAAATTTGGATCACCAAATTTGGAGCTCTAGAACTCAGGATATGATTATTTTGCAGGTTAGGGAAAAAATCTGATTTGAATAAAAGAAAAGGAGAGAGACACTGACGCGCAGGTCCCACACGTCAGTCAGAGCCGAACAGGGGAACATTATGACCGGCGATTTTCTCACCGTCGGCGAGGTCTCCGGCCAAACCAATTGCACCAAAGTGTTCAACTCAACCAGGCAACTCGATAGACCCCACTCTCCCCTCGGTGGAGCCACCGGAAGGGGCTCGCCATCGGCGATGGCGGCTCGGCGGAGCTACACGGCCTGTGCGCCGGCGAGCTCAGGCTAGTAGAGCATACGGTGAAGGGTTCTACAGCTCTGGTGAGTCATGGCGAAGCTTCCTAGGTAGGTGACAAGTGTGGAGAAGGTGTGGTTAGGGCTAGCCACGTGCGAGCGGAAACTCCAGCGAGGGCAGGACGGTGCTGTGCGTCGTGTCCGGCGCCGTTGGTCGTGGTAGAGCATCCCACAAATGGTGTGGAAGCTTGCTCACATCCTAGGCTACCAAGAGAAGTAGAAAGGAGGAGAAGAGCGACTCTGTAGCGCTCGACACTGAGTTCGTCAGAGAAATGGCCCTCTCCGATGAACTTCGGGGAAAGCAAAAATGTGCTCTCATTCAGACTTTTCTTGGCCGGCTGAAGGGTGGATTATGGGGAGGAGATGATGGCAGAGCTATGCACACGATTTGGTCAGCTGGGGAGCAATGATGAGCACATGTGAGCTCGACGGAGGAGGGACGGCGGCGATGGTGCAGCGGTGTCCACTTTCTGCACGCAGAGAGAGCGAGAGAGATGCAGAGGGAGGAAGTGGAGAGCTCGGGCGAGAGATGAGGGGTGCGTGACGTCCATGAAAGTGTGGACAGCCTGACGAGCAAGCCCAATATGCTGGCGTACAGGCGCCAGATGGCGGCTAGGCGTTGACGCCGGTCGGCCACTGAATCAGTGATCAGACTCCCCCATTGACGACCGACAAAGCAACTCCGACGATGATTAGCGTCTAATCCATTGAGAACTGGATGATGACTTAGTTGACAACCTTGGAGAACTACACGAGATCTCCAACTTTTTCAACTAGATCAATAGCTGGATCAGCTTGGATTAGAAGATATAGAGCTCCAAACACCCGATCAGGCAAACTGAGTTCACCCCGGGACTTAGAAAAAATTCTAAGTGTTGAACCAGCACCCAAATCTGACTTGTGGGCCACATTTGAGCATGTTGTGATCATTTTTATGAGATGACCCTAAAACAACTTTTGATCCTTATAAAATTTTCTATAACTTTGCTCAATGGAGTTTAGACATGCAAACAATTTAAACTGCACTTTTAAAACGTCAAGCAAAAGAGGTCTAGAAGTCAACCTAGAGCAAAGTATGACTTAGAAGCATAATTAGAGCTAAAGACCAACATGAACATTGATCCCTAATACATTCTAAGCAAAGTTAAGGTGTTTGCCAAGATTAAAAGCACACACTTGCATAAGTTACACATGAGCCAGAACATATATAAGCACAAATAAACAAGATGGAGCATCACAAACCTGGGAAGATAAAACATATACATGATATGATGCTCATGAAATGCTATGCAAACGCTTGTGCTCATGTTATGCAAGTGATTCGATGCAACCATAACACTTGGGTGTTACACTGCCCATGGATGATGAGGCTTCATTTTTTTAGCCAAACCCACCTCGTCCTTAGTGCCCAGCTGAGATGCTTGAGGTTAGAAATGCCAAGCCCACCGAGTTTAGGGGGGCGGGTAAACTTTCCCCAAGCCACAAAACAATGTCCTCCATGAGCATCTTTGTGACCCCTCTAAAGGAAACTTCTCTAAAGCTTGTCCATGGCTTTAATAGCCCATGGTGGGAAATCAATTGCCATTGCCAAATAAATAAGCATGGCAGTGAGGACAAACTGCACCTGAATTCTTCGTCCTGCCCGTGTCATGAGATCTCCATTCCAACTCAGTAGCTGATCAGCTATTTTATCTATAATAGGTTGGATGTGTTCCTTAGTTAACTTCTTGAGAGAGAGAGAGAGAGATAGGCAACCCCAAATATTTTCAAGGAAAATCCATGAGAGAACAAGGGAGAAGTTCCTGTACCAAGGACATTTCTGTATTCCCACACCTGATTGGCAACACATTGCTTTTGTGCAAATTGGTTTTGAGACCTGAAACTTCACGAAAGAGTTGGAGGATGCCCATTGTGACAATAATATCCATTGCCTCTGGGCGGAGAAAAAGAACCACATCATCCACATAGAGAGATATACGATGTTGAAGAGCTTGAGATGATAGTGGCTGCAACATACCATCCGTGGGTGCCTTGGCTACCATATGCCCCAACACGTCGATATCTAGAATAAAGAGCATAGGCGATAACGGATCACCTTGCCTTAATCCTCATTTGTGAGAAATACGGTCCCTAGGTATCCCATTCAACATCACTTGAGTAGAAGAGGAGAGTAACCCACTGATTATGTCCCTCCAAATCTGGCCAAAGCCTAAGCGCTGTAAAACCTCAAGCAAAAAGGGCCAAGAAACTAAATCAAAGGCCTTTGAGATGTCTAATTTTAATAGAATTCTGGGTTGCTTTTGTTGATTGAGAAATATTGCTATTTGCGAAACAAGCAAGAAGTTGTCTTGTATGAAACACCCCTTTATAAAAGCACTTTGATTGGGTGACACCATCTGCTGCAGCCGATATGCAAGCTGATTTGCCAACATTTTAGTGATCAACTTAGCAAAACTATGTATGAGGCTGATAGGCTGAAAGTCTCTTGGTTGCTCAGCTTCCTCCTTTTACCAGAAAATCTCCTACTCCACACAGCAGAAATTGCAGCCATAATATCACTTTTTATAACTGGCCAACAGGCCTTGTAGAAGTGGCTAGTAAAACCATCTGGACCGGGCACTTTGTCTGGAGGCAGCTGCTTGATTGTTTTCCATACCTCTTCCTCAGTAAAAGGGAGCTCGAGATCAGCAAAATCATGGGAAAGGATCCCAAGCTCATCAAGGTTGATAGTGCACTCCCTATCTATGTTTTCCTGAGCAAATCCTCATAGAATTCATCTATCAATCTTGCTTGTCTTCAACTCTTCATGCTTGGTGTAGATCTGGTCACCAGAAACTAGCTTGCCAATGAAGCTTTTCCTCTTGCGGTGACGGGCATGGAGTTGAAAAAGCTTTGAGTTGGCATCCCCATCATGTACCTAATCAATTCTGGAGCGAAGAGGGGCAATTGTTTGCTTGAGGGACGCAAGAGCAAGGTTGTGCTTCTTAAGATTGTTTTTAGCCAATTTTGTCTTTGTGAAAGGTTGCGACTGTGCTGGCGATCTCCATTTAATGGAGGATTCATGAGCAAGGGCTAGCTGTGAATTAACATGATAAACTATTTTATCACTCCAACTCTATAAAGCTCTAGTAGCAGCTTTGAACTTGAGGTCCAAGGTGAAGAAAGGACAATGACCAGCCGACACTAAGGCCCAAGCAGCTGCTGTGGTGTCCTAAAATCCCTCAAGCTTAGGCCAAAGAGATTCGTAATGAAAGCATCTATGGCCTGATTTATTATCCTGAAGCCCAAGCAAAAGAGGGCAATGGTTTGAATCCTCCGAAGCCATACTTTGCAGCACACAATTTGGAAAAGACCCTCCCGGTCCACTGAACAAAACAGCCTATCCAGCTTTACCAAAGTAGGATTTGTTTACTGATTTGACCATGTATACTTGCAACCATGCATAGGAATTTTCTTGATAGCAAGATCATTAACTAGATGTCTAAAATGACCCATCTTTGCTCGGTTATAATTATCATTATTCTTGTCTTCCTCTTTGTAAATCAAATTACAATCACCAACTAAAACCCATGGGCCAAGACAACCCCCTCTGATATCTCAGAAACCAAAATTTATCATACATGCCCTGAGGACCATATACATAGGTTAACCACCAAGAAACACCATTAACCTGGAAGAACTGAACCATTACGCTGTTGGCATTCACATGCCAGGCCCCTACAATGCCAAGATGACGACGCCAAGCAACAATAATACCACCGTTAGCACCTACAGATGGGAGCTTAGAAAACTCTATGAAATCTATCAACTCATTGTCAACTCTGAGATCAGATATTCTGAGCCAACCTAGCTCCTTTGCTCGATAAACCTTGGGCCAAACGATGAGGCAATGTCCACCTTCTGCTTCCTTGCTTCCTCTCCACACGAACCCTCTTCTGATTTTATCAATGGCCTTAATTGCCTAGGGAGGTAGATCTACAGCCATGGCTAGATAGATCAGCATGGCAGTCTAGACATATTGCACTTGCACTATCCTACCAGCTCGTATCATCAAGTCTGCCTTCCAACCTTGCCCAGGGAGGTAGATCTATAGCCATGGCTAGATAGATCAGCATGGCAGTTTAGACGTATTGCACTTGCACTATCCTACCAGCTCGTGTCATCAAGTCTCTGCCTTCCAACCCGGCAATTTATCCGCGATTCTGTCAATCATTAGCTAGAATTGATCCTTCGTTAGTTTTCTGAGAAACAAGGGCAAACTCAAATACTTGCATGGAAAATTCCTTATTTCACAAGGCAGTAAGCTCAGTATTGTGCCATAGCATCATCCGAACAGTGAATTGGCATCACACTACTGTTCTGAACGTTGGCCCCGAGCCCCGACGCATCTCCAAATAGTTGGAGCATGCTTAGAGTCAAAGAGATGTCCTCTGCAGCCGGTTTGAGAAAAAGGACCACATCATCTGTGTAGAGGGAAATTCTATGCTGAATTGGTCTTCTAGATAGGGGCTACAACAGCCTTACCTCAGAAGCCCTTGTAACCATCCAATTTAATACATCCATAACCAAAATAAAAAGCATCAGAGAGAGAGGATCCCCTTGATGAAGACCTCTTCTATGTTGGATGAAATTTCTAGGGATACCATTAAGGAGTACCTGAGTGGAAGAGGATACCGATAGGCCACACAAAATGTCATGCCATCTTGAGCCAAAACCCATTCTATCAAGAACTTAGAGGAATGACCAAGATACAGAATCAAAAGCCTTAGTAATGTCTAGTTTAAGTAGTATTCTGGGCTGCTTTTGGGAGTGCAAGAATCTCGCAGTCTGCTGGACCAACATACAGTTATCTTGTATGAACCATTTTTTAATAAAAACACTTTGACTGGGGGAGACCATCTGATCAAGATGACTTGCCAATCTGTTTGCAAGCATTTTAGTCACCAACTTAGCGAAACTATGAACTACACTAATGGCCCTGAAATCCTTCACCTGGTCAGCCTGTGCCTTTTTTGGGATTAAAGTGATATATGCTGAATTTAGCATCCAGAGGTTTCTGAAAAATTATCCCCAAACAGCCATGAGATCACCCTTGATCACCGCCCAACAAGTTTTATAAAACTTTATAGTAAATCCATGAGGGCGCGGAGCTTCATCTGATGGTAGATTTTTAATAGTGTTCAAAACCTCCTCTTCAGAGAAAGGGATATCCAGAGCGTCCCGATCATACCTGGGTATGTCGAGACTGTCTAGATTAACTGTTCTGCTCCAGTCACTATTCGCCCCAATCAAGTTTGAGTAAAAATCAAAGATGGAAGCAGCTTTTTCATGATTGATGAGGATATTCTCCTCATCCTTCAACTTGGGAATAAAGTTCCTCTTCTTTCTATGTCTTGCATGCCTATGAAAAAGCCTTGTGTTGGTGTCCCCTTCTTTCAGCCATCCAATTCGAGATCTTAGCCTTGCCACTTGTTGATGGTCGTCAACACCTCATTTCACCATCAATAATTCACCCAATTATAAGGTATATCAACATGAAATGATGGAATTCTCGTTTATAATTCACTAGTTCCACATGTAATTGGAAGTTTATTTGTATGCAGGAAAAATACCAAAAATGGTCAAATATGAGGACATAGTGACACGTGGACGTGACAAGGGAGCAACCGGGTCAAGTGGCCCAGTGGCCGCTGCCACCTAGGCGGCGCCCACCCCCCTAGGTGGCCATGCCACATCTATCATCCGTGGGATCACCATCCCACAGCCTCTACACTATCCATCCATGTCGGTTTGATCCAAGGGTGGAGGATGGATGTGTCATGGATCCATGGGCCCACCGTCAAACTCCAAGGCCATGCAAACCACCATTCCAACCGGTATTTGGGCATCCACCAACCTCACAACCACCTTAGAGGTGCATCCAAGGTCGTTGGGTGGCAAGATGGTGGATCCAAGGGGTGGCCGCCCCTACCGGCGCTTGCCACCTCACTTCCATCCACCAACCTCATCAAGTTTTTATATATAGTGTCAATTACGACCATGATTTCTATATATAGTGTCTATAAAAAGTATTAAGTATAAAAATTATATGCAGTTTTTACTTTTTAGCATTAGCACTGTCCTTGGTACCTCATCAAGTTTTTAAGCTAGAACATGGAATAAAGTTGGCCAAGTGGGCCATGTCAAATGTACCAGCAGGTGGCCCGATTCCATCCGTGTGTCGACTGCACACCGGCACGGGTGTAGGATTGCTGACTGCATCCGTGCATGCAGACATTTTCGATAGGAGTACAGAGTAAGAGCAGTTGCAATAATGAGCTTATAAACAAGCTAATGCTGATGTGGAGAAGAGAAAATAGGAGAGAGAGAATAGCTTGGCTCTCATACAAGTACTAAGCTAGACACGGATGCATAGGTAGTGGTGGACCCAAATAGCAAGTGTTGTGAGGAGAAATAGGATAGAGAAGGTGTCTTAGAGAGACAACTTACTATATAACTTGACTCTAATCGCTTGGCTTATAATTAAGCACTTTAACACAAGACGAGAATGACCCTCTCCTGCACCCCGTGCATGGTCGGCGAGCGTCGGGGACTCAGGGCTCTCCATCGATCAGCAAGAAATTGCAGCCTATGTTAGTATATGCCGCTGCCGCACGAGCTATACATAAAAAAATTTAGAAGAATAATAACACAGCCAACCTGCCATATCTTTGTAAATAAATCATAACTTTCTATAATATAAGTTAGATGAAACCAAACTTTATTTATTAACTTAAAAGTATACAGCTGGACACGATCAGCAATTTTGTGGTTGATAACTCTTTTATCAAGATCCCAAATATTCATTTTAAATGATTCGATTCTCAGTTTCATTTTATCTGTTACTATTAAACAGTCCATATATTGACATGGTCAATTTTGTATATAAATTCATTTTTTTATTTTCCCCAAACAATATTAAATGTTGATATGGTCTATTTTAATGTTATTGTTCTCAACACGATATACTTGCATCTTTGTAGTTGATAATTTTCTTTTGAAAAAATTGAGTTCTTTTGGAGGTCTAAATATATATTTTAAATTACCATACTTTTGAACTCAATTTTTTAGTTTCTCTTATGATCACGGATGTAGACACACACTCTATATCAAACCTGTATTAAACAATTATTAGGTCTAGCGAGGACCACTTCAGTAGTGTTGGTATTCTTAATGCACATAGAATAATCACAAAGAAAGATTCACAAGTGTACAGATACTATTGTAGCTTTCATCCAAAGGTTTTAAATATAATATTCACGGAAAAACGAGTGAAACTAACTATGATCTAACTCAACAAAAGGAGTGATAACTAGGTAGAGGTGGATGATAACTAAGAGTAGCGTCAATGTTAGGACAAACAGAGGCGTAGAAAGGATAACTATTGGTCCTTCACTGCTAACTTGGATAAATTATGTTCTATATTGTCCAACATCGACGGATGTCTTATAAATAATATATGAAATTTCTTATCTACAAGCACCATAAAACCTATCTATCCTATTAATGGGATATGGACTACAGAGAAATCAATGGGTATGTCACATCCGTGAACTACCAAATTCGGAAAATAAGGGACTTTTATGATTAACCTAAGACCAAGCACCATACCTACATTTAAGACTAATACTCTACTCCCTCTAATTGCAGGAGTAAAGCACTCAAAAAGAGTCGCAAACAATTAAACAATATAGACAAAGTAAACTTAAATCTAAAGTTGATTACTAGAGAAATCTCAAAGACAAACTCAAGTAGAACTTGGATCCGCTGAAGTACAAGCCAAAGAGGGAGTACTGACATGCCGACACGTCCTCCAAACTCTTCCCTCACTCTCTATCTCTCTATTTCTATTTCTATTTCTATTTCTATTTATATTTCTATTCATAAGACTAGATCCTATGGAGATCTAATCTTCTCTTGATGGCTAGATCTAGGAGGTAGATCTATTCATGGGATCGCTCTCTTGATCCTAATAGAATAATATAAATTAGGGTTTCAGGATAGCTCCAAGGAGGGGGCCAGGGGTCTAATTATATAGCCCGGTGGGATAAATGTGAGCTCTTGGATCAAACCGACTTAAGAGATGGTGGAGATGCATCCTAGGAGGCGGTGGAGGAAGCTCCTAGAAGCCGGAGGCGAGGGGCTCTGGCTAGGCCACTTGGCCCTAGGCCCAGACCAGTTAGCCCACTTTCGTGGCCAAACGAGCCCAACTTTGGTGGTTTGCCTTCTAGTGCCCTCTAGAGTCTTCTCTCATTTTTCATGGTGAAATTCTGTCTTTTCTTTTGACAAATAGATCCTCCTGCACTTGGTGTGGAGCTACAACTCAGCGAACCATCCCTCACCATTGCTGCCTCAGCCAACTGTGGAGGCACAACTAAAGTTGCTGACCCGCAACAGAGGTTCGCCGCATAGCCACTCTCACACGTCCTAGCTACTAAGCGGGGAGAGGTGCTAATGATTCAAGGGCTTTTACATGTGTGCCATTATAAAAGTTAGCAATTACCTATAAGCCATTAAAAAAATTGAGTTCTTATAGTTGCCACAGCTGTAACTCTTTTGCTCCACTTCTGTCAAATTTGACTCTAACGGTGTTAAATTGCAGGTATGAAAAGTCAAAAATACCGTCATGTTTAAATATGCAATTAAATTGTTTTGAGCATTTTAAAAATCTCAAATGAAAAAACTCAAAACTACAAAGTTGTAGATCTCAGTGAGATCTACAATATTTATACAAAAATATTTTTATTTGATTCCGTATAAAATGTATGATTTTTCTAAGACATATTAATCATATCGAATTATATCTTTTTTATACAGAATTTAATAAAAAAATTATACAAAAAATATAGATATTATCGAGATCTACAACTTTATAGTTTTGAGTTTTTTCATTTCGGATCGTTAAAATGCTCAAAACAAAGTAATTGCATATTTAAATATGAGAGTATTTTTAAGTTTTCATACGTCTAGTTTAACACCTTTAGAGTCAAATCTGACGGAATTGGCATAGAGAGCAAAGGAGTTTAGAGCAATGGCATCTATGAGAACTCAACTTTTTTTAATGGCTTATAGGTAATTGCCAACTTTTATAATAGCATACACGTAAAACCCTCAATGATGAAGCAGATGTCAACAGACATATGAGACCTTCCACGGAAGCCACAAATGCCTATGACAACATCTTTGTGGACCAGCTCAACCCCTTGCATGCTGAGACGATGCGACAACACTTCATGGACTCATAGGAAGAGAGCTCGAGGCACCGCTGATCGCCGGCAATGGCTAGATAGTATGATTAGCGAGTAATAGCCCATGCCATATAAATCTTTCCACCTTAGTGTGCCATTTCGTGGAGCGTCGTTATAACTTACGCTATTTCTCGATCTTAATATAAAGATGCACAAACTTTTTGCACATTCGAGAAAAAAATAACTAGGTCTAAACCTTTGTAGTTAAAATTGATTTCGTTTGGGTACCTAAATTTCAATAAAGGTTTCATAGAAGGTATAATACAAAAGTACAAAATCTGCTATATAGCTACTATTCACATCACATAAGGCATGTTTGGCTCGCGTCCGCAGCGGCGCAGCTCGCCGCTCCGCAACTGTGACATGGCGCATCTGCCAAACACCCACGCCCAAAGGTTTGGCAGCCGCCGCCGCACGCTCCGGTTCATTTTCGATGCCACGGCTTCCCAAATGTGTGGCAGACGATTCGTCCGCCGCGGCAGTCGCGGCGTGGCCACACCTGCTGCGGCCGCACCTATGGCGACGTGCAGGTGTGGCGGGAGCCAAACGTGCATCTGCCGCTGCTGCTTCCGCCACCTCTTGGTGGCGGCAGCAGGCTGCTGCTTGGACGACCTCTCCTTGGTCTCGTCGGCGTCCATCTCCTGCTGCCGGCACTCCTCGCTGCAGAACGGCGTGTCGCCCCTGCGCGCGTCCACCAAACGCGCGCACCGGAGTCAGAAACCAGAACGGCGGCTACTTCTACTTTGCCAACATTTATTGACGTCGATGTACACTAGCTAGTAGCCTAGTAGCTTCCTGGCGTGCAGGGAACGGTCTTTACCTGTACATGAAGATGTCCATATTGCGGCCAAGCAGCCGGCCGCACCGGAAGCAGCCGTCGAGGAAGTGGTGGTCGCGCTCATCGTCGGTGGTGCTGCCATTGCTGCCCTGGGGTGCGCTCAGAGTGAGGGTGTTACAGGAGTCGTGGCCTGGGAGCCCTGCCTTCAGGAAGGGCTCAGTCTCCCAAGAAGCGTGGAAGCAGCGGAAATGGTAGTCCTCCATGGGTTCTCTCTCTTTTGTTTGTTGGCGATGGAGCAATGGGAGGAGGAAACTTTGCGGCGTGGGTGAGATAGATGGACGTGGTTTATAAAAGGAACGAGGACAGCAGGGGAAGCGCGGGGTTTACATTTTAGCAATTGTTTAATTTCTTAGGTTTTTAAAATTCAATTTTTTTCAAACGATATCAAGTGTTGATATGGTTTATATTGATGTTGTCCTTCACAACACGATATATATACATCTCTGTGGTTGATATCGTTTTTTTAAAAAAAAATTGAGTAATTTTAGAGACCTAAATATAGTTTTAAATTATCATACTTTTGAACTTAAATTTGTAGTTCTTTTAATGATCACGGATTTAGACTTGCGCTCTAATTAAATAATTAGGTCTAAAACTTTGCACTTAAAATTGATTTCATTTGGGTACCCGAATATTTAATAATGGTTTTATATAAAGTAATAGAAAAGTACAAAATCTGTTATATAGGTACTCGTGCCGTTTAGTGTGGTACACGGGCAGAGTCACAAGAGTATTGAAGGCGTGTTATTTGGATCCTCTTCTTTAGACTTTAGACATCTCAACTTCAGAGTCAACAGGCTGGCTCACCTCAAAACTAAGCTAAAGTGGTATAAGTTTTTAGAGCTATAAAGTTTAGAGGATTGGATCTAAACAGACCCTTAATTATGGGTTTAAATCTTTGAAAACGCACATGGGCCTATTCATGGAAAAGACTTGTGATACTCAATCTCAACCATTTTAGGCCTTGTTTGGTTTGCATCGATAAACTTTAACTCCTGTCACATCGAATGTTTGGACCCATACATAAAGTATTAAATATAGACTATTTACGAAACTAAAACATAGCTAGAGAGTAAATTGCGTGACAAATCTTTTGTGCCTAACTAGTCCATAATTGGACACTAATTGCTAAAACAACTACCTATTAAACTTTAACACCTCAAACAATATCGCCTTACATGGGCACCCTACAAGGACCATTTGGTCGAGACGGAATGGGCCTGCCACCTCTCTGTAAATAAATAAATGACGTATTTTGCACTGGTGATCGAGATACGATTATGTCTACAATTTTATAAATTGCAGAAATGATTGTCTACTTAGAGTATATACCAGGTACAAAGATACCATGTGTAGCGTATCATGACTAGATAATTGTTGTTTTGTATGTAGTAGTAGCGTTGTTGATACGATTGTCTACTTAGAAAATATGACAATTAATATATAGATATATAATACACGATGTCTAGCGTACTATATAGCTAGAGATCCTAGAGTTTTGGTTGATTCAAGCAACCGGCCGGAAGGCGCCATTGCTGCATTACCGAGCACATATATCCCTTGTGTGATGCCTGTTGCAAATCGGTCCAGGTGGAAACTAGTAGATGAGAATTTGTATTTGCTAATACTTATCGTAAACGTAATTATTCTAAAAGGAAGGCAAGAGATTCGCTGTAATTTTTATTACACGGGCAAACAAAAAAAAAACAGAAATAAGAAATGTTGGATTGCAGTAGATGAAGCGGCTATACAAGTGTACATCGGAATGCAGCAGACACATACACACATAACCAGTTCCACGCGCTTTGCACTGGTTGCGCCGAGAAACGGAATAAACACCTGCAGTAATGCGGAAAATTCCAAAGAAAAAACCCGGCCACACCCATCTCTAGTCTCTACGTGCTTGTTGTCGTGCGTGTTCCTGTGTCGTAACAGCGCTCAAGACACGATCGACAGCGCCCACACCTGGATCGTCTGCGTGTCGCTGCTCTGACGGTGCTGCTCCCACCCCCTCTTGGCGGCGGCGGCGGCGGCGGCGGCGGCAGGCTGCTGCTTGGACGACCTCCTCCTCTCCATGGCCTCGTCGGCGTCCATCTCCTGCTGCCGGCACTCCTCGCTGCAGAACGGGGTGTCGCCCCTGCGTCATATCGTCCAAACGCGCGCACAAGATCGAGTCAGAACTCAGAAACCAGAACAGCGACCTTATCGATCGCCAACATTACTTCACACTCTAGGAGTTTCACCTGTACATGAAGATGTCCTTATTCCTGCCAATCAGCCGGCCGCACCGGCCGCAGGCGTCGAGGAAGTGGTGGCCGCGCTCGCCGGCGGTGGCATCGTTGTCGTGGGGCGCGTGGCGTGGCCACTGTGACGACGGCGCGCTCAGCATGTGGGAGGCGCCGTGGACTGAGTGCCCCGCCGTCAAGAAAGGATCGGTCACCCAAGAAGCTTGGAAGCAGTGGAAATGGTAGTCCTCCATCTGTTTCTTTTCTCCGGCTGGGTTTCCCTTGTGTTTCTTGGCAAGGAATCGGAGGAAGAAGGTGGGTGGTGGCGGTGGAGTTTGCGACTTTGCCCTGGGTGAGTGAGACAGATGGACGTGGTATAAAGGGACGGGGACATCAGGGAAAGCAAGCGGTTTAAATTATTTTAGTAACTTTTTTAACTAGGCCTTTTCCTGTATCTCGACGCCTTTGCTATAAATCAGTTAGATTAGCTGGACTATAGTTTATGATGATAGGAAACTGATGAGACAAGTTGAGTTGTATCAAATTTACATTCACATTAATATAACATTATATGGTAGATATGTATCTATGTATATATATGTTTCAAAATCCATTTCTAAGTAACATGGTTTACATTATTCGTATCACAAAAATGGACATAACGTTTATTTCTAGCCATGTCCAAACCAAATGTGTCTTTGACACATAGCCATGTACTCATCCTGCGAAATTTTAATATCACCGTACTTTCCTAAAAGAGAGAAAATGCTCCACCGAAAAGAAAGCTAAGTGATCACATAGTCATGTACTCTTGAGTCACCGAATAAGAAATATGCTCGAGGTGTGCCACAAGAGCCTCACAAAATAGTTTATTTTAAACTAAGTTAATGCTTTCTTTTCTAATGAATGGTATATTTTAAACTTTGTATATCTCCTGTTGCTATTAATGCTTGTGTATATTTCGATCCTGGGCAACAGGTACTAATAGTCTCTTTTCTGTCTAACCCTTAGACAAGAGCTTAATATGTTGTTCATCTCTTTATTAGTATCACACCATCTTAAAGAAAAATGCAATTCTATCTTTACCATAATTCGAACTATTTTAGATTTCATCAAAACACCAACTTCTTGATAGTTATAATTAGGTTCATAATAAAACATACTTCATTTATTATACGTTGGTGTCATAGATGTTCATACTTCATACTCTCATCAATAAAGTATGGTTAAATTAAGGTTGGAAATGGTTTAACTAAAGAAGAAACAAAAATTGCAGTGCTTTCAGAAGAACTCTCGTCGACAAAGGATGTGTTGACTTTCTCAAAAAAAGACAAAGGATGTGTTGTGTACAACATTATAGCTAGTTAATGTGTCTCTGCTCTCCACAACGCGTGCTGATGGTTCCTTGTGGAGGATAACAAAACAAACATCCACCTATTACAAATGTGCTACGCGTTTTTTCAGTAGGGACAGCTCACTCACCAGCCGTGCTGAGTGTGCTTGGGACACACTAGACCAGCCACCCCTGTAAATGAATCAGTAATACCAGCCCCCTCTACTGATAAATTTGTAGGGCTAATGCTCCATCTATATGGCTACAGCCCACCTTCTTCTTCATCGGATCAGTTATTGCTACCTGAGAGAGGAAAAAAATTAAGGGAGGCCTTTGGGCACCTCCCAAATAAGAGAGGAATTTTTTTATTTCAAATTCTCATATGGACAGGCTGTAGAAAGTAAGAAAATACTATTTCAAATATTTTTTTAAAGTTTTAACGATAGTTTAGTACTTAATGGGAGTTCTGATTTTCTCTCTCTTGTATGGTGGTTGAGCCAATGATACAGCGAAGCAGCCTCCAAACAGGACAAGATCATTGAGTCAGGCATAGGCAACTGGGCAAGTTGCAGCAAAAATCTGAAGCTGGCTCCTTTGAGTGCTATGTGGCAAATCCTGCGGCCGACCAACCCCGAAGATCTGCATATCCGCAGTCTTTCTTTGCACATGGCGCCTTATATATATTACAAAATATATTTTATACGCATCACATGGGTGTTTTAGTACTAGTTTAGTACATGTCCTGCAATTTAATTAATTGAAGCCTATATAGCTTGTACAGATTATTAGTTCCCTCCTGGTTTTGTGGCTTATCCTAAAACAAGCTACGCATATACTGCTGGGCTGTCGACGCGTTGCTTGACCTCAGGCCAAAACTGTTGAAATTGCCCTGCAAATTGCAAGATCAATGGATACTTTATGTTGTGCCAAGTACTCTAAGCTGTGATTTTGTCCGAAATGTGGAGGTCAACTTTGTCCGGAAGGATATATTAATTATTTGAGGCCCAATGTCTATGAATCTCTAACATAAGGCCAATAGTGGTCTAGTTGGTCCTAGTTGTGATGTTTTAGGTGACTAGTTATGTGTTGACATCGAATTTGATCTCGGATCACATACAAAACTAGGGCTAAAACACCCGAGGTTGCACATTCCTCCGTGAACCTTTGTCCCCAACCATCATTCGGGAGCCTTCGTCGGGAGACATATAGCCGGCCTTCATTGGGGAACCCTCTCCAGACATCCTTCGTCGGTGGGGACCTTCTCTAGCTAGCCTTCACCCAGGACGTTTGCATGGAAGAACCTTTGTCAGGGGACTTCCGCGCGAAACCCACATCCGAGGACCTTTGCTTGGGACCTTCACCGAGGGGGCATTCTACAAGCAGCCTTCACCAAGCAGTTTTCTTCTCTCAGCCCTGTCTAGATGCTTGTCCTAATAACACCCTCCTTGAAGTAGTTGTGCTAACTCCCATTCATGTTCATGCTCATAGTTATTATTCTAAGATAAATGCTCCAAAAACAAAGAATTGGTTCTGTTGGTGCAAAAGCTGATCTGCAAACACAAA
>Ga0182004_10001584_pt1 | contig 16865 bp, 9 predicted proteins | sample Sormic07211540_1_FD_120479 | JGI IMG/M metagenome (GOLD analysis project Ga0182004, IMG submission 120479) | Endophyte microbial communities from Sorghum bicolor roots, Mead, Nebraska, USA - 072115-40_1 MetaG | ecosystem: Host-associated > Plants > Roots > Unclassified | place: USA: Nebraska...
CTGCATAAATCAATCCTTTATGTGCTAGCAATTGACAAAAACCTGATTACAACTTTAGAGCAATGCAACTCACCACAGAGGCTAGCCACGTCCTAGTTCTAATGGCTTGAACATGAGGAAGACCCCTTATCCTGTAGTGGCCAGAACTGTGAGCTCCGTGGTTGCCTCTGCTAGCTCCCTACATATTGGACAAAAACAACCTGAGCACAAATAGGTAAATTCATATAAGCTCATGTTGAAATAATAAGTACTAGGATTGTGCCCGTGCGTTGCTACGAGAAAATATTAGTAATGTCCTTGAATAATTTGTGCCATCACATGACATTCAACACAGTAGAAGAATTTGTGCCATCACATGACATTCAACACAGTAGAAGAATTTGTAAATCATTGAACAAAGCATGTATTCCTGAATAACCTAGTTCAAGTCTCTTGTGAAATTTTACTTAAACTGGGATGACACTTGACCAAATCTATCAAATATGCAGTGTTGAGCAAACAAAAATATCTGAAGATCGACCAAACTATCATTTCAGTCCTGTCTAAATTCATATAAGTAATCAGTATCAATTTTGTTGGGTATAAATAGCAACAACCTAGTTTAAAGAGAACAAACATTTAGGTCATGCACAGTACCATAAACATGTGCCTAGTACCATAGACAGACTTATGGACACTATGGTGTATCTATGAAACAGTGCATAGTGACATCATCCGATCACCGGAATCGGACTGAGTCCTTCAAAATACCTCCCTAAACTGCATGTTGATTATGAACAACATCACCTAGTGCCAATGCCGTACAAGAGATGCAGCATGAAACAAAGAAGAGAAGAACCTGCACAGAATAGACATTGAAATTAGAATGCCAGTGCTCACTTCAATACAGACATAACATAGACAACAAAATCAGATACCTGTGCCTTGGTACAGGTGACTTAAAATTTTCATTCTAACACGTATGAAGTAAATAGTGGGTCTGAAGCCTCAAAAGTTTCCACGCTATAAGAGTGCAAAAAAGTAGTGGGTCAACATATTATTATGAGCCACATTCAAATAAATAAGCACCCATTTTAGTATCATTGTCTAAACAACCACAATTAGAATTTCAAAATGGGCAAGCAATAATCATAGAGAAGCATCCTTACAAATCTATAATTTTGAAACCTGCTACATCTAGCCATATACCACGCTAATTTACAAGTGCAAATCGATCCTTCGTCAGAAGACATCACCCGACTACTTGCACTACAAAATTATTATAGCTGAATCCAAACAGGGCTCTAGTCCAGATCACGTAGCACCCATGAAACTTTTGTAGTTATATTCACGTGTGACTATAGCCAGCACTCATGCAGCTTTTGCTTACCATCCATCCATTCAATAGCACTGAGAAGTTGCCTCTTCTATCAGACAAGCCAGAGGGAAAGCAAGATTAAACCAAATACTTGCTGGCAGAAGCAGAAAATGTTGGACAAGCTAGAGGGGAAGCAAGATTAAAGCCAAGGCTGGCAAAGGCAGAAACCTTTTGTTTAGTGTTAAGTGATGGTAAACTCTCAGATAGTTTGGAGCAAGCTGCAACAGCCCCAATCACTCCAGGATACAAAAGATGTAGTAGTATGTTTGTAACCCTTAAAATTTCCACATTTTTTAGGGAGATCAGTCAGATGGAATTATCACCTGTGCACCTTTTCTTCTCTCTTCATAGTTTCAGGACTTCAGGTAGCGTATGGTCTGAATATCTACTTGCTCCATATGGACCAGGATCATCAAAATTGAGAATAAGATAATTTGTCATGTCAATAACAAAACTGTTGTGCATAAAAATAATTGATTCCAGGAAGAAACTGACGTACCACTCAAATTTAGTGTCCTTTAACAGGCAAAACATTCTTGTACTAAAAAGACAAAAGATACAGCATAGTATACAATTGGTTGAAATACCCTAGGCAAACAAGTTTTGATCAAACTTCAACCAGTCATTTCAAACACAAAGAGAATTGTATAACTAAGATAAAATACACATGCTGAAGATTGCACCTGTTCTAGGCCTTAACCACATCTCTTTCTACTTCAAAACTGTCAAGGCTATAACTGAATGAGAAATATTCAACTCCATTTCCTCTCAGATAAGTTATAGGTCCTAGTTGTTTTTTTAATATCTGAGTACATATATGTTGCCCTAAACATGGATTTATGGATTATTGCAAATTACTACTTTAGGGATGGACCTATTTACCAAAAACTTGCAAAGTAAAACGAAAATAGATCCTGCTAGGTGCTCCTAACCCAGAAATTAGGATGGTTTCGAACCTGACACTATGAAAGTAGGAATACAAGGTTGTTAAGATACACCATCTCCTTGTTCAAATTAGACCCACGGATCGGATGATGAATATATATAAATAATAAAGCAATAAGATTCAGTTCAAGATATGACTAACCATCTTAGGAAGCTGACACAGTACAAACTTACAAGGCAAATCAAACAAGAACATATATACACCATTATTTAGGGTTTCACATATGCAGATATCCTTTTTCATTATTAGCCTATCACAGGCGACACATATAAATGCCTGACTTCATGAGTGAACTTGAACCAAATGGTAAGAATAATGTAAAGAATTAATTAAGCTCTCAGGTTGTACTAGGGATCCTTAGCTTTCTACTCTCTTGACCTTATAATATAATTTTGACAAGAGGAAAAAAATGAATCTAGTAACAGATTGAATCCGCAGTGCCTGTATAAAATGAATGTGGCAAGTAAAAACACTTGAACCCATTCCCATGTCTGTTTCAGCCTTCGTGTTCTTTTTAGTTCTTTCTCTATGAGGCTCAAGAACTCATCAATTTGCAAAGAGACTGTTGTAAAAAAAATTGCAAAGAGACAATATACGCTGTCCAGCTAGTTTCCCATCTCCTTTCTCCCTCTCAGACTCTATTTCTTTCAGTCCACCATTGCCATAGCAAATTTACAGTGAGCACTAGGTCCCTCTCCTTTCAGGTGAAACAACCAATACAACAAGCAAGTTTGAGGCTACAAACAATTCCCCCATCCAAAAAAAGGACGGACTCAAGAACCAAAAATAGATCCTGCAAATCCAATGCTATACGTGCCACATTGCCTGTATTTGCATCTATTTCAGATAAAGCACATACCTTTAGAAGATTTGGGGTGACCAGCTGCAGAGGGCCCTGCTAGTGTGGGCACACGATGGGAGCAAGTATGTCTAGTGCTCAGGCGGCCAGGACCTAGGCGTACTGTTGGCTGGGGCACCTGGTACTCCGGCGGTCGGGACCTGATGCAGACGTCTAGTGCACCGGCGACCTTCAGTGATGGAGATTGGTCGGCGGCCGGTGAGGGCAGGAGTAGGGGCGTGGTAGGGCGCGGGCGGCCGGCGGCCGACAAAGGCAGGGGCAGGGGCGGGCGGCCGCCTAATGGCTCGATGCGGCGGCCTGTGCAGCGCCGTACGAACGAAACCAACACGGGAGCAGGGAGGCGGCGTGGGAAGTGGCAGCGGGAGCAGGGAGAGATGTGTGGATGTTTTTCGTGTGGTTGGTGTGTGAAAACTAGGGTTTCTATCTCAGTTTGGGTCAAAATTTTCGTGGGAACGGGATGAAAACGATGCGCCACTGGATAATTTATTAGCAACGGACGATCAGAATCAATTACTGATATATAGCGACGGACGATCTAACGCAAAAGTAAAATACTTATAGCAACGGATTATCCATCTAAGTATTGAATTTTAGCAACGGAGGATCCGAGAGATATGTTTAGCAACGGACCGTTCAACGGCAATTTTAATATTTAGCAACAGACGTCTGATGCTATTTTAGTGTTGTGGTGTAGTGTCATCGTCACCTTGATTTCCTATGCTTTACTTTACTCCTAATTTAACACCAGCAGACCTAGATTTGACTTTCCGTAGGAACCAATTTAAACAGATCTACATTATAAAAAAATAAAAAAAAATAAACTTCGGTCAAAAAACACTTTATTCCCAATCACGACTTCACGAGTTGTTTCGATTTTTCACGTTTGCATTTGCATCGACTTGGGCCTTGTTTAGTTTCCAAAAAATTTTGCAAAATTTTTCAGATTCCCTGTCACATTAAATCTTTAGACGCATGCATGAAATATTAAATATAGACGAAAATAAAAACTAATTGCATAGTTTAGCCGGAATTGACGAGACAAATCTTTTGAGTCTAGTTAGTACATGATTGGATAATATTTATCAAATACAAACGAAATTGGTACTATTCCTATTTTGCAAAATTTTTTGGAACTAAACCAGGCCTTGATGTACCCGTTCAGCCACCAAGACATCTCCATGTTTGCAGAATCTTTTCTATTTTAGCCCACATATCTGTTTCTGGATGGGGGGAAAGTCCCCCGACTTCCTCCAACTTTTTTCAATATTCGACTACAACACCACCGTTCCACCCATTATTAGAAGTCAACGTGTCATATGCAAGTCACCTTCGTATGCAACATATGCAACCACCAATTAAGGCCACAGGATCTAGATCCAACGTTTGAGATTTTTTTCACTTAAATTCCTCCACCTGTGGATTTAAATCTAACCCGTGTGTATGCAGATGGAAGGGTTTATGTGAAAAAAAACCTCAGACGTTAGATTTAGATCCTGTGGTCTTAATTGGTGGTTGCATAAGTTGCACATGAAGCTGAGTTGCACGGGATATGTTCCCTTATTAGAAAACCGGATTTTTTTACCTTCTCTAACTTTTGAACTTGCCACATCAATCGTTCTGCATGGTGTCATATCGACAACGAGGAATGTTAGACCTTGTTTAGTTGAGGATGTGAAAAGTTTTTGATACTATAACACTTTCATTTTTATTTGGCAATTAGTATTCAATCATGGACTAACTAGGTTTAAAAGTTTTATCTCGCAAATTATAGATAAACTGTGCAATTAGTTATTTCTTTTATCTATATTTAATGTATCATGCATGTACCGCAAGATTCGATGTGACAAGGAATCTTGAAAAGTTTTTAGGTTTTGAGGTGAACTATACAAGGCCTTAATTGGACTATGTTGACAATTTAAGGATAAAATAGACTTCATAAAAAAGTTATGAAAATATTTTTTTTAAATATCAAATATATTTTCAGAAGTTATGCAAATAAAAATCCCAACCTGATTAATCTTAAAAGGACATTAATTATGCCTAGCTTAGAATTATTCCAATCAGTCTCCTTTATGTGTTTATTAGGAGTTCAAGTGATTTCAACAAAATGTGAAGATATGTTTCAATTTGTACCTGCATGCTCCATATACATATCCACTGTCACATCGTCTATGAATGCACGCATGCACAACCATCACTTAGCACAAAACTTGAGATTAGTGAACCCACCATAAAGTATTGATGTCGACGTGTTTGTAGTCTGCAACATAAATAATTTTGTATGTACATTGAATCTAGAAAAATATGAGCACATATCTTGAGTCTAGAACTCAAGCTTGGGTAAGCAGGTTCAACCATAAGGAACCAACCAATTCACAATATTTTGTGAACTTATTTCCACAATCCACACTATTCACAAGTGTCAGATTTGTGCTAATAATTCAAACATCATTAAGAAAAATCATTTGCATGCTAGTGTAGACAATAAATAAAAAAATATTATGTGCAATAAAGGATGTTTATGTTTCATTATTTAGCTCATAGGGCATGCTTGAGTGAGCACCAACTCGGTAGTGGGATTCTTACCCCCAAAGTTCAAATGACTCATATCCACTTTATATGCTGAGTTAACCACACGCAACCACCAACCTCTTCGTTTAAAAGGGTTAACTCGTGGATCGCTATATATTGATATGGACTCTAGAAGTCTAATATATGGGTTTAACTTACCCTCAATAATTAGGTAGAACTAAACCCCCACAATCTTACATAAAATGTACGGAAGGGTCACTGTACGCTAAATCTAAATTGGGCCATATATCACAAGTTGTCACTTTGTATTCAAACTAAATAGGATTAGGTATGAGGTGATTATATAACACTTGTTTTGTCGTTGAAGTCACTTGAACTTCTACGTAATCTAAGGCATTAACAGATAAATGTAAGAAAAGAAGACTATATAAGATTCAGCTAATTCCAAACTAGGCACCATAAGATGGACATCAGTTTTGGAAAATTTTCAAATAGTTTCATATTTTTTAGACTTAATAGTTTGGTTTATCGCCGCCCCCTCAAATCTAAAGTTCAAGCAAAGTTGGAAGGGGTTCTAGATGTCAGTATGAGCATGGGCTCAATATTTAGCAGACAAGTGACTCTTTGTGATCCATAAAAACCTAGAAATGGGCCGAATGTTTAGTATAGTAGTGAGCTCCTTTGCAACGGGCCAATGGGCTCATATCCCACTTACATGTAACGAACTAATTTAATTTTTTCTCTTACTTCTATTTTTACATAGAAGTTTCAAGTTTGGATTCAATCATTGCTGGGTTTATCGGTTTACAGGAAACTAGTATAGTAGCAATGAAAAACAAACAACACCAGCTAATCAAAAGGCTTCAAACTATCTTGGCCCAAACTACTCCTATGACTAACGTCACAGTAGATGTTCTAGGTTCTCTTCGCTTTTCTTGTCTTGACAAGAGTTCTTGAATTGACTTGAGCAATCCTACAAATGAGCATTATAGTTTTTTTACCCTCCACTTAACACGGTTAAGTATTGAAAATGGACGGAAGGTCATAGAAGAAATGAAAGTTCGTTTGAGAACCATAGAAGGAAGTTCAAAAAAAAAGGACATACAAGACAGAGGCATCTTTTATTAGAACCATACAAGTAAATCTCTCTATAAATTACCATATGGTTTTTAGCATTATACTAAAAATTAATTGAGGTCATTAGTTTACAAGCCAGTTAATATCTTACCAATCATCCAGCTAACAATTAGTACATAGCTAGTTAGCTGGATGCACTTAAACATGGCCTTAAATCAGCGAACATCCGTTGTTTTTTTGGTTAGCGAACATCCGATGATTAGTTGGGCGTAAAACGTATACCAGCGAAACCACAGCTAAAGTGGGTCTTCATGAGCAAAGCCTACCAATATCTTCCAGTGGCGATGGAAATATCTCTAGGTCACGTTCGGGAAAAAGAAATATCTCAGGTCGCCGTCCTCGTCCTGTTCGGTTGTTGTCCTTTCTCACCTTTTTCGTTAACGGCGTGGTGTGGGCGTGTGGCCACCCGTCCCCTATCCTCTCCCTCACGGGGGCGTCCTATATAAGGAGAGGAAAAATCTGCCACTCCACACTCGCGCTCTTCTCTCGCCGTCGCCGATCGTCATCGCCACCTCGCGTCCAGACCCGCCGTTCCTCCGAGGTGAGAAATTAACCTGCTTGCGCATTTCATCCGACGACGATCCCGTTTGCGTCATGCATGTAGTCCGGTGACCTCGTCGATCTCTTCGATCGGCTTCGGTTTTTAGTTTCGCCTGCTACACAACCCCTGACGCCGACGCCGACGCACACGCATCGCGCCGCCTCCCGGGTGACGAAACCTCTCCGCGGCTGACATGCCCGCGACTGGTTCCGTCCTCCGGCGACTTCCAGTGGGTTCATCGCCTTTCTCATCCTCGATCTAAAGTCTATTTTCTTCGGTTCTTGTTGCTCGATTTGCTTGGTTCCCCACTTCCCTTCTTAATCTAGTGCCATTCGATGGCGGGAGAGCTGCTGTTGGCGGCTAGGGTTCGTTGTCTTTCCATCAAAACAATTTGCACGTACGAGTTCGTGGGCTGGTGGCCTAGTGACCTACTGTGCTGGCGTATTTATAGGCCTATCTTTTTAATAATTTTATTTCATGGGCCTATGTGGGCTTCTGGGCCCGCCAGTGAGTGTGATGGACGAAGGAAAATGGCTCTCTTTGCTGTTCAGCTAGAAATCTTCCATGGGCAACGGAATTTCGGTGCCCTCGGTCGTTCAGTTTTTTACTATATCGTCAATTCCCGATCACACCGAATAACGGAGAATCGAGAACCGCCCTTCCAAAAAAAAAAGGAAAAAAAAAAAGAAATGTGTTGCCTCACTATTTTGTACCTTGATGATCAGGAAATGGCTGCACTGCAACCCTCATTTTCACCAGCAATGACTTTGAAGAGTAGCTGCAGTGCCCTGAAGTTCCCGCAAACTGCACTGTTACCTGGTTTTGGTGGCATTCCACGCCCTCAAGACAGGAAAGCTAGCTTCGCTTGTTTGATCCCCAAAGTTGCTTCAGTGACTGACCAATCAATAGCAGAGCCATCGAAACCCAAGCAAAACAGGCACACGGTCGACCCTACAGCTCCAGAATTTCTGCCTCTCCCATCTTTTGAGGAATGCTTTCCAAGGAGTACCAAAGAATCAAGGCATGATGTCCTTTCTCGTTTCACCTTTTATATGGTTATTCTTGGACATACTAACAGTCTAACATAGCTTATGTTTGTCTGTGGGTTATACTATTCAGCGAAATCATTCATGAGGAATCTGGTCATGTCCTCAAGGTTCCATTCCGGAGAGTCCATTTGACTGGAGATCAGAAGCACTTTGATACATATGACACCAGTGGCCCTCAAAATATAAGCCCAAGGATTGGTAACTCAATGGCCTTGCTTCATTTTTGTGTCTTCAATTGCTTTGGCATTCTTTTTAGTTGTGTTCACATATCTTCAAATTGATATACAATTTTTTTATTATTTTTCTATTTTTAAAAAGCTCAGATTGGAGTAGTTAACCTAGTTTTCAGAAAAAAGGGCTATAATATGAATTATATATATCCTGCAAATTGTGATGCACGAATTTCCTTATAAAATTACGTGATAGTATCAACAGCAAAATAAGCACTGATAAACCAGAATAACTTAGAAGTGCTGACATCACTCTGTTGCACTGTTCTGCTATATTATTTTTCGAAAGATGGGCTCTATCAAGCTGTATTCCCTTAACAGAAGTTCTATTACTCTACAGCATACAACTTAACACACTGCATTTTGTAACAAGCATTCAAAATATTTTTCAGGACTCCCAAAGATAAGGAAGGAGTGGATTGATAGGAGGGAAAAACAGGGTAGTCCTCGGTACACACAAATGTATTATGCCAAACAGGGAATCATAACAGAGGAGATGTTATACTGTGCCAGCCGTGAGAACCTTAGTCCTGAATTTGTTCGGACAGAAGTTGCCCGTGGACGAGCCATAATTCCTTCCAACAAGAGGCACCTGGAATTGGAACCCATGATTGTTGGAAGAAACTTCCTTGTAAAGGTGAATGCAAATATTGGGAATTCAGCTGTTGTGAGCTCCATTGAGGAGGAAGTTCACAAGCTCCAGTGGGCCACGATGTGGGGAGCTGATACTGTCATGGACCTTTCAACAGGGCGACATATCCATGAGACCCGGGAATGGATTATTCGCAACTCTCCGGTTCCTATTGGGACTGTTCCTATTTACCAAGCACTTGAGAAAGTAAATGGCATTGCTGAAAATCTGAGCTGGGAAATCTTTAGGGATACCTTGATTGAACAAGCCGAGCAGGGCGTTGATTACTTCACAATCCATGCTGGTGTCCTGCTTCGTTACATTCCTCTTACGGCAAAGAGAATGACGGGCATAGTTTCACGTGGTGGCTCAATTCATGCAAAATGGTGCTTAACTTATCACAAGGAGAACTTTGCATATGAACATTGGGATGACATTCTTGACATATGCAATCAGTATGATGTGGCATTATCAATTGGTGATGGTTTGAGGCCTGGTTCCATTTATGATGCGAATGATAGTGCACAGTTTGCAGAACTGCTGACTCAAGGTGAACTAACACGTCGAGCATGGGCAAAAGATGTGCAGGTGAGAATAAAATTCCTATTTTTATTATATTCTTAAATACGAACATGGTTTTAACTTCAAAATGCATAAGGCAAATGATTAATTTAAGATGGTGCGTATGCAGACCTGGTCAGAAAAGTATTAGATATTGCAAGTTTGTAACTTATGGGTTTGAAAATCTGAGTTTGACTAAACCATGTACGATTGACAAAGCTAATCTGTTGCACTATAACCAAATATGATTGCTGGATATACATATTGCATATCAAGCATGAAAGATGAGGTATAGCTGTGTAGGATCTAATCAGTTATCTACTCTTAGTTTGATAGCAGTATGTTTAAATTATATGTATTGAAAGTACAACAGTTTACCTTTGTTAATAAGCTTGTCTAGGAATTGCCTATTGTTACTTACACCCTTCAAGAGTTTGTCTAGATCAACATATAACAAAATACTTTATGTTTGGAACCCTTGATTTATAGATGATGGTCTCTAAATGATATCCATCTTTAAGTTTCTTTTTTTTCAGTATGTATCTCACTTTAGACCAATTTCCCTGACATGTATCGACTTTTAGGTGATGAATGAAGGCCCAGGTCACATCCCAATGCATAAAATTCCTGAAAACATGGAGAAACAACTGGAGTGGTGTAATGAAGCGCCTTTCTATACATTGGGTCCTTTGACAACTGATATTGCACCTGGTTATGATCACATCACCTCAGCCATTGGTGCTGCCAACATTGGGGCTCTTGGCACTGCGCTTCTTTGCTATGTAACACCAAAGGAGCACCTTGGCTTGCCTAATCGTGATGATGTCAAGACTGGTGTAATATCCTACAAAATTTCTGCTCATGCTGCTGATTTGGCAAAGGGTCATCCCTATGCACAAGCTTGGGATGATGCACTTAGCAAGGCAAGGTTTGAGTTTAGATGGCTTGACCAATTTGCTTTGTCTCTGGATCCAGTAACTGCTATGGCTTTCCATGATGAAACATTGCCCTCTGAGGGTGCCAAAGTGGCACATTTCTGCTCAATGTGTGGGCCCAAGTTTTGTTCAATGAAAATCACGGAGGATATCAGGAAGTATGCTGATGAAAATGGATATGGAACAGTAGAGGAAGCTTTGATACAAGGAATGAATGCTATGAGTGCTGAATTTTTGGCTGCAAGGAAAACAATTAGTGGGGAACAGCATGGTGAAGCAGGAGGGGAGATCTATGTACCAGAAAGCTATGCAGCACAGAAATAAGGTCAGTCTGTTATCATGTAGAGTTTGCCTTGCAAGAGCTCATCCATGAAAGTTCTGTTCTGAAGATGTATGATCTTTTAAGAAGCATGAAGTGATCTATGATATAGTCATGGGATAATATTTAAATTATTTCAACAAACTTCACACATATAAGAGAGTATATAAATGAACTTTAGCAGACTGATACATCAGTACACAGTAATAATACATGCTAGTCAGTTAGCATGGACACAGCACTTTTTTTCTGAATTTGCAGAGTAATGAGTGCTTTGGAAATTAGAAGTTCTCTTGGATCAATAACCATGTCGCTCATATCTTATATCCGAAATGTTGTAAAAAAAATTAAGTATATGATCATAAATTTTGATCCATGTATGTTTTTCTTCTTCTGTTTGGCATTCTTAATTATTGGATATAGATCTCATGCAGGACACAGTGCTTCCACCCTAAAATACTATTTGTATTATGCAATTTTTGTGATATCATTTTTTATTCTCTGCTGAAACTCTTATTTGTATCTTTATGGAACTTCATCAAACTATTAATTTATTAAGCTTTGCTTTCTTTGTAGTTTTGAATATAGAAGCTCTTTTACTCAGAATTGCAAAATTCATGTAGGTTTCCTCAGAGCCATCCATTCCAAGTGAGGCAGATGTGCTGGCTAGTGGCTAGGGCATTCATCGCAGCAGCTCTACCATCTTATCTAATGAGATGGTAAGCAGTATGTGAATAAAGCTGGTGTTGCTTACCTTCAGTTTGTAAATGTCATTATGTACTGTAATAAAAAACTCTGTATTGTTCTCCCTAGCATTATATTTATGCTTTAGGTCGTCTTTGTATCACAATGGGATTGTTAGTGATGAAAATTGCACCAGGGGTGCCTGTGTTCTCAACAGTCTGAGAGCCTCTTAGCCTGGACTGTTGTGAGATGGGCTGAGAAAGTCCCTTTGAACCTGAACAGGATAATGCCTGCGAAGGGAGTGTGCAATTCTATTTTCATGTTTTCCAGGAACCTATCAACCTTTTGGTGGAAATTGAGGTATTGTCCATGATTGTGTGGAGCTCAGCAACCAGGCCTACCTGTTCTCTACACAGCAGCTTGTTAGCATTTCTCCAAGGGGGGAGAATCTTAACAGGTATCAGCTTCATCATGTCACCTAACATTATATTTATAATTAACAAATCATTTAGTTAAATCTACACATCCACGAAATTTGTCATATCATTTGCTAGTCCTATATAATCTAGTTCTACATCTATCTGTTCTTTGATTGTGCGCTCCATCTATTCTTTGATGAAGCTTGTGAGTTCTACTTTCTAGACCTGTTGAGATAGGACCTTTTGGCATAGTACAATATCAAGAATTCTTTGGGAAGGGAGTATATTTAATATAGTAGTACAAAAGGAGGTAGCTAAAACTGACAATTTTGTTAGATGGATGATGTTTGTCAATTGAGGGTGGAAAGTACCATGCCATTATATTGTACTCATCTATTGATAAATAACTAAGAAAGTTTTTTTTTTGTCAATTAATTGCTTCTCCCCATTCTCGTGGGTTTTTCAAATAGGTGTAGCTAAATATTTCACAAAGTCTTTTTAAACAGTATTGTAAAAAATTCATGTGAACTTTTTCCAAGTCTAGCATTATGCATGATAATTTCCATATGCATGTTGTCTGAAAGCAGCAGTATCTCAAAGCACCTGCAAATTCAAAACAGAACTAGATTGTAACTTCCAAGCTGCTGCATTTGTGAAGAATACTATATTAGTTTTACTTCAGCCGATTGCACTTTTGTCATGTTTCACTGCCTGCAGCCTGCTTCACGCTTTGGCTGTATTATGCATTATATGTTCATATCCAACTGCCAAGGCTGATTGTGGGATGTTAAATGTGTCGGTGAAGTAAATTATTCTGTTGTTGCTCAATGTTTGTGCACTCTGTGGTTCCAATGAACTATTCCCATCCGCAAAGCTAAGATCAACTCTGATTGTGCCCACAAGGCGGAGTGTCAAATCTTGTGGAGTTGAGCTGGGCACCTAATTTCTTGATGTTGCTGCTCAAGTTCTCATAATCTCATGTTATCCCTTATAAGTGCTTCCCAAGAAAATTTGAAATGTTAATTATTATAAGACTTCCATTTCTGTTTATACGGAACCGAGGAATTCTATCTGAATGTCTCCCTGAGTATAATTTTGTTATGGATTAAGGACCCAATGCTTTAGCTGTTTTGTACTGTTCTGTGTGTTACTATTTTGCTTTATTCAAACTCAAATTACCAGAGGCAAAGATCTCAAGAATATTTTTTTTTCGAACAAAAATAGCAGGACCTCTACCTATGATCAACTTTGCCAAACAGAGCATACTCTGTTAGGAGGAGGTTTAGGAATTCATGACATGGATATTAAAAACACTGCACTTCTTAGTAAATAGATGGGACTTGGCAGCAAATAAGCATAATATTTATTTAGGTTCTAAGACATTAACCCAGGTTTATTGGGAAAATGGGGCACATTTTTAGGATAGACTAACGAAGGCGAAAAAGAAGGTGCTTGTGTTCGTTATACTGGAGAATCATTTGAGGGTCTTAAACGCTTTGAAAGACACCTGCCATGGCTTCTACAAGACTACATATATGAAGCATGGATGGTACAAGACCCATCTTAGAGTACAGGGCCACGGAAGCACAACATTTTTTAGTTTGTAAGCAGCCTCACAGTTGAGAAGAGGTCATAAGTTTTCAGAGTCCTATTAAGGCATATGAGTACCTACTTTCAAATTGATCTTGTCTAGCCTCAATATCACATAGGTGAGGCTTAAAAAATCATCACAACATGTCCTTGCTATTATGGCAAGTCTTGCACCAGATTTTATAAGGCCTTGGACCTTGCAATTTTGTTAGGACACAGGCCCAAGTCCCTCCTCGATAAGAGCATCTCAAATAGTGACTCTATTCAACATGTACCATATTAAAAAAATAAGGTTTATGCAAAAAAAAAAAACCCAACATGGTCCTATCCAACATTCTAAATTTGTGGCATCCTAAATCATCCTCCTCCTACCTCAAATTTGAGTCACTCCTCTGTCTACCCTATCTTGAAAAATAGGAGATTGAGATCTAGAAGAACTGCTATGAGAGAGAACAATTTAGGGGGATTCATGTTTAGGATGGACCCTATGTATATATGAGAACTTTAGGTGGATTCATGTTTAGGGGAGCACACTCCACGTTTCTCTAGATTGGCCCCCTTGGGCCTTGGCCACTGCTTAGCTTTTGCCTCTATTGCTTTCATCATGTTTTGCTTAGAAAAATTTTCATAGAATGGTTTCATCATCAATTCGGTTTGTGGAGCCAACTATTGCGTAATTTTAAATTACATTCTACTTTTTTTTGTGTGTGTTCTTGATTTATTCGTATGAATTATTAGCCTTTTCTTTAAAGGACTGCCTCTGAAGTTCTGAACGTAGCACAACCTATACATTTGGATTCAAATACTTGATGCGGGTTGTTCCAACATGGCTCGTGACTGTCGGTTCAGTCTTGGGGTGAGTGTGATTTCATCAAAATTCGAAAAAGAAGTGGCATGGACATGGCTTGTTAGGCTTCTCAAGAGAGAAAATTCGCTGCCATTGGTTCAATTTCCTTGTTTTTTTTTGAATCAGATTCAATCACGTATATATAGAGCGGATGATGGTTCGTTTATTTCCTTGTACAATTATACACGAGTGGATGACGTCTAGGTGCTCCGCTTGACATGCGCTCTGAGTGGCGTCTTCATCACCTTGAAGAAGCCGTCCAGCTCTGTGAAGTCAATCCCGCAGCCATGTCCATCGGCCGCCGGTGCCCACTCGAACTCGCGCACGAGCCCGGCGAGGAAACACTTGATGTGCACCATGCCCATCCCAGCACCGGGGCAGTACCTCCGGCCGGCGCCGAAGGGCATCATCCTGATCTCCTTCGGCCCGGGCACCGCGCCGACGCCCTCCGCCTCACCGTTGGCGAGGAACCGCTCCGGCCAGAACTCGTCGGGGTCCGTCCAGTCCTTCCTGTCCCTCGCCATGTCCCGTATAAGAAAATGCACCCGCGTCCTCCCGCCGCCGCCCACTGCAGGCACCGCCGTTGTTCCGCCGCCGGCCACCGCCGCCGCACCCTCCGCGTCCGCGTGGGCTTCGCGCATGAGGAAGGGCACCGGCGGGTGCAGGCGAAGCGCCTCGAGCACGACGGCGTGCAGGTACGGCAACGTGCGGAGCCGCTCCTCGGGCACCGCGCCGCCCTCGCCGCCTCCATCTCCTGCTATCTCGCGGCGCAGCTTCTCCTGGACCTCCGGCTGGGCGGCGAGGTGAGCGAGTGCCCACTCGATGCAGGACACGACCGACTCCGTGCTGGCGCCGAGGAACTCCGACAGAAGGCTCACCATCTCGTCGTCCGTGAGCGCGCGCCGGGCGGTGTCGTTGTCGTCGTCGTCCTCGTCGTCGTCGGGGACACGGAGGTCGATGAGAGTGTCAACGTACGGCCTGATCCCGCCGTCGTTGCAGCACCCAGAACGGCGCCGGCGGTCCCTTTCCGACACGAGAGGGAGGAAGAACGCGGCCTGCTGGCCGCGGTAGGCGACGAAGCGCCGCCACTGCCTCCAGTGCAGGAGCTTGGTGAGCCATGAGCCCGCGAAGGCATTGGCCTCCCCTATGGCGCGAACGAACTGCTGCATCACGCGCCGCATGGCCAGCAGGTGGGCAGCGTCGCCCACGAGGTCGCCGAAGCACAAGCGCGCCACCAGAGCAAACACGGCAGCGTGCACGCTGTCTCTGATAACGACCACATCGCCGCCGTCGCCGGCGACCCTCGCGGACAGCGACGCGACGAGGGCCGCCACGAACTCTCGCCGCAGCGGGCCGAGCTGGTCGAAGCGTGAGGGGTGCAGAGCCTCGGAGGTGAGGTTGCAGCGGAGCGCGCGCCAGAGCGGGCCGTACTGCGCCGAGCTGATGCTGTCGCTCCGGCGGCGGCGTTGCCCGGTGACCAAGGCCACCGGGAACAGCGTGAGCGGGCGGTTCGAGAAGGCGTCGGCGTGGTCGATCAGCGCTGTGCGGGCGACGGCAGAGTCACTGATCTCGACCAATGTCGGCCTCGCCGGACCACGGCCGTGCCAAATGCTTCGCCGGAAAACGGCGAGGAAGATAATAAAGGCCGTGCCAAGTGTGAGGACCTGCACTAATGTATCCATGGCTTCTTCCCTAGAAACTGTGAATCTGTGATGAATCCTGTTGTGCCTATACGTATATATATACTGATCAGCTGCCCAGTCTGCTCTTCTGATTCTTCTTTTCTTCGTCGTCTGGTGTGCTCTAATGATTTTTTGGTGATATAGAATATAGATCATGGTGGCTTCATTGTGATTCTCCTCACCAATTTTAGTTTAATATAATTAGTATGGGTCATCACCAGTACTTTAGGTCTTTCATATTTTTCTCAATCGATTAATCACAGCCATCCGAACGAACGCCTCTCCCCTTTGAACCGTTCGCTTGTTTGGCGCATGCATGCAAGTGTTTTTTCTCAACTAGCCTTCCAAGCACCAATGGCCTTCTTGGTTTGGCTGTGCAGAAAGTACTATTGCCTGATTTGTTGTGAGAGAAAAACATTGTTAAATCACTATCGGAAAACCAGTCTTTGCCAAGTGTCTAATGGTTTGCCGAGTGTTTTTTTTCGGGCACTCGGCAAAGAGCTTCTTTGCCGAGTGCTAAAGAAAAAACGCTCGGCAAAAAAAAAA
>Ga0182004_10001585_pt1 | contig 16865 bp, 11 predicted proteins | sample Sormic07211540_1_FD_120479 | JGI IMG/M metagenome (GOLD analysis project Ga0182004, IMG submission 120479) | Endophyte microbial communities from Sorghum bicolor roots, Mead, Nebraska, USA - 072115-40_1 MetaG | ecosystem: Host-associated > Plants > Roots > Unclassified | place: USA: Nebraska...
AAAAAAATAAGATTCTTAGTCGGAGTATTAAATGTAGATAAAAAATATAATTAATTATATAGTTTATCTGTAATTTGCGAGATGAATTTTTTGAGCTTAGTTAGTTTATGGTTGGACAATAATTACCAAATGCAAACGAAAGTGTTATAGTAGCTAGATCTAAAAAAAAACTCTCGAATTAAATAAAGCCTACTGCACTGCTTGGCGGGAGAACCACAGCCTAATCTAAAGATGGCAACGGGTACAGATTAACCGTGTGCCTGCAGGTAAAAACCCGGTAGGGTGAGGATACTAGTGCAACTTTGTGCCTACGGGTGTGGGTGCGGGTTTGTAATTGAACCTAGTGGGTAAAAACTTATGGGCATAGAAAACTTGAACCTGTACCCACTTCATCCGTAAGCCCGCTCCAACCTCATGATATGTAGATCCCTTCTTATACAATATATAAAGGAAGCAATATAGTTTTATGTTTTCCTCGCTCGTATTTATTTATATATAAGAGAACCATTTTTATGTTGATATAATGCTAACTAGTTTTGATTTTCATATTTTAACTCCTTTCTATAATCTAAGCATGTATTATTAATTTATTATTATGCAGGTTCACGAGTACATCCGCGGGTATTTCGTGTCCGTGGATGCGGGCGTGGGTGTAAAATTCTACCCGTGGCGGGTTTTGTGTCCGTGGGTACGGGCGTGGGTGTAAAATTCTACCCGTGCAGGTTTGGGATTCAACCCGCGAGTGCGAGTCTATATGTCTACATGTATTTAAATAAAAAAAGAGATTAAAAAGATATAAAATATCATTACAACTTATTATCAACGTTCGAAGTCCTATTTCGGAGAAACCAAAATTATAAATCCTATTTTGAACAAGCCACACGATTAGAGTCCTAAAATAACCAATTTTTCCTATTTATTTATTAAATATTATATAAGTCAAACCCATAACATATACAACATCTCATCCATGGACCTCAAAACGTGGGCTCTGTGAAGTCTGGTGGTATCTTCTGGTATACCAGAAGTCTGGTGTCTGAAGTTTGTCCAATGCATGCTTCCAATACTGGCCATATTAGGAGTGTTTCCATATTCGAAAATGGTGTGTTTGGGTCTTGAGTCCTAGGAACTTGTTTAGTTTCTAAAAATTTTGTAAAATTTTTCAAATTCTTCATCATATCTAATCTTGTAGCACATACATAAAGCATTAAATATAGATAAAAAAAATAACTAATTGTATAGTTTATTTGTAATTTGTAAGACGAATCTTTTGAGTCTAGTTAGCCCATGATTGGACAATATTTATCAAATACAAACGAAAGTGTTACAATGTCCATTTTGCAAAAAAATGGAACTAAACAACGCTCTAGGAAGCAAATTTTGAGGCGGACCATATGTCCTCACTCAGCTGCCTGCTGGAGCTGGATCCACCATATGCACTACTACTCCTGTTGCCTGCTTGTACTGAACAAGGCCGAGATATGCACTACTACAGATCCATCTATGCTGTTTCCACCCGGCAGGGTCTGGGTTAAGCCATTTCCCTGCTCCAACCCTTACTCCAACCCAGGCCTTGTTTAGTTCATCCAAAAACCAAAAAGTTTTCAAGATACCCCGTCACATTGAATCTTGCGGCACATACATGAAGCTTTATATATAGACAAAAACAAAAACTAATTACACAGTTTGCCTGTAAATCGTGAGACGAATCTTTTGATCCTAGTTAGTCTATAATTGGACAATATTTACCACAAACAAATGAAGTGTTACAGTACCGAAATCCGAAATCTTTTCGGAACTAAACAAAGCCCCAGACAAATTATTAGCATGCAACCGACACTGTTATGATCCATCGAAGGAAAAGCAGGATAAGCATGGAACTGATCATTATTCCGCAGAATTGAGAAGTGCTCAATAACTGATGCTGGATTGCTCACTGGGGAGACAGACTTTGAGAGTTGAGGCCTAAACTCCATTATTATCCAAGTATATTGAACTCTGGGGAGACAGACTTGGAGAGTTGAGGCCTAAACTCCATTATTATCCAAGAAGAGAGAGATACTGTTGTCCTGAAGAGAGAGAGATACTGTTGCGTATGTTATATTCACATGTGCGAGTCTAATTGCTTGGTCTCTAAATGGACTCCACCACCAGATGGATACTTCATGGTTAATGTATGTCACCACACTTAAAAAGCCATCTCGGTTGGAGTTGAAGTAGTCATGCGTGATCATGCAGGGGATTTTAAAATGTCTTTTTGTAAGAAGATTCATAGAGTTGAAGATCTTGAGTTGGCAGTTTGATGTGTTGTTTTTTAAAGAACATAATGTTGGCAGTTTGATGTGGTGTTGTTTTTGCAAGAGAATATAACCTTTGTAATATCATTGTAGTTTCGGATTGTCAAACCGTTATCAAGAAGTTACAATCTCCAATACTAGATAGATCTTATGTTAGAGCCATCATGTGCGATGACAAAAACTTAGTGAGGTGAAACTCGTATTCTTTCATCACGTGCGATGTCAAAAACTTAGTGAGGTGAAACTCGTATTCTTTCATATATACCCGTAGGTTTTTGCAATGAGGCAGCTCTTAATGACTAGGTTAGCTTAGCTGGTCAGTTCTAGACTCCAGATGTAATCCGCACCATCCCTTTGTTAAGTTAATATATAATGCTTTTTCAAAAAAAAAAAAGAGATGACCGCCATCAGTAAATGGTGAATGCCGAGACATGACCACCATCAGTAAATGGTGAATGACGAGACCAGGACGAAACGAGGTAAAACATCAGACGAACATGAGAAGGGCGTGCATACATATGAACAACATAGCATACTACGATACGTGTATTCCATGTCCAGAATCCAACCCAATAATCCAAACAGTATACAGCCCACAACCAAGTAACCTCATACAAGAACCTAAAGAAAAAACAGCGGATCCAATAACCAATTACACCGTCCCTACTAAGGTAATGTTAAAGAGAACACTGCATTCCTCCACCATGAAGCGAGTTGAAAAGACTGGGGCCTGCCTTGAGCAAGCTCCTTTAGTTGTATGGGCCCATGCCAATGCTGGAGCCGCCATAGGGGGCACCGCCAGCGGCATCTCGGGACTTTGAGTAGCTGAGGTAGTACACCTCACCCAGGATGGCCGTGAAGAAGGTGAAGGCCGCACCAGCAGCAAAGACGCCCTTTCGCACCGTCTCACATGAGAGGGAGTCGCCATAGAATATGCCCCTGTACCGGGTGTGGTACGCGTTGCGTACTGATCCTGCCAGCAGGCACGCCTCCGCGATGAGGAAGGTCACCCTGTCAATGGGAATGAGACATGTTATTGTTAAACATTTGGATGGGAAGTGCAGTTGATATTACTTGAATAATAGACTTATTTTTAGATATGCTGGCCTGATGTTTAGGGTACCCAAATCAGTTGGACATATATTCCAAATGAGCCAGAAAATATAGTATATCTGCAATCTTGTAGATACTGAAATAAGAAAATATATGCTCATGTCATAACATCTTGAAGCTGGCCACGACAGTCGGCAGTTCCTAGTTCAGGCTTTATTATATGAATTGAGGAAGGAAAGCAAGCAAGCAGCATCCAGAGACAGACAGACAACTCAAGTGATGCCAAATGAAATTTAACTGTAGCTTTTGCGAATAGAATATGGCCGATGCTTCCTCCAGAAGGCTAGCTAGTCAAGGACACCCAGAAAGCAAGGCTATTAATTGATGTTGACTTAGGGATTGCTTAGGAAATGTCACTGTCACATGGTGATCTCAAGAGAAACAGATAAACAAATCAATGACAGACTATTAAAAAAATAATATGGTTTAACAGTTCATCAGAAAAAACTTAAGTCAATTTGTGTAAACAAATATCAAAGCATAGATGTGGATATATCGAGGTACCAAACATGGTTTCATTAATTACTTCATTTCAAGTCCTTGACCAACCGAGTAGCTAAGCTACCCAGAACAAATAAAGATTTAGTAGTTGCTAGTTCCTCCAGTAAAGTATAACCAACAACATTTCGATAGCCTGCATTCAAATTTTGAAGAAATCTGTCTACGTGTATCTTTGTGGATACTGAGAGTTTATTTATATATAAATAGACTTATCTCGAATTATTGGCAATGTTAATCTTGCTGACTGTACTATTGTGAAAGTTGTCAGGATATCACTGATCATCTAAAACAACACTTGTGATGGAAAGGGCTTTCAACATCTCCATCAAATCACAGAAATATAAAGTATGCTAAACACTAAATCCCATAAAAGTACCAGTGCCAAGCAATTTGTGTTACAAGGACAATGGGAGTGCACCTTTCCTTTGTTTTAAAAAAGGACAATGGGAGTAGTTGGACATCTACAATCAAACAATGTAGAAATCTAGCAGATTTATGAAGATAAATGTCTGAAACAGTTTCAGAGATCCATGACATGTGCTACGAACAACCTCCAACCAAGAATTAGTCAAATTATTATTGAGGGGACATGTGGCTTGAAATCTTTGAAACATGTTAGTAAACTGTATGTAAAGCAGATGTTAGCTTGCATGACAGCATGCGGCTACAGAGCTTAAACAATACACTGAAGGACACTTCTGCGCTGCTATCAGCTTTGAGGTGCTAAATACAGAGCACTGCCGTGCAAGTGCAGCTTCAGTAATGAAAGTGAAAGCCCCACGCCAGGTGGGGAAATGATTTTCATCTGGCTACTACAAAAGTATACTAGTATTATTACTACTAATTGATGGATCTCACCACTCGTTTGCCAAAAGCAATAGAGTAAAGCACTGGGTGAGACGCTTGAATTTTAATGTCAGAGGCAACAGCGGCGAACTAGTAGTCAGTTCACCACATCTTTTCCTCCCTAGGCGTAGAAATTAAGCTGCGGAACTTGCGCATCACAAGATTCAGTTGGAAAGCTCAAGATCCGGGCCAAGACCAGCCGGCGGGAAACGGATCTTAGCTAGCGCCGTGCACCCGCAGCTGAAAACCACATGAACCACGACGCAGAATCGCAGATCCCACCCCAATCTGCTCGTCGGTCGGTAGAACTAGACGAGCGATGGGGATAGAGCAGAACCCAACCCACCCGAGTTTGGATCTCGGAGAGAGGAGCAACACCTAACCAAATCTAGCTCTGCTGCCTGCTGGTTAATTATTTCCATGTATGTATGCGAAGAGGAAGGAGTAGCAGGCAATCAACCGCGGGAGGGGCTGGAGGAGATTTGGGTTGTTGTTACCATGTGAAGAGGAAGAGGATGAGCGCGCAGGCGCGGGAGCCTCCCGGCTTGAGCCCGCGGCCGCAGCAGAAGCAGCGGCTGGCGACCATGAGCACGACCTGCCCGGCGGCGAGGAGGAGCAGCGCGCCGACGCCGTAGCCCGTGGCGATGTCGGAGTCGTAGACGCAGAAGTCGTACTCCTTGGCGGCGTCCGGGGTGACGGTGGCCCGGCTCCGGCGCTGCTCGGCGGCCACGCCCAGGCCGAAGGCGATGACGTCCAGGAGGATCACCACCGCCTGCACGATGATGGACGCCATTGCGAGCGAACTAGCTCCTGTCGGTCGGTCGTTCTCTAGCTCGCAGCTGATCTCTGCTGGTGTGGTCTGGGTACTGGGGTGGGGAGGGCTAGCAGCTCGGTGCGGTGGGAGGGGTGTAGTTAAAAGGCAGTGCGGTCGCGTGTCGGTGTGGAGTGCAGAGGAGGCGAGGGAAGTGAGAGCTTCGCTTTTCTGCGTTTTTGGGGTGGGTTGTCACGCTCACGCGGCTCGCTGGTGGAGGTGGGGAAGGGGACCGCCTAACGAATGCGGCAGACTGGGTGGGGCGCACCTGGCAGCCGCTACCGGACGGGCGTTGGCGCGTTGCGTTTTTCCTGCCGGGGCCTTGTTTAGTTCACCCTAAAAACCAAAAAGTTTTCAAGATTCCCCGTCACATCGAATCTTGTGACACATGTATGAAACATTAAATATAGACGAAAATAAAAAATAATTACACAGTTTAACTGTAAATCACGAGACGAATTTTTTGATCCTAGTTAGTCCATAATTAGATAATATTTGTCACAAACAAACGAAAATGCTACAGTACCGAAAACTTTTCACTTTTCGGAACTAAACAAGGCCCGGGTTGGTGCGCGTGGCCCTGGGCTGTGGTGTGGTGTGGCTTGCCGCCGACGGCCCTCGACCCCGGCTCCGCACGGGCACGTGCAGGGCAGCGACTGCAGCGCCGCGCCCGCGCTCGATTTTTCATTAGACGAGTCTCAACAATACATAGTACAATTACCAAGACTATAAACTAGCTCTTGAGCCATGAGTTTTATGGGGATGAAACTCCTTTCTCATCTGATAAAACTCCTTCATTTAATGACCCTGTCAAGTCAACAATTTTTGCTTATGTAACATCCTATTTAATGTGCATTATACTCTCATAAAACATGCATTGAGACTGGCGTTACTAGCTTTTTCTAGTTGCTACGGCAGAGCGGGCAGGGGCACCACGTGGGCAGCGTTAGTTCTTAAGGCCTGTTTACTTCCCTACCCAAAATTTTTTCGTTCATCTCATCAAATCTTTGGACACATACATAGAACATTAAATGTACATAAAAAATGAACTAATTACACAGTTTGATTGAAAAACGTGAGACGAATCTTTTAAGCCTAGTTACTCTATGATTAGCCTAAAGTACTACAGTAACTCACATGTGTTAATGATAGATTAATTATGCTTAATAGATTTGTCTTGTAGTTTCCTGATGAGCTATGTAATTTGTTTTTTTATTAGTTTCTAAAGACCCCTCCCGACATCCTTCCGACACATCCGATGTGACACCCAAAAAATTTTCATCTCCAATCTAAACAGGGCCTAAGTCCATGCACTCAGAAATTTTTTCTTTTTTTCCAAAAAACACTCTTACTATGGGGTGTTTAGTTAAAAATGTAAAATACAAAATATCAATTACTTTGAAACGATGAAATGCGAAAACCAAAACTTTTAGGATTATGTTTAGTTTTATCTAAAATGCAGAATTTATTGTCCTTATGAAGGCCTCACCAGGCTCTTTTGGGTTATTTTAATCTCTTGAGGTCAAAATCTAAAATAAAGAATAACTATATTTTTGCTAAAATTTTTGTATGATGTTTAGTTCTTTGCAAAATGATGAATCAAAACTCAAATTTTTTTAATAGGAGGGGAACTTGGCGGTGTTTAGTTCAAAAAAAATGCAAAATGTCAACTACTTTGGAACGATGGAATGCAAAATACCAAAAATTTCAGGGTTACGTTTAGTGACATACAAAATGCAGAATTTATTATCCTCGTGAGAGCCTGTTGAGGGTCTTTTGGGTTTTTTGGCCTCTTGAGACCAAAATAAAAAATGGAGAATAACTAACTTTTTGCCAAAATTTTTACATTGTGTTTAATTTTATTATGCAAAATGATAAACTAAAATCCAGATTTTTTTTAAAAAAAATAGTAGAGGAAACACCCCCCACATGTGGGAGTGGTAATCCGTCTTCTATCATCATTCTTTTATGAGGACGCCATTTGTTCTCGCCTGGCGTCTGCTGTCACGATGGTTTCTACCCCGCACCGGGCTCCTGGACCGTGTCATGTGTAGGCACGCGTGGTAGTTGTTGGTGAACACCTGTGTGCTCGTGACAACTTGCACAATGTATATACTATATTCATCCACGGAAGAATCGTAACGCATGTTGATCTAATTTATAATGAATAGTATTCACATTTGTGTCTCAAATTGGTTTATTACAAAAATATATTGTATAATTAATCTAGTGTACTTATTTTATATCATAAATATTAATATTTTTTCTATAAACTTTGATCAAATTTGAAAGCATTTGGCTCCTTAAAAGATACGAGAATTGTATTCTTTTTTGTGTAAAGAGAGTATTATATATATAAACTAGCACAATGGACATTTTTAGTTGTAACCCTAGATGTCTTGCCTAGTAAATACATTTCCTACAAGCTGTTTGTTTAATGCAATTGATTTAGCCTACTCGAGCAACAACCACTTGTGTAGTTTGTTTGAAGTTTGGTGCCTCAAAAACAATCAGCATGTGCTATTTTGTGCCTCAAAATAAAACTAATTAGCAGTCTATTCGATTGAGCTTATTTACCATAATAAATCAGCGAACAATATTTTTAGTCATAGTTTATCAGCTAAGCGAACATGCTGTAGATGATTAGTTACATATAATTCTCCCTAGATAGTTTACTATCGGCCCGTTTGGTAGTCCACACCAAGTCATTGTGTCTACTCTTGTGAGTCAAATATACACCCTCCACAATATAGCCGTAAACAAATATTTCAAACCTTCCAATGGAAAAAATTTAGCTCCATCTCTATATTACTATGTTTTATGTTTATGAAGTAATGTAATCCTTTAACATTAAAAAAAACAGTGGACCGAGCTTGGCTTCGAGCAACCGACAATTTCTAATAACATATGCGCCATATTTGATTGCTACTACTGATTTATTGTGAGAAAAAAATATTATTTCATAGATAAAAAGTAGTGCTAATAAATTTTAAGTCGTTAACCGACATAACATGGGAGCACCACTCGCACTTCATTCATTGTTTGTGCATCGTTGCCCGCATCTGCCATTCGTTGTTTGTGCATTGTCGCCCTCGCTCGCATCCGCCATCCCGCAGAACAACGACGCATGAGGGGCAAACATGCAGTCGACGCATGATCTTTGCTTTTGTGGCATGAAATAAAAATGTATGCCTTGAGTCAGGTTTATTAGTTCATCCTGTAGTAACGTATGGATGCTTTATTTTATTGTTCTGTTCAAAAGCTTTCCATGTCGTCATGAAAATTTATTTGCTATCAGTTGGTTATATTGAGATTACATGTTTTTTAGATAAGATGTTTAGTGTTATCTTCGCACAAAGAGGCATAGAGATAATGTTCACAACATATCCGTTTTCTCTCTGTGTATGGAAGTATTAAAAATTTAAATAGCTAGCATTATATAGATAGCTGTATGGACTGCTAGCTATTTGGTGGATGACGTGGATGCCTCCTAGCTAGCAATTAGCTAGGACTGTTGCGGACCCCTTAAGAGAAAAGGAAAGGAAAAAAAGAGAAAATAATAAATTGTGATCTGACATGTAGATTTTATGTATTAGAAGAGATTATTGATGATCTAGTGCATTATCTTTATAATAATCCAAAAAATGATATTTTTTATTGAGAATATCCAAAAAAACCGATATTAGAACACCCTGCTATCACAGAGGAGATATACCGTGAAGATGCTCCTTTGGTTGAGACCACTTTTACCGCAAGGATTTTTTTTATTCTCGATTCTCAATTGTGCTAGTTTAAAGTTCTAAAGCAGCGATAAAAGAATAAAAAATAATTAAAGCATTTGGTGGGATTCTAATTTTCTTTATATAGATGTCTTGTTTAATTCTAAATTTTTTTACAAAATAGACGTTGTCGTTTGTATTTGGCAAATATTGTCCAATCATATACTAAATAGGCTTAAAAGATTCGTCTCACAAATTACAGATAAATTCTGTAATTAGTTATTATTTTTATTTATATTTAATGCTCCATGCATACGCCGCAAGATTTAATGTGACGAAAAATCTAATTTTTTTGCAAACTAAACAAGGCGAACACGGTTTTTCTCCCTTGGGCACATGCTCCCACTCTCCTATCTATTGAATTCGCACGAAAAAATATGAAAACACACATATCAATACAATTTCGTTTTAAGATGTGTATTTATATACTTTCAATGCAAATCCAATAAATAACAGAGTGAAAATATGTGACCTGGAGGGCAGTAAAAACTTTACCAAGGCCCAGAAACAAACATGGTTTTTTGAGTTTGGAGGCAAACAATACGTCGCCATCAGTTCATACTTCATACAATGCGTGCCAGCGCACCATCTGACCCCACTCCCGACCCCCAACCCGAGTCGGAGGTGCGCGGTGCGCCACCGCCGCCACATCCGCACCCAGGCTGCTGCTACCACCCACGTCGGAGAAGAGCAGAAGCAAGAGTAAACGGGGCTTGTGATTTGTGAAAGAGATGCCTCTGCAGCTGCCGCCGCCGGTGAATCCGCAGCGGCTTTCGCCGGCAGAGTCCCGAGAGCGGACGGTGGGCTTCTTCCAAGGCCTGGGCGTGGACGTGCCCCTCCCGGCCTCGGCCGAGCGGCCCGACGCCTACTCCTCGCTCGTCCGCGCCATCGTCTCCTCCGCCGTCGTCACCTCCTCGCGCGTCTCCTGCACCATCACCATCTCCCCCGCCGTCGCGGTGAGCGCCTGCTTCTTGAATAGCCTCCCCCGCCGTTGGGTAGGACAGAACCACTCGATCTCGGTCTCTCCCCTTTCTCCTAATTGCCTCCGGCCGGCGCGGTGAGTGCAGAACCAGTACAACACGCTCCACGGCGGCGCGGTGGCTGCCGTGGCTGAGGCCATCGGGATGGCGTGCGCGCGCGCCGCGGCTGGCGATAAGGAGATGTTCCTCGGCGAGCTCAGCACCGCGTACCTCGCCGCCGCGCGACTCAACGTGAGTTTCCCGATCCTCAACAGTCAACGCCCCTGATATACAATACAGATCCATTCGAAATTTTTTTCCCAATGGTTTCGCTCGCCATATACAGCAATCACTGTGTAGGATGGATTGAATCGATCATCACAAAATTGTGGGGATAGGAGATTTGCAGTAATGGGTTAATCCAGGGTCAGAGAAAGATGATGAGGGCAAAGTTATACGTCTAGAACCTGTGATTTAGAATCACTGGATATTGATTCTGCAAGAGATGAGGTTGTGTCTAGAATATTGCTTGGGAAATAGGTATCAGGAATTCAAGATTGCAAAAGGGGATGGGGATAATATATATCAGACTAAAAATTTCAAATTAGTGCCAATACCTCCCAAATAAAAGAAACTAGCTTGGGGACATTTCTTTGATGTTTGTATAAGCTTCTTTGGAACTTTTTGCAGTTCAAAAATTGCAACTCATAGTTTATCGAACATGTAACTAATAAGTAGACCATTAGATAATAACTAATAAGTGACACGACTGCTAGGTATGAAAATTATGAAAACTATGATAATGTTCCTCTACTACTTTTCTTAAACTTTGAATTCTCCATCCAAATTTGTGCCGGGTTCAAATTCACTTGAATTTCAGGAATGGAAATTTTAATTAAGAACAAAAACTCCTGAACAGTAAATGGGCCAGGCCCATCCTCGGCCTGCTTCACCCAGTTGGGCGGCCTTCTTCTGTTTTTCATCTTCCGACGACTACGCTAGCGGTCTAGCCGCGATCTTCCTCGCACAGCGCTCGGCCTCTTCCCCCACACGATATTTTCAGGGAGCACGGCACGGCGGCACGCCCAACAACCAACAGCGGTTGTCACGCATTACTCCGGCCGGCACTCGCACCAACCCCGAACCCGAACTCGCGCCCCCACGGCGCCGGACTTCTGGAGCAGCAAAGCAAACGACGCAGGCGGAAGAGGAGATGGGGGACGGAGAGCCGGGGCATAAGCTGTCGCCGGCGGAATCCCGGGAGGTGATGCTGGCATTCCTCCGCTTCCTAGGCGCCGACGCGCGCCTCCCGGCCTCGGCCGACCAGCCCGACGCCTACTCTGCGCTCGTACGCGCCATCCTCTCCTCGGTTGCCGTCTCCGCCTCCCCGACCCCGCGGGTCTCCTGCACCATCACCGTCTCACACGCCGTGACCGTGAGCACCTACTGCTACTGAGCTCCCCGTTGAAATCTCTCTCTGCTGCTTACCTACCTAGTTCCCTTGCATAGACTTTTCCCTGCAGAACCCGTACAACACGCTCCACGGCGGCGTGGTGGCGGCCGTGGCCGAGGCCGTCGGGATGGCGTGCGCGCGGGCAGCCGCCGGGGATAAAGAGATGTTCCTCGGCGAGCTTAGCACCGCGTACCTCGCTGCAGCGCGATGCGATGTGATCTTCTTCTAATAAATCCTCTGCACCTGACACTTACAGTATAGCTTTTCCAATAGTCATGGCCTCTATCCACTCATCCAGCATCCGATTTGATTGCAATATATACTCGAATTTCACATTATTATATTGTATGTACTCTTGGGGCAACTTTCTGCAGCGATTTAAAACGTTAGGATAATTTGGGGGATTCGGGGGTTCTGGCTACTGCTTTTTAATTGGTTATTCTTAATGTAGCTGCAGGAAACAGATTTTTGGAGGTTTTGATGTAATTTTTTTTTTTGACACAAAGCATCCCCATTTTCATTAAGCCAACGGAAATACAAGAGTTTGTAGCAGAGGAGAAAAGAAAAGCAACCAGAACCGGTTACAGCCTACAACTCTGACTCAGAGTTCGGACTGCAACCCAAAAGCTAATTGGTCTTTGCAAACCTGGTGATTGTTTGTGCAATGCTAAGGTCTTGTCCATTTGTTTCATCTTTGAAGAAAGGTTAGGGGTCCAGTCCAGACTCAAATACTCAATAGTTCAATACAAGCATGTGATACAAGTGAGATATCATGATGTACATAACCACGGAAGGTTTCATACATGCACACTCAAAAAGAGAAAGTATGGGAGCCGTAGAGCTATTGTTCATCAGAAGTTGATTTCTAATGTTAGAGTACTGCAAAGCATTAGATGCAGAATGCATGACATTCTGGAGGCCGCAAATGGTAGAATACGATTGATGTGACGAGCATATTGAATGAAATAGGTATTCAAGTGCTTACAAAAGACAAACTTGTCAGTTTGAAATTTTAATATCGACAAATGATATCAGAGCGAAAGTTATTGTAGTTGATTGCATCTATTCTACTGGTGTCATAATTTTTGGAACAGAGGTTGTAATATGGATTTTGTCCTATATAATGATCATGTAAAGACGGTTTTAATCCTCAGAAGGTCCAAGGGTTTAATAATTTTGATTTGAACTTTCACAAACTAAACACTTTTAGTTTCTCTGTGATTATATCTAATATGAGAAGAAAGGATTAGAAGCTTGAGATTGCCATTGTTAATTTTTTTGGTCATTCACTAGTAATGTACTCCCTCCATCCCAAATTATAAGTCATTCCAAGAATTTTGGAGAGTCAAAGTATTTCAAATTTGACCAAATTTATATGATAAGATAATAATATTTATGATAGCAATCAAGTATCATTAGATTCTTTAATGATTATATTTTTATAGTATACATGTTTTATATCATAAGTCTTTCTAATTTTTGCTATAACTTTGGTTAAATTTTATATGCTTTGACTTTTCAAGATTCTTGGAATGACTTATATTTGGGATGGAGGGAGTATGTTGTAATGTTGTGTCCTTGTTGGGAAATTGGATTATGATAAAGTGGGCCCTGAAGAGTGGCATGTCATATAGCTCTAAATTTTGCTTTTGATTTGGAATAAATCTGACAGATACCAGTTTTATAATTCCATGCTCTTCCACGTGATACTTGCTGTGATGCCCCATGTCAGTGTGACATCAGTAGCTTACATTTAACTCGCATAATCAATCAATTTCAATTTTGAGTCCATTTAGGCCTTGTTTAGTTCCCAAAAAATTTTGCAAATTTTTTCAGATTTTCCGTCACATCGAATCTTTAGACGTATGCATGCAGTATTAAATATAGACGAAAATAAAAACAAATTGCACAGTTTGGTCGGAATTGATGAGACGAATCTTTTGAGACTAGTTAGTCCATGATTGGACAATATTTGTCAAATACAAACGAAAGTGCTACAGCGTCGATTTTCCAAAAATTTTTTGGAAAGGGCTACATGATATAGAAAATGCTAGGTTATCTCATTTTCATATTCTGACCCTGAAGACAACCTTATCGCTGACGAATCCCATTGACATTGCTGCTGCCAATAGTACTTCTGTCTTTTGTTTTTTTTTTGTCCAAATTCAGTAAACTTAGGAAGGGTGCCATAGAACTCATTTCTTCACTTGTGCCATAGTTTATTTCCTGCACCCTTTGTACTAATATCACTATGTCCTCTGGGCATATGGCATATTTTCTTTTCGAGCATTAGAAATCAATTTCTGATGAATCATAGCTCTACGGTTCTCTGCTGATGCCAAATCTCTAACATAGTCTTGAGTCTTCTAATTGAAACACAAGCTAGTGAATAAAATAGGAATAATGGGATATACAGACATTCGAATTGTTCCATCTCACTGACAAATATTTTATCATGTCAGATTTCAAGCTTGTATTCAATCCTAATGTCCATTATTTATCTTCATGCAGTCTGAAGTGGATGTTGAAGCGCAGATACTGAGGAAGGGCAGATCAGTCGTGGTTACCACAATCGATTTCAGACTAAAGGATACCAAAAGGCTCTGCTACACATCTCGAGCCACCTTTTACATCATGCCCATGGCAAGCCTATAAGCCCAAGTTTTATATGGACAATTTCTTCTGTCTACACGACAGAGTTTGTATTGTGTGTATTTAACTTGGATAGTGGATAGCATGTATCTGCAATCTGTTGTATTAATAATGAAGCAAAAGTCATATTGATCCATGATGGCACCGCAACTGTTCCAGATGAAATACCCCCACCCACCCACCTAAACATATATTTACTAATTTGTTATGATTGATTGTATAAAAGGAGAATTGAAGATCACGATCATATGATGCTTGTAAAGTTTAAGGTCAGAAAATTTCTGCTGTGTTTCTCTGAAAATCAGTTCATTTTACAAATGCTAAATGATTTTCTGTCAGGAATGTAGAATACGTTTTTGAAATATTGTGCCCGCAAGTTAAATGGAAACTACTGTAACTTTTGATAGAATGGATGGGACACGGAAGCAGAGAATGAAATAAGCATGGACATTATACATCATCTTCACCCAGGAGAGGAGAGTGAGTAACAAGGAGGTCAGTCACTGTAGAATTATTATTATTTTCTTTACGGTCTTGATTTGAGAGAAGCTATTATAAAAATTAAGTTGAAGAGGTAGCGCTTATTTTGTTAGTACACATAACACATGGTAATACTTGCCACCGTAGAACCATTCATCGAGTCCATGGTCCAGCTTGTACTCGAAGCCCAGTTTGACCGGAAATATTGGTCGAGGCCTAGGAGACTTTTACGGTTTTTTTTAAGGGCCAAGGGCCTGGTTGCTCTTGTTAGTTCATCATTGGATACTAATTATAAAATAAAACGAAAGAACTATAGTAACTATTAAACTTTAACATCTCAAACCAAATACCGCCTTAGATTTTCGTTTTCCCCTTGGCCTTACTAGTCAGCATGTGACCTCGCACGACTATATGCTAATTTGGAATGACCCTCTGTCAACTAACGTATGGCCCCAAGTGCAAAGATTGGTCAGACACTCAAACGGTGAACCATTTCAAATACTGAAATTCACACAAAAAAATCACTTTTGCAAAATAAAGTCAGCATGTAAGATGCACATGTTTTCCTCGATAGGAGGATATGTTAAAATGTTTGCAGTGGGGTAATATATTACTCGATCTCAATACATTACACGTGGTATTTGTAATATATTAATCTAACATCCTAGTCATGGCTGTTACAGGTGTACCAAATGGTCCACGTAAATCACGTTGCTATCACAATCCAGTGGCTCATTTTCGTCATTCATGTCCTCACGTTGCTCGTCAGACAGACAGTCTGATACTTTCCACGCCATCTTAAGAGCATCTACTATCTTCAATAGGCTTATCTGTTCGGTTGTTTTATGAGCCATATTTTTTTTATTAGAATAGTATTTTTTTTCTCAAAATAAATCAACAAACATTATTTTTAGCCATAACTTTTCAGACAAGCGGCTGTTCGCTTGTCTGAAAAGTCATGGCTAAAAATAATGTTTGTTGATTTATTTTGAGAGAAAAATATTATTCTAATAAAAAAGTATGGCTCATAAAACAAGTCTATTATCCTAATTTAGGTGAAAAAAAGTTCCCCAAGTGGCTTCTTCAATTAGATCTCTAAATATTTTCATGCTATATTTCTATTTCTCGCTTGAAAGTAGTCTTATCCTAAATGCTAAACAGTATAAACAGTCGGTCACCAAAATAGGTGTTTAAATGGGAAAGAATGTTGTTTAAATAGTCAAAACAACTGAAGTTGTACCTTTGTGTAGCATTAAGGCCCTGTTTAGTTACTCACCCAAAAATTTTTCATCCATCCCATCGAATCTTTGGACACATGCATAAAACATTAAATGTAGATAAAAAATAAACTAATTACACAGTTTGGTTGAAAATCGCGAGACGAATCTTTTAAGCCTAGTTACTCTATGATTAGCCTTAAGTGCTACAGTAACCCACATGTGCTAATGGTAGATTAATTATACTTAATAGATTTGTCTTGCAGTTTCCTGATGAGCTATGTAATTTATTTTTTTATTAGTTTCTAAAAACTCTTCCCGACATCGTTCCGACACATCCGATGTGACACCCAAAAAATTTTGGTTCTCAATCTAAACAGGGCCTAAAACAGTGTGCAAACGGGCTAAACAAACGCTCGGACAAATAGTGCTTGAAAGATAGAAAACTGATCTAACTCTCCAGAGTACTGAACGAGATACAAAGATGTTTGAAAGATGAAGAAGTATAGAGATCGATTTTTATTAGAATAACTCTAAATGATGATTTAAAGGGTGGTTTTAAGAAAAATAGGTGGAGTTGCTCTTATTATCTTTTACTAGCAAATATGCCCGTACGTTGCAACGGGAGAAAAACATTAAATGATCATAGAAAGTGATGATATAATGTTACATATCTATTTATATTTATCTTTTTTATAACATTAAAGTCCGTAATTTATTTTATTGATAACCATGACATCTATGGTATTAGATAGTT
>Ga0182004_10001586_pt1 | contig 16863 bp, 14 predicted proteins | sample Sormic07211540_1_FD_120479 | JGI IMG/M metagenome (GOLD analysis project Ga0182004, IMG submission 120479) | Endophyte microbial communities from Sorghum bicolor roots, Mead, Nebraska, USA - 072115-40_1 MetaG | ecosystem: Host-associated > Plants > Roots > Unclassified | place: USA: Nebraska...
GGGGGGGGGGGGGGGGTGGTTGTGGAGCGGAGACTGACCGGGAAGTCCTCGTGCGGCGTGTGCTTGGCCGGGTGGTCGTACCCGAAGCCCCCACCTCTCCCGCGGCCCCCTCTTCCACGGCCTCGGAACGCCATCGGGAGGCAACGCCGCGAGGCAGCAGATGGAGGCCGAAGGGGCGGCGGGGAGCGCGCGAGGCGATAGGGGAGAGGACGGCGACGGCGTCGGCGTCGGCGTCGGCGGTGAGATACGAGGGACTCGCCGCAGCCAGCAGATGAATCGACACGGCCGGCGGCGGCGGCGGCCGAGGCAAGTCTACAAATGGGCCCATAAAGTCCGAGAACTAACTAAGGACGGTTCGGTCCACCGGGCCCTAATCTCTCTCTCTCGACGAGCGAGAACGAGACGGAGTCGGCTAAGCCCAACGCGGCCCAACAACCTCTTGGCCTCCGCCTCCGCGTCCGTTCCGACTCCCCGAAGCGAAGCCGCTCTACTTCCCCTTCCGCTCCGCGCACGAGAGGACGAGACACGGCAACAAGCTACGGGAGAGAGGCCACGCACGATGATGGCGTGTCGGCGGCTGGCGAGGGAGGCCGTCGCGGCCTCGCTGCGACGGGGCTCCGCCACCGCGCCCACCGCCTCCACGCGCGCCTTTTCCGCCGCCGCCGCCGCCGCTGCGTCCTGCTCCTCCCGCGCACCAGTCGCCGCCAGCCCTATTCGCCAGTTCCTCGCGCGCTGTTCGAGCCCCGCTTTCCAGCCTCGCGCTGCCGAGTTCGGGCCTTCGCTCACCGCGAGAGTAGCCCTTGGTCTCCGGCCGCAGTTGTCAGGTGAGTGGAGTAGGTGACCCCTAGTCCCCTACGATCGTGCGCCATGTTTGTCTCACTCACTCGACATTAGTAGTATGCCGTTTATTATCGATCATGAATCGGCGGAAAATTATGTGGTTTACTTGTGCATTCAGCAAATTACTTTACCGATTCAGTATATGCTTGTTTTCCAGTAGTATTATTTTGTCAAGACCCTTCAAGACTTCTAGAGTGTCAGTTCCATGGGCTAACTCTTAATGATTTTGATTTTGTGCTTTATTTTCCATTAGGTCTCAATCTGATAAAAGGATTTGGAACAAGCACCATGCTAGCGATGACGCTTCATCAGGGACAGGTTACTGCTGCCACAAAAGGTGAAATTCTCCCTCTAGACACGTTGAAAATAATTTGAAGTACGGGTTCTCTTTTCACCACCCCACAGAAAACACATAAGATGGTCCCAATGAGTGGTCAATGGCATACAAAGGCTCATGGACTCATAGCAACAACATTTTTCTAACACATGATCGAAGTGCTAGCGCCTAAATGTTATGCAAAATTCAAAATCCACAACATTTGGGAAAATAACTGGTTTCTTAAACATAGTCAAAGACTACTTGTTGCTTAAACTTTGCAATGTTTGGGAAAATAACTGGGCTTATGGACTGGTCCAGTTTAATCAGTCAAGGACTTCAAGCACTAACTCTTAAAATCAGTTTATTCATGTTGACTGGTCCTCTAATCTGGTTTATTTCTATTGTACAGACTTATCCCTAGCTACCTGCTTATAACTAGTTTCCATTCACACCTGTAGAGCCTTTTTTCTGTTGAATATTGATTTTAGTTTTTTTTTCTGGTTGTCCCTAATGAATGGTGTTTATTTTTCTAATTTGGTTTCGCAGAGCAACCATCAAAAGCCATAGCTGGACCAACCACGGGATCTTTGAAAACCGAGCGTGGGCCTTCATTTTGGCCTTTGGTCAGGAAACTTCAGCTGCCAGTTGGATTGATTTTTCTGATTATTTCTGGGTTGCACAGCCCGTTAGGTCTTGCCCTAAATATTTTGCTTCTCATCTACTGCTCGAGACCTAGCCACTATTCAATATATTTGTTTCTTCAGGAGGTTAGTAAAATGTGTATATTATTTTATTATTTTATATTTTTATATGAGTAAATATGTATGCAAGTACTGTTTTGTGTTTCTCAACATGGTATGATGTTTCATATTTCATCATGCCATGCAAGAGTTGACTCAAAGGAGGGCAGTCTGTCTTTTTTTTTTCTTTCTAACTAATATGCCATTAATTATTTCAGCTTCGACATAGGGAGATGGGTCAAAACCATGCTGTGTCCAAGGAGGAGGTGAGTTTTGTGTATATTTTTTATTTCTCTTTTAGGTCTTATTAGGGGTGTAGTGGATGCTTGCAATTTAAATCGGATCTACAGTAGTTCTACGTCAGTATCATCTGATTCAGATTCTGAAATGCTTTCAATATGGTAGTAACTTTCACTCTCATAACCCTTTTTTACAGTTCACATAATCCTGAAACGTCCCATCAGCCCCAAGGATCAAAGAAGGCTGACATTTTTTTTTGTTTCAAACCAATTAATAAAATCACCATATCAGTTTGTCAAGGTCACGATCCGTATGGATGTGCTCCTATCCTATGACCTTTAGAGAAATGGTTTTGAGGGGCGATCCTACCGCTAGGATTCCAAGCTTCTGACGTATGCAAAAAAAACTTATACAAAGGATTAAAAATGATCACATTCCTGAGTCCTGACAGCTTTGGGTCTGTTTTAGATTATTTCTTTTTTTTACGGCAAATGTTTTATATTATTTCTTAGTATCCCAATTAATGGTATGCTAAACTTGTATAAACAAAGTTTGGGCCTTTTGGGGATTCAGTCATTCAGTGTTTTACTCTCATCAAAATTTGTGTTTTGGGTGCTCTTTTTTCCCCCCGGACAAAGTTTTGGGTCCTTTTGCCACACCTCTGTAAGTATTTAAGGTAGTTCCTTACTGTATTTTAGGCATAAGTATAAAAGCTCCAAGAACTCTGTCTCTCATGAAGAATCACAAAGTTATAATGTCTGGGAGATTCTTTATGCTACCTCTGTGTACCTTTTCTTTTCTTTCTTTTTTTCACTTGAACATGAACTGTCACGGCTGCTTCAGGATTAGAGATGTTGAATGATTTCCCCCGAGATTTGAGATCATTTTCCTGTATAGCGATATAGTGATGATTTGATAAGCTGACATAATGTTTTAGTGCAACTACACCGTGGCAAATGATATATCAACGAACACAGACGCAGTAGTTAAACCATTAGACTAAGGCTCATGTGCCTTTTTTCCCCATTGAACGGTATGCTTGCAGTTCTTTCCATGCGTTCCACTGCAGCACACTTGAAAAAGGAGAATTCAAAGTTAAATCTTTTATTAGTTAGAGGTAGTATTTGGTTGAGTTCTGCTTACATTTTAGCGAGTCCATTTTATTGGATATTTGTTTGAATTATGACTTAATAATTGCAAATATGGATTTTATTGAAGCAATTATCTATTATACCAATAGAGTGACACACATCTACATCAATATTCAAATTTCTATTTTCTTTCCTGTCTTAGTATGCTCCTTTATGTGCTTAGCTATTTGAACTAAACATTTTGTATTTTTCTGCAGTACATGCGTACAAGAAATGTTAATACTGAAGATTACAAGTTTTTTTCAATTGGAACCATTGAATTAGCAGACGGGAGGGTGCTACATCTCATTGGAATGCTGGGGAGCTGGTGGATGTACCGTGTGTCATTCAAGTGGAAAGAGCCAGTGTAGAATGTATTTTAGTTCTGAAGAGCAAGTTAACCATCTGGTGCTGAATAGCATATATTTTGAATCATTTCTAAATGACCAGTAGGTACTTAGAGAATTGACTTTTCAGTAGGTGACCTGTATTGTTTTTTTTTAAAAAAAAAAACTGGTGATGTCCAATGATTTTGCGAAAGTATTGTGCAAGAATATAATGGAAGCATCAAGTATGGAACCTGGTGATGGTGACTGGTACTATTTCTTATTGCGCAATGCAGTTCTACTTGGAACACCTATTTCTTGTCATCTAGCACATTGGTGTATGTCCCAAATGTTGCTTCTCTAAGTTTAGCTTCTGTAAACAAGGACGTGATTATAATGAACAAGGCATGGTGCCATCCGTTAGTTTTCTTCCTGCTACTAGCGTGTTGCTATTAATCAGTCACTTGAAACAGAATTATTGAAATAATAATCAATTGTAGTCCTTAGCTCTCATTTCATCAGAATTGGCTGCAACTCATTATAGTTTATTCCTTTTTAAATGGCTTTTGAGATGCTTCCTCTTTTGGTCATGAATCATGATCAGTATTACATCAGAGTTACACTATTGATCACTACTCCGGTACTCTCCTTGCAGGTGATATTTCTTCAGTGAATCGATTTGCTAGAATCTGTAATTGCAGTGATAATTGTATGGAAAAACTGGAATAACATTCTCGTTGTCACTTTGTTGCTTTGCATCGTGAATCTTTACTTTGCTCACTGTTTTCAGTTTCATTCATTCACGGAAGTCAGCATTCTAACATGTTTTCTAGGCAGCTAAAGTGATGATAAGGAATCGCGTAAAGGAAACCAAGGCATAAAGATCATTCATTTGAAATGGGAAAGGAATTTTGGGAAAAGTAAAGAAAGGTAACGTCAGTATTTCTCTCTCTGTCTCTCTCGTTTTGTCTGGTATTTCCAAGTTGCAGTTATCTGTTTATATAAGGACCTGGCCAGCAGCAGTGAATACCATATCTGAAACTTCATTGCCTTATTGTCAGGCATACTGGTTTGGAAATTTGTAGGCTGTTAGCTGCTCCTAATTAGTTGTGAGGGAAATGGCTGGGAGGAACATTGGAGTCGCAGTGGACTTCTCGTCATGCAGCAAAGCAGCTCTGCGATGGGCATCAACAAACCTTGCCAGGAACGGTGATAAGCTCATACTAATCCATGTGAACAATTCCTATCAGAATGAGCAGGGCGCTGTTCATCTCTGGGAGCAGAGTGGTTCCCGTGAGTACTGATGCCTCTTCTTCTCTGCTTCGTTTCAAGTTGATTTGATGTGGCTCACAAAGTCAGGACTTGAATATTTACCTGTTGCCGTTGGCAGTATGAGTTTATCCTAGCTGTACATTCTTTTGTGTTGTAGCACTCATCCCTCTGGCCGAGTTCTCAGATGTCACCAGGACATATGGTGTATCACCGGACAAGGAGACAATTGAGATCCTCACTCAAGTGGCAAATCAAAGAGGGGTATGGGTTTTGGCTCGTTCAATTCACCGCTTTTCAGTACTCAATTCTTTCTGGGAGTTACTATTGGCGTGAGCTGATTGCTTAGCTTTTGAAACTACATAACCGCAGATTGAAGTCTTTGCAAAGATATTCTACGGTGACCCGGCAAAGAAGCTCTATGAAGCAGTTGACCTGGTTTCCCTTAGCTGCATGGTTATCGGGAGCAGAGGACTAAGCACGCTCAAGAGGTAAAACATGCAAAGTTTGTAATTTCTGAACTTTATGATCTTGAACCTCCCTGCACTCAAGATTGTGTTCAAGTTTAACCTTTGCCCTAGCGTGGTATCTCTCTCCTTACCAACAGCTGTTGTTGTTGCCTGAACGCAGGGCTCTGATGGGGAGCGTGAGCACCTATATTGTGAACTACGCGGCATGCCCTGTGACGGTTGTGAAGGAGCACATGTAGGGGCAGTCAGCCCGATGAACACTGCTGTTTACAAGCTTCACTCCAAAAGAACAATACGTATATGTGTGGTAGCCAGATTAAATAAGTGTACTTGACATGCACTGATCAGGTGGATCTTGCTACATAGAAAATAATAAAATCTGAAGATACGGAATCTTGTGCTTGAAATTCACTCAGCTAGGACTGGACAGAACATGACTTGGCACTGTCATCTGAAGATATGTCCTAGGCCTGATGTAATCTTCGAATAATTTTGCTTGTAAAATCAGTTAAAGAAATATACGGCTCTGAGTTTTTTTTTTTAAAAAAAATCTACTCGCTTGAGATGCTGAATTTGCGATTGGAGGATTTGCAAATCGTGTGCAGTTGCTCAACCGCCCGCTGTCTGATCGGACTGACACGATCCTTGGGGCTCAAATAGATGACTACCTCACGGGTGTTCCTTTCTATTGGACAAAACTGAATGTTTGCACAAAACTTGGAGCACTAGTGCACTACAGCAGTCAAGAGTTTGTTTTTCACAGACAAATATATAGCACAAAAGTCAAGAGTCTGTTTTTCAGGGCCAAAAAACTTATTATAAGCCGTACCTTTTCTGCTAACAAATATTTTTTTTTTGACGATAAATTATGGGTTTCAGACTAGCGAACAGGCTAGCACAGAAGTTCAGAGTGCAGTTTGACAGAATGATCTGCTGATTAATGGGTAGTGTCATATAATGAACGAACTCTTTTTTTTTCAAACGAAGTATTGTTGTTGGAGCCTATCACTACTCATATCTAGAGCGAGACTGAATTTCCATATTGCCAGTGCAAAGAACTCGCAACCTGCATCTTTCAAATATTTTGACTGCATATATAGCAATATAATCAGCAAAAAAAATAGATGGGAACAAGCAAAGATGGCTAGCGTGATAGTGTTGGTTATTGTCAAATTTTGAAAGGCTCGCCAATTGAATGTCAAATATCAAAATATCTCTAAACAGAGAAATCAGATCAAGGCCAGTCAAATATCAAAATCTCTCACCAATCTGAACGAGACAAACGCGCACTTCCGCAACGTTGCCATTTCTGAACTACCGCAACCATGCTTAGGTGCAGCGAGGTTGCCGCAACGTGAGCTCGCGCAGCTTGCAACGCTATTTCCATGGCCGTGAACGCCGTCGCGCGGCGCGGCGGCGGTCTGCACGGTCGCACGCCCGCTTCAGCGCTGTTCACGGCCGCCACACATGCGACGCCTCAACACATCTCCCACTACCTGGCGCACCAGCCGCGGGCGACATGGGAGGCGCTCTCCGCCGCCTTCCCTGCCGGCGCGGTGTCCCACGGCCACGTCGATGCCGTTCTCCTCTCCCTCGCCAGGCACCCCCACGCCTCCCCCGAGCCCGTCGCCAAGAATGCCCTCACCTTCTTCCACTGGTCCGCCGCCGCAGCCTCCTCTTCCTCGCACTCGCTCCGGTCCTACTGCCTCCTCGTCCACCTCCTCTCCCGCGCCGCGCTCTTCCGCAACGCCTCCGTCCTCCTCGAGTCAGCCATCTCCAGGCACTCGTCGTCTTCGGCCCCCGCCTCGTGCTTCATCGACACCTTCTTCGCCGCCTACGAGGACAGCGGCACGGCCGCCACGACCCGCGGCTTACACCTCCTGGTTCATGCCTACGCGCGGCTGCGCCTCCCGGCGGAGGCCCTCGAGGCCTGTCGCTACCTCGCGCGGCGCGGCGTGCTGCCCTCACTCTCCGCCTTCAACGCCGCGCTGCACGCGGCGCAGCGCGCTGGGTCGTTCGGTGTCGCATGGGAAGTGTTCGAGCTTATGACGCTGAAGCGACTGTATGCCAACAAGAGCACCGTCGAGCTTGTCATTGGCGTCCTGAGCCGGGAAGGCAAGCTCGCCAGGACCGCGGCGCTCGTGGAGAGGATCCATGGTAAGAAGTGTGCGCCTGGCATTGTGGCGCACGTCGCACTCACGTTGAGGATGATCGAGGAAGAGAGGGTGGAGCAGGTGATATTGCTGCTGAAGAGGATGCTGCAGAGGAACATTCTCCTCGACGACATTGCTCACTCACTGATGGTGCATGCCTACTGCCGCATTGGTGATCTCATGTCAGCACTCGAGCAATGCGATGACATGGTTCGTCGTGGTCGTCGTCTGAATGCATTCGTGTACACTTGCCTCATCAGAGTGCATTGCTGCGAAGGGTGTATGGACAAGGCTGCTCAGTTGCACCAAGAAATGTTATCCATGGGAGCAAAACCGTATGATGCTACGTACAATCATCTCATTGCTGGTTGTTTCAGACAAGGGATGATAAAGGAAGGCCTGGCCTATTTTGACAACATGCATGAGGAAGGTTTTGTGCTGGACATTGGCAGCTGCAATGAGATGTTAGAGGGACTCTGCAATGCAGGAGAGGTTCACAGGGCAAACAATGTGCTGACGGCAATGATGGACAAAGGACTTCTTCCTGATCAGGATACATACTTGAGCCTTATTAATGGATATGGCAAGGTTGGCAATAACCAAGGTATTGTCAACCTCTACCATGAGATGGAGCACAGAGGGCTTGATCCTGGTGTTGAGGTTTTTACGACCTTGATCAAGGGCCTTTGCCAGTGTGGAAATTTGAAGGAAGCTGAAAAGTTTTTTATCATGATGAAGAAGAAAACAGTGGCCCCGACTAGCGACTTGTATGATATGCTTATCAGCGGTTACTGTGAGAAGCGCAATGCTAAGAGGGCACTTTGGTTGTATGATATGATGGTGGCAGAGAATGAGAGGCTTGTCCCCTCTGCTGAAACTTTTATGATGCTGGTCAGGAGAGTCATCAAAGTAAAGAATGTGTGTTCCCCTGATAGCTGACCATATAATTAGATACTGGAGGCTGGAGGAGAACTGACGGGCTTGTAAAGGTTAAAAGGGATAGAAGAAAAAGGTTACTGTTTAATATGTTTTCTCTTCTGATATGGAATGACTTTGGAGCTAAAGTTCAGGGCTTCAGGCTGCACATGCCCTAATTATAGCATTGTTTGGATGGTTTAGATAATATATGTATAGTTGAAAATTGCAATTTGTTTGTAAAGTTACAGCTTTAGGCATCTGCATTTTGTGTGCAGAGTTTGCATTGGTCCATGGGTTTGGATTGGGAGTGGCATAGGAATTCACCAACAAAAGTACTTTTGCCACATATAACTTTGGATAATGATGAAAATTGTGAAATTCATAAAAAATGCATTTCACCTAAAATTAAGGTGAAACAAATTTCGTTTATTTTCTAAGTTTGTGCATTGTGCTCTATAGGGCTCAAATCCATATTGACACTGTAAATAATTTTTTTAACACCACCTAACAGTTGTCTTCCACAGATTTTAAAGCTCCCAAGACACAAATCTGCTACCTGGAAGGCTGGAGCACCACCTTCACTACGATTGCACTATCACGAGCGTATGGGACATAAATGCAGGCCACTGTATGTGGTCTATGTCAAGCACAGATTGGATCTCATCTGTCAGGTCACCAAATATTGTTTAAGGCAGCAGTTTGTTGTGGATAGCTAAAAATAAGATAATGTTGAGAATAATAAAGGATTTTTAGTATTACTTGATCACATGCATGTCTGTCCTATTTGGAATTCTAGATCCCATTTACCAGCTATGATTTGCCTGCATCTATTGCCGCTATCGTCTTCTACGACTTTACTTCACTGCTGGCTTCCAAAGTGTTGAGTTCCTTTTTTATTATGTTCAGTTAGCTGGGGTTGTCAAGTGGAGGGACCCCTCCCTCTCTGTTCTTGCTTTCCGTTTGTGTTAGGGACTTCGTTGGTAATCTATGGATTATTTGTGAATCCTTTGTATCGGTTACTTTGTCGTTCCTTCGGCTCTTCTTCTTAATGAAAAACGCGTGAAGTCGCGATCTTGAAAAAAAAAACTCATGGACAAGTAGTATTCTTTATCATCTCCTAGACTCGTACAGTTCTCGATGGATTTATTTTGTGATGTTACGGATTTAGGCAGTTGACTTTCGTAAGCTGAGTTTCATGGCTAGCATCCTTTGCCTCCATTTGTTCCAGTAAAGATAGGAGGACGTGTCAACAAGCCTCAGAAAACTCTGATAACTGTTGTAATTTTGTGTTCACGATTAAAATTTTCTCGCAAATTCCCATGTCCATTTCTTCGATTTGTTACATTTGCCACAGCTCTGAACTCCAAAACCCAAACTGGACAGGGCGGGACGGGACACTACCGGAGGCACCGACGCTGAAGTCTTTTCTGTCCAGCTGCGATTCAACCGTATGTCTACGGTGGTGGTGGTGACTGTTCAGGTTTGGCCGTGCTCACTGCAGCGTCAGTTCAGAGGCCCGGACCAGACGCAATCATGCAACTGCACGCTCCATGGCTGACGAGAACCTCTGGACCCTCTCCAGCACAGAATATATGGACTGCAAGTCAGATCGTGTCGACACGCCAACGGTGCAAGATGACTGATCGGCGACATTTCGATTTCAGGTCGTCGAGCCCCGCGCACGTTGGAGTTGGACAGTCGAAGGTAGAATTGTAGAACGTAAAAAAGAAATAAAAAAACACGTATCCTTCTTCTCTTCGAGAAGTCCAATTTTATTTTATTATATCTTACTCTTATAATATACTAATATTAATAGGTATTTTATAATATATATTATTTTATTTTATAATTTAGCAATAATAAAACTTTAAAAAATTGATTGCTTGAAGAGCGAGACGTCAGAACTTTTTTTTTAGGGGAACGGATGGAGTCCTTGGGCAAAAATCGAATCATGCATGGATGCAGAGAGGTTACAGATCGAGCACCTGAAACCCAGTACAAGCAGAACGCACCGACCGATAGGCAAGGCCTTGTCACGTGCATGGTCAGCGGCGTCATGCCTGCCACGTGGAGCCGAGCCTACACGCGTCTCGCAGCTCCGCCACACGTGCTTGCTTTCTCAGCTGACACGGCGCGCTGCTGCCTGCTAGCTTCTCGCCACTCAAATCCCAAATGCAAGTGCACCTCGATCGCGTCAGCTCGTGTCACTCTCACCATCCGTGCCGTGCGTCTCGGCCCGCACCAAGAGCAAAAGCAGAGCAGCCAGCCATGTCGACGACGGCGCACAAGGTGGCGACGCACGCCGCCGCCGCGACGGCCAGGGGAAGGCGGCGGCGGCCGCCGAGCGTGCTGAGGGAGATCGTGTACGGCATGAGCCTGGGCCTCTTTGCGGGGTACCTGTGGAAGCTCCACCACTGGAGCAACCAGCGCCGCACCCGCGAGTTCTACAGCCTGCTCGACCAGGGCAAGATCACCGTCGTCGCCGGCGACGACGACGAGCCGCCCGGCCACTGAGACTGAGCCTACTGCTACCTCACGGCTGCATGATCACGTACTAGTACTATGCCCTGCTGTGTTGTCTCGCGTCATATCTATCGCTTTAGTTTAATTTTAGTAGTGTTCTGATGATCAGGGCTTCAGGGGGGTTTGCTTAATTTGTCTGCTGCTCTGTGATCATCATGTCAACGGTTGACAGTGTCTTGCTTATTGTCCCGCTCACTTTTACTACCTTTTCGTGTTAGCATGTACTACTACTACTACTGCACAATCAGATAATAACGACGACGGTTAGTTTTTATGATCTGTCTTGCACTCTTGCTCTCGAGGGAGATTAAAAAAAATTGCTTCCCTAATTCAAAGTCGGATTATTAGATCTGTGGTCAGTGTTGTACTGCGGCTCTTGTCTCTAGTTGCAGCGATTAGGGATTCCGTCCGTCTGTGCCTTCACATCAGTTGGTTTTCGGCGTGCCGTGCCGGGATGATTCGGCGACACCATCATTGCAGGAGAGGCTGCTAAAATTTTGCAGAATCTCGCCTGTACTCCTTGTCTAATTTCTTTTTGAAGTAGGAGTATCGTTTTTTTTTTTTTTGAAAGATCCTTGTCTAATTTCTTCACTGGTAGACTGGTACTACTATAACTACAGCCTACAGTAAAGGTCTCCTCTGTTTCTGTTCTTATTATTCTTTTGTTTTTTGTGGGGGAGAAAAAGAAAACTGTGGAAGTGGAATGCATGGAGCACCAAAGGGCGTCTGTTGTACTGTCCGCGTCTGGTCCTGTGGACTCCTCTGTGCGACTGTGCCGGAGTAAACTCTGAATAGTCAAGTCTGCTGTGTAGCTTCCCAGCCTGTGATTGTAGCATGTACAGTACTGTACGTCTAAGCACTCGAGTTGGTTAATTATGGCCTCAAGTGAGTGTCTGAAACTATTCTTTCTTTCTAGCAGATTAGGGTTATGTTCACTTGAGTTTATCTACGTCAGCGTCAGCTATTTAGTAGTGTTTTTCTGTCATAATTAACAAATCAGCGGACAATTCTTTTAGTCATGGCTTTTCAGATAAACTAAATTTAGAGGTGACCAGTTCTAATGTCTTCGTGCGAAATTACGCCCTCTAAAATTATAGCTCCAGTGTTCAGGTAGTGCTGACTGCTGAGCTGCTGTTAACATTTTAATCCATGAGGATTTTACAATTTCCATCGTGTGCTTAGATACACGCAACGGTTGAAGCATACGTACTGGTTATTTGAAGGAAATGCAGGCAAACAGCAAACATGCATTGACAAAAACTCGTATTTCTTCGCAGTCACACCAATTCAATTCAAGTATTCAAATCGTATGTACATTGACAAACTCGAAGCAAGCAAGCGCTGTATGTAGCACGTACGTACGTGTACCACCACGGTAGCTGATGATGGTATCAAGAAATCACGGACCGAGATTTACCGGGAGCAAATTGTCGTCGCCATTTTTGCGTGCCGACCTGAAAAGATTCGATCACGAGCCGAGAACGAAGCGACGGCAGCAGCCAGGCAGCCACCAGCGCGGGCGCCGGCGGCGGCCGTCCGTCCGCCCGCCCGCCGTCATCGCAGGTTGTGGAGCGGGTTGGACCCCGTGGGCGCCAGCCTCTTGTCGTCCTCGAACCAGCTGTCGCGGCCACCGGCGGCGGCGGCGGCCTGCCGGAGCCGCCTCGTGCCGCCGTCGGAGGAGGCGGCGGACCCGGTCCGCCGCCGGTGCGTCGCGTGGCGGCGATACGGCCGGCCCCGGTCGCGCGCCGGTGGCACGGCCGAGACGACGGTGGCGGTGGCTCTGCTGCTCCGCCAGTGCCGCCGCGCGGTCCAGGAGTGGCGAGACGATGCCGCTGTTGCCGGCACGGCGTGGCCGCTGAGGAGGAGCGACGTCGCCCTGAGCGCCAGCGGGATGAGCGACAGGAGCAGCGCGAGCTTGAGGCACCTGGCGGCGCTCATATCTATTCGCTCGCCTGGTCAGCCACCGGCCGCCAGCCCGGCCTGGCAAGAGCGTGGACGACAGACACGGCCGCGGCCGGTGACAGACAGCTGACACGACGCGCGGTGCGCTGCGCTGACACGGGCGGGCGAGGAGATAGATAACGGCAGTAGGCAGGCAGAGAGGGCTGCGAGGGAGAGCCGGAGAGACAGAGAGAGAGAGAGTGGAGGGGGGCAAGGCATGCAGGAATGGAGTGGGCGCGCCGTGTCCGTGTCCGTGTCCGAAGAAGAATGGCGTGTGGTGGTGGCGCTGTAATAATCGGCAATGATGCGACGGGAGCAGCGCAACGGGGAGGAGGAAGGCGACGACGAGAAGAAGAGGAGGAGGAAGGGCGACTCGATTTGACGTGGGCGGCGGACAAAGGCGCAATGAGTGGAGCCGGCCCGGTGGTGAGCCCCCGTCCGTCCGTCGCCTCGCGCTGCCTGCCGGCGGGCGTCGATCGCGTCGGTGCACACGTCCCCGTCCCTGTTTGTTCGCTTGCCTGTCGGCCTTGTCCACCCGCGGCACGCCGTGGTCCGGCGCCCCCCCCGTCCGCGTCCGTGTCTCCGTGCGGCGTGCGGCGATGCCAAGGGGCCGGATGGGGAGTCCACGACAAGGGCATCCATCAATGCATGTGCGCCTGCTTGCTTGACCGCCTCCAGCCGCTGCCGCACACGGCACTCCCGTCGTCATGCCATGCCATGCCATGCCACGACCCGGTCCGTGTCCGGATGATGCCATGTCATGCCATGCCGCGACCCGGGGAATGCCATGTGAGGCGGTGCACGCAGGCAGGACGCGCAGGACATTGTCATATCCGACGGACGTCTCTCGCACGTACTACTAGCCAGTCAGCACGCGACAACACAACAGGTTCCTTCCCAAGGCAAGGCAAGACAAAGGCGCGCGCCCTTTACCTCTCAAACACGGTGGACCTTTTTGGTCGTCTGCCATTATCGGGATCGCTGAAGATCCGCTGCTCAATTTGCATTGCCCGGTCCAGTCCTCCCAAAACTGTCTCCGGCTATCCGCTTGGAGCATTGCAAGCGAGAGGTATCCCTCCCGGATCATCACGACAAGGGAGAGAAATTAAAAAGGCTCGCGAAGAGATGGGAGCTTTCGTTCCTGCCTTTTTGCATGCATGCATGTATCATGTATGCATGCGAGGAGACGCATCGACCAAACAGTTGGTGAGCGAGCGAGTGCGACGACGACGCCATGCATGCATGGCCGGCCCCATGGAGAAGCATCCGGCAACCAGCAGTAGCCAACACTCGCCATCGACCGGTTCCATCGCCATCACGCTTTTTTTAACAACTCGCCGTGGACACACTACACTCTCTAGTCTCTTACTCCTACTGCACTTTGATCACTACTACCTGCAGCTGCCAGCTTGCTTTGCTGTTGCAAGCTGCAACAGCGCTGCTGCACCGACGACTGGCACGCGGGCCGCATCATATCATTCCCTCTCGCTCCATCTACAGAGACGGACAGCCCGTGCTGTGCTACTACATTTATTTTGGCCTTGTTTAGTTCACCCCAAAAATCAAAAAGTTTTCAAAATTCTCTGTCACATCGAATCTTGCGGCACATGCATGAAGCATTAAATTTAGACGAAATTTAAAACTAATTGCACAGTTTATCTGTAAATCACAAGACGAATCTTTTGATACTAGCTAGTCCATAATTGGATAATATTTACCACAAACAAACGAAAGTGCTACAGTAGCGAAATCCAAAAAGATTTCACATCTAAACAAGGCCTTTGTTGATGGAACCGAGGCCTTGAGGCATTGTTTAGTTTAAAAAAAATTTAAGATTTTCTATCACATCGATTTTTTGAGGTATGTATGAAGTATTAAATGTAGACCAAAACAAAAAACTAATTACACAGTTGAACCTAGTTAGTGCGTGATTGGATGATAATTGTTAAATATAAACAAAACTGTTTTAATAGTTAAAGTCAAAATTTTTCTCCACTAAACCAGGCCTGAACGCTGTGCTAGACTGCTATTCATATACTACGGGGGAGTATTTGGTTTTAGACCTAGTAAAGAGAACCAAAACTTACCTCTCTTACAAAACTATTCCTTTGGCCTTGATTAGTTCTTCGGGTAAAAAGTTTTTAGATACTGTAGCATTTTTGTTGGTATTTAGTAACTATTGTCCAACTATGGACTAACTAAGCTCAAAAGATTTATCTCGTAAATTACAAACAAACTGTACAATTAGTTATTTTTATCTATATTTAATACTTCATGCATATGTTGTAAGATTTAATATAATGAAAACTCTAAAAAAATAGATTTCGGGCGTAACTAAATAAGACCCTTATTTAGTTCCGGGGCTCAAGCTTCTCTAAGCGATATAAAATTGTCATAACGTCAATGGTCAAAAGTTGGCCAACCTCCTGCTCAAGAATTCACTCGGCTGAATTTGGCCTGCTGCTTCAAAACTTTTAGATAATTGAAGCTTCGAATGTTAATATCTGCCTAACTATATATCTTATTTGTAACTATTTTTTTTATCATAGCATTCCTTGTGATTTTTATCTGGAAAACAAAATCGCACATGGCCATGTTTCATTGAAGAATAAAACAATGACATATAAACCTGAGCATGTTCGCTTAGCAGAAAAATCATAACTGAAAGTATTGTTCGCTGATTTATTATAAGACAAAAACATTGCTAAATGACTCACATATTCGGCAGATAAGCTCAAGCGAATAGGCTCCTTACATGTTCAAACTCACAACTATACAACAAAATTTAACATGACTCCCAAACATTCTCGATCACTCCAGATTTTGGTATTGGCCGATTTTTTTAGAATTACACAATACAACATAGACACTGACAACACACACATACATATAAACATATGTACGCAAATCCTACCCTATGAGCACCTCCGAAGGTCTGAGCCAACAGATCAGTACGAAGTCATCACAGGCATCTTGCTGTCGACGAGGACAGCTTCATCACAAACCAAACATCATTTTTAGGTCTAACTTTGTCATTGCCCTAATTTGTCCATGACCATGATTTAGTTTGGGACACCTAAGTCATAAAACCAAACATTCCATATATACACATAATGTCCAAGGACGATGAGTTTAGGGTTTAAGGGTTAGGGCTAGATGCACATTCAGCTACTCTTACAAAATCCAACACCTTCTAACCAATGATCAACTCAACTACACCTATGCCTCGATGGATTCTTTTTGGATCGCATTGCTCATGAAGGTAGAGCAGACCCCGTGTTGTTCCTAGTGCTATCCTCTTTCTCCTTGACGCGTCAACATTTAAGCAAAAAATTGGAAAGCTGACACGTTTCACATCAACCATGATGCATCCAAAAATAGGGTAATCATTTAGTGTTAGATATAAGAAACTTATTTTAACAATTATGTGGAAGTGTTAAAACATTACATATTCAATTTTTTCATCTAGCTTTGATAGCCCTTTTACCACTCAAGTTTTTCTTAGTGGACATTTTATTAAGTGTTTTATAGACATTTACCCCCTCTTGTGAAAAAATACACCTTTTGAACTTGTGTAATTTAAAAAGTTGGTCTAGCTTACAACAAAGCACATGGAAGTTAGGAGCGAAAAGAGTGATAAACCTCGCAATTGAGAAATTGAGAAGCAACTCTTCCATTTGGCATGTATGAATAAACAAGTAACCTCTCTCTCTCTAGCTCACCCATTTGGGATATTAGTTGCACCTTAGCATGTAAGGCAGTGAGACTCAAGATAAGATGATGGATGTTTATGGCAGATTTGATAATTCTGAAGTTAGATGGTGATATAGATGTGATTCTTGGGATGGATTGGTTAACCAAACACAAGGATTTGATCTCTTGTTCTCCCCGAGCTATTAACCCAGAGCACCCTGGTGGTTTTGTGCAAATTGATGCTACACATTGAATGTATGATTTAGAGAGAGAGAGAGAGAGAGAGAGAGAGAGAGAGAGA
>Ga0182004_10001587_pt1 | contig 16863 bp, 19 predicted proteins | sample Sormic07211540_1_FD_120479 | JGI IMG/M metagenome (GOLD analysis project Ga0182004, IMG submission 120479) | Endophyte microbial communities from Sorghum bicolor roots, Mead, Nebraska, USA - 072115-40_1 MetaG | ecosystem: Host-associated > Plants > Roots > Unclassified | place: USA: Nebraska...
AAAATAAATAAATCATTAGTAAAGTATCTCTAATGATAAAATAGGTCTTAACAAAATATATAATATTTATGTAAAATTTTTGAATAAGACGGATGATCAAATAAGATGTCTGAAATTCTAAAATGACACTTTTTTGGGAGGGAGGGAGTACACCAGTTGATAGGTCTGGGCGTTCGGTCTGGCCGAACCGAACCGATCGGTTCCTCGGTCATTTTGAAAGTTCGGTCATCAAAAAACAAGGACCGATCGGTTAATAAAGACCGAGCAATTTCGGTCTCGGTCATGACCGAACTAACCGGACTAGCAGATTTGTATCAAATTTCAGCAGCATGTTTGTACAAAAATAATACAATATATTTTGGTTCTCCTTATTCAAATACTAACTACAGCAACATCTCACAACTCATAAGTCACAAATTCACTATGACACAATAAAAACAACACACAATCAAGTCTTAAAAAGATAAAAAAAAATAGTTTAGGACTCCCAACAGAGAATTTCGTTTAGTTCGGTTAACCGACACTTATACCCGAACTAACCGTATAAAGTTCGGTTAGTTGGAAGCAGGGACCGAATTTATGACCGAAAAATTCGGTCTCGGTCAGTTCGGTTCGGTGTTCGGGTAATTATGCCCAGAGTGACCAGTTGATATAGGAGTGATACAAAGGCCTTGTTTAGTTTACTCCGAAATACAAAAAGTTTTCAAGATTCTCTGTCACATCGAATCTTGCGGCATATGCATGAAGCATTAAATATAGACGAAAACAAAAACTAATCACACAGTTTGACTGTAAATCGCGAGACAAATCTTTTGACCCTAGTTAGTCTATGATTAGACAATATTTACCACAAACAAATGAAAGTGATACAGTAGCGAAATTCAAAATTTTTTGACGTCTAAACAAGGCTAAAGTGCGTATAGCATATATTTATTTATCGGCGACGGCGATGGGTTCCTGTTCCTGATTGAGAAAGAAATAGCCTGCCAATTACATTCATCATCGCATCGACCTCGGATTCATTCATTCAGGCCTTGTTTCCCAGTTTTTTTGAACTGTAGCACTTTCGTTTTTATTTGACAAATATTGTTTAATAATAGACTAACTAAACTCAAAAGATTCATCTCAGTATTTACTGTGCAATTAGTTTTTGTTTTTATCTATATTTAATATTCTATGTATATACCGCAAGATTCGATGGGACCGAGAATCTTGAAATTTTTTGGGTAGTTTTTAGTACTAAACAAACCCTAAACCCTAAAGGATGCCACGGTAAGGAGGCCGGTGGTGGCGGGCGGCACGCTGAGTCGAGGAGCGGCCATGGTAGGCGAACCTTGAACCCCAAATCCAATCCAATCCAATCGGCTCCGTAGCTGAGCGGCTGCTCTGCTCTGCTCGTTCCTCAGACTCGCACTGAAGGCGAAAACTTTCTTGTCCTTTTATTTTTATTTTTATTTTTACCGGGCAGAAGATTTAAGTGATTATCCGAATTATTATAATTCTTTTTGGCCAAGCCAAAGTTGGGAAAAGGCTTTTTCTCCTTTCCCTTTTGCCGAGCGAAATATCTCGGGCGGCAGCACGCCGAATCGCACTATTACAGAATTACATATTACCAGGATTATTACAATTGACAGTTGACACACCATCAACCTCTTGTCGAGACAATGACAAAAACGGCTGCAGAAACCATACGGCAGACGGTTGATCTGGTAAAATTGCTACAGGAAGGGTAAAATTGTTACCAATCTTTTCTTCTTGGGGTTGAACAATCAACAACTAGATCAGAAGATCTGTGCTAGGAGTTATCATATATCGATCGTCATCTGCATTCGTTCGGTCGTCGGACATGAAAATAACCACACGCTCATTCGGATGGAACGGTTCCATAGTCTATATTGCTCCGATCCTAGAAGAAGCCTATAGAGGAATGACCTCGACATCATCGTGCTCACTCTTCTCTGCTTCACGCTCAGCGTTGCCTGCTCCGTTCTCCAGGGCAGCAGGACCACGGTTCTCTGACATGCTCATCTCTTGAATTGGAGGTGGGTTCACAACAGTCATGGGCACGGCATTGTTCTCTGCCAGCCGTCCCCTCCTCTCGCGATGCTCCTGGCAGTTGGCACACCAGTGCAAGCAGCAGTGGACCATGCATGGGTCACACGGTGAGTTCTGGAGCAAAACAAGACAATAGCGACTAGTTAGCTAGCTGTACGTGCACAGCCACACGGAGAGAGCTAGCTGTAACTTCTTAACAGTGGAAAGCAGCCAAGATAGATTGCACCTTGAGATGATATTTCCTCTGAAGTTCCTGGCGGAAGATGCCAGTATAGGTAGCACATAACCACCAACTGAACACCAGACCTTCTCCAATCAGGAATGAACTCCTTGGATCAACACCATGAAATATTGCTGTCAGAATCGCCAGTGTGATCCCTCCTTCAACAAACACAGCATGGCACACGCAAGGAGTTGTCCAAGGGATGTCCTCCCTAAGAGCCTCGACGTTGCGCCCAAACAGCACGCAAGGGCAAAACAACCCAGTTCGGCCTAGTGTCACAATGAACAGACAATTTGATAGTTACATGATCGTCCGCTAGCTACCTTTCTTTCAAATCAGCATTCTAGAAATAGCATTCATACAATTATGGAGAAAGAGATAAATGATGCACAAAGCCAAATATGGTATTGAAGTGCTGCAAAGGAAGCAGTTATGTTAATCTCTGATGGTTTGACAATCCGAACCTGATTATTTCATAGAGCACAGCGATGTATAAAAGTGCTACGCAAAGTAAGGAATACAAGAAGCATTCTATCCTTTGACGATTCTTGGTACTGAGCACAATTTCAGTCAGACACATCATTGACATATAATGCTCATAAAACGACTTATCACAAAATAGCACCATCTTCTGTTAAGTCTCTGCACATGGAAAATCATAAAAGATGGGCTCAGTGGTGGACCCGAAGCTTTTAAGGACCCCAGGAGGTTTGGATTAAGCAGCAGATTTGGCTTAACCTAACCTCCTCTTCTGTATGTAGGATACACAATAATTAGAACCAGAGGAGGGGGGAGGGGGGGTGCACAGCAAGTTAGAAAAATGAATGCACGAAGCAGATATTTTGGACTGATTATCATTGTAAGAGGTGGAAAGCAATCCTCAGTTGTATTCAGAGTTGCCGAGTCGGATTCATCAATCAATCAGCAAACTACCCTAGCTATACTTCAGGAGAACCATGGAACATGGGAGCAAGTATCTCGCTAACAACCATGAATATTTTACAGATGGAAATGTGGAATGATGCATGCATATTGGCGCCGAGACATACAGGCTAAAAATTTTCGACGGAATCGGGCAGCCAAGTCCAAATAGCATTTACAACATCTAAAACGGTATGCCACGTCAGACCCTGAACCTAATGTCCATCCGAAGAGCATGAAACGAGGGGCAACTAATGCCTCAATCAATCAAATCAATGGATTCTCCCTACTAATGAGCCCGATTTTCATGGAACCCATCATGAAAAGCCACCAAAAACCCACATGGCTTGACCAATAATGACGATGATGCAGGTTTTGTGAATGACGCGGGGACTGAAATGGTAGATCAAGGTGATGGCAGGGCGACGGCACCCCTGCCTGCTCCTGGTAGTGTTGACTAGGAAAGATAATGCAACGAGCTATTTGGATCGATGGGTGAGGTGGAAGAGAGAATAGATTACATACAGGTCTCAGGGTCATCGGTGCATCCGAAGATCCCGGTGGTCCAGGGCTCGTCGGCGGGCGGCTCGTAGCTCTCGGGCAGGACCTGGCCGCACTCGCTGCACCTCCGGCCTTCGAGCTGAGGGAGTAGGGATGAGATTCAGATCGAACCCATCGGAGGAAGGATACCCTAAGAAGAGAGAGGGAGACCTGCGGGACGTGGACTGGCTGGTTGAGCTCGCCGGGGCGGATGTCCTCGGTGGGGGCGTCCTGGTCCTTGGTGAGCTTGACGTAGCGTGACGGGTGGCTGCTCGTAGCATCCTCCGCCATGGTTGGCCGGATCGGAGACGAGACTGGAGGAGTAGGCGAACGAGATCTCGCTGCTCTGCTGCCTCCCCCTGCTCTGCTTTGCTTGTCCCGTCTGCGTGTCTCCTTCGGACCGGGCCGGTGCGGTGCGGTGATGGGCCGATAGCTCACATCACATCACATCACATCACATCTGCGGGCAGGAGTAGCAGGCCGGGCCCTGATCAAGCCCAAGCTAAACTACTCCAATCCAATCCAAGCCAAGCCAAGCCAGTCCATCCATCCAATCCAAGAAAGAAAACGCGGATGAATGAAAGATTCAAAAAAGAAGAAGAAGAAAACACACACACACACACACACACACACACACACACACACGGATGAATCTGTTTTGTGGCAACTGGCAAGAAACAGCAACGTACCGTAGCGACAGACAGACGGACCATGCTTAAACTAGCTACTAGGACCAACCAAACCAAACTACGTAGGCGTTGAGTTGAGGGAGTTACCTTGACAGCGACATTCGTCGATCCACAAGGCACGTCTCCACTAAAAAACAATCATCACTCCAAGTCCCACTGTAGTATGTATATATAAAATCAATCAGCAGCGGCACATGCACAAGCTAGCACAACAATAACACAAAGGGTTTCGATCGAGCTCAAGCTATAGCAAGAATTAATGGCAACTTACGCTTCAACATCCTCCCTTGCCTGCCTCTTCATCGTCTTACTTGTATCCTTGGCTCTACCCGGGAGCCATGGTGGCAGCATTGCCATCTACTGGGGCCAGAACGGCAACGAGGGCACTCTCGCCGACACCTGCGCCACCGGCAACTATGCCTTTGTCAACATCGCCTTCCTCTGTAGCTTCGGCTCGGGGCAGAAGCCGCAGCTGAACCTCGCGGGTCACTGCGACCCCTACTCCAACGCCTGCACAAACCTCACCGCAGACATCAACTCATGCCAGTCCAAGGGTGTCAAGGTCATGCTCTCCATCGGCGGTGGCGCTGGAGGATACTCCCTCAACTCCAGGCAAGACGCCTTCAAGCTTGCCCAGTACATCTGGAACAATTTCCTCGGTGGGCACTCCGACAAGAGGCCGCTTGGCGACGCCGTGCTCGACGGCGTCGACTTCGACATCGAGGGAGGAAACCCTGACTACTATGGAGCCCTTGCGGCATACCTCAAGTCCTTGGCTGCCAACGCCAAGGGCAAGGAGGTCTACCTGTCAGCGGCGCCGCAGTGTCCTTTCCCGGACCAGTGGGTCGGCAAAGCCCTTCAGACAGGCCTCTTCGACTATGTCTGGGTTCAGTTCTACAACAACCCACCTTGCCAATACACACCGGGAAGCATGGCCAACCTCGTCAATTCCTGGAACCAGTGGACAACAGGGATCACAGCTAAGTACATCTTTCTTGGCCTGCCGGCTGCACCAGATGCTGCAGGGAGTGGATTCATACCAGTAGGGAGCCTCAAGACGGAGGTGCTTCCCGCGCTCAACAACTCCACCAACTACGGAGGAGTGATGCTGTGGTCCAAGTTCTACGATGACCAGGATGGATACAGCTCGGCCATCAAGAATTCCGTCTGATCTCATATATATCTGCATGTTCGTTTCCACTCTGAATATGAGCGTCTGTGAGAGAGAGAGAGAGAGAGTTGTGATGTATTGTCAGTACTACTTCATATAGTTTGGCTTAGTCTATATGTGTGCATACGAAATTCCATTGAATAAAAATATTTCTATTACCCTTGCATTCTATGGTCGCTGGACTTCAATTCAAGACGAATTAGAATCAACGGCTAACAATAAGTACCTTGTGCCTGGGGGTTAGGGCTCCAATCTGCATCGATATAGTCTTATCACGCCTGAAACAGATGTCCAGATAATCAAGTATGCCGAGAAAAAAAAAAGGAAGGGTGATATTGTTTAGTTCACCCTAAAAACCAAAAAATTTTCAAAATTTCTCGTCACATCAAATCTTGTGGCACATGCATAGAACATTAAATATAGATAAAAACAAAAACTAATTGCACAGTTTGTCTGTAAATCACAAGATGAATCTTTTAAGCCTAGTTACTCTATGACTGAACGATGTTTGTCAAATAAAAACGAAAGTGCTACAGTGTCAAAATCCAAAAACTTTTTGATCTAAACAAGGCCTAATTTGAGACTACCTCAATGCGACAAAATTGCATATCATGACTTGATCACTCATATAATCTGGTAAGATCTCACAAGCAACATAAACGCCATATATAGATTTCAACAAAAGCGACTGCCGATGCAAACAGCAGTTGTACATACACCTCTTAGCTAAATGAACCAAAACCCTAAAACCTAATTCATTTGGCTTGCTCATCTATTCCTAAGCGTACTACTAAGCCACAGATAAGGGGCAGGTAAGAGAAAAGAAAAGATGAATTACGGCTAGCTACATAATCCCAGATTCTTCTGATCTAGTGGGTTACAGAGGCACCCCTAACTACACCTAGCTTGGGTTGCTTTGAGCAGAATCGTCAGCATGACCTATGTTAGAATCTGCCTGTTGTCTGGATGAACGCTGAAAGTAGTACCTGCAGGAGGAAAATGGTAGCAGTTATTCATTAGCAAGTACATCGACGGAAAACTCATAAAAAGAACTGTGTTCACGTGGCATACACAAAAATGTCGATTCCATGGAGAGATGAGTATTTCCTGAGCAGGCGCTCTATTGTATACCATTCTGATCGTTGGGAGCCACCTTGATAACCAATTCGGGGCATGTGGATAGCCGCTTCAGAAGAAAAAAAAACAAAAAACAAAATAACTAAATCTGATAGTACCTAAAGAGATAATTGCATCAGTTCAATACTAGAATGCAGAAGGAAAAAATGGGAACCATAGCATTTTGATAGCTTCAAAGGTGAGAAAGTGATTATAAGTGTTAGAATATAATTATAACAGCCCATATTGGGCTTATGGTCCATTGGCCTTGTACTCCTAGCCTGACTTGTACTAGTACCACATTGTAACTTGTACATGTACTGCAATTAAGCCTTCCCGACTATATATATCAAAGGTCACCCCCTATTGGGTGTGCAGTGTTTTTCTACATGGTATCAATCTAATCACGATCCTCGCTTCCTCTGCCCGTGCGCCCTACCTCTAGGGCTCACGCCATTGCACCACACAGTCGCCGTTGCGCACCAGCGCCCTCAGCCGCGCCGGTCCGCCGCCCGCTTGCCGCCGCCCCGGCCGCTCGACTTCGTCGCGCCGCCCAGGCCGCCGCCACCAACCCGGCCGCCCGACTCCGTCCACCGCCCAGGCCGCCGCCTCACCCGGCCGTCCGACTTCGTCGCGCGGCCGCCTACCCGCGGCCCTGCTCCTCGCGATCAGGCGACTACCTCCGGCGTCCTAGGGTCGTCCACAGCCGGCACCATGGGAGACGGCGTCGCCCCAGCCTTCTTCGCTGCTTATGCAGCCGTCAACGTGAAGCAACACGTTCCGATCTCCCTCAGCCTTGTGCGTCCCAACTACTCCAAGTTGAAGGCGTTCTTCACCGCCCTCTGCGGCAAGTATGGGCTGCTCGGCCACATCGATGGCACGGAGGACACGTGCTCGGCTGACCCCATGTGGTCTCAGCAGCCGACGCCTGCATCCATGGCTAGATGTACAGCTCCTGCGACGACACCGTCCTTGACCTCGCCATGGAGCCCGATCAAGACGCGCACGCTCTGTACGTCTCCATCGAGGCCCTGTTCCAGGCGAACAAGGAGCCTCGAGCGATCGTCCTCGGGCAGGAGTTCCACAGCATGTCCCAGGGCGATCTCTCCGTTGACGCCTACGCACAACAGATGAAGCACACCGCCGATGCACTACGGGAGGTTGGGCATACCATCTCCCTTTCGCAGCTCGTGCTCAATCTCCTGCGCGGCATCAATCCTCGCTTCGCCGCCACCGCCGACATCATCGCCAATATGTCGCCGCTTCCTGAAGTCTGCCACCAACATGCTCCGCGTTAAGGCCGCTTCCTGACTTCAAGTCTACCACCAACATGCTCCGCGTCAAGGAACTTCGTCTCGGCAGCGAGGGTAAGGAGGTTTCGTCATCAGCACTCGCTGCTTCCACCAACTCCTCTTGCACCTCGCCTTCCTGCCAGTCCACCTCCTCTTCGGCCTCCAACCGTGGAGGTGGTGGCAAGGGCAAAGGTGGCCGCGGCGGCAACGACAACGGCAACAACAGCGGCGGTGGCGCAACCAGCAGCAGCATGGCGCCCCTCAGGGCGTCTCCGGCGGTCGTCAGGCTCCTCAGCCGACCGGCCCTTGGGTTTTGCTACAACCCTTGGGCCGTCCAGTGGACTTCTCAGCCACAGCGTGCGCAACAACACGATACTCAGCCTCCGCACTCGAACGAGAAACCGTAGTTTGTCGTTTGGAGGACCAAGAGGCTACTGCGTCTTCCTCGGCGACAACTTAGTCTCTTGGTCCTCAAAACGACAAACTATGGTTTCTCGTTCGAGTGCGAAAGCTGAGTATCGTGCTGTTGCGCACGATGTGGCTGAGACTTGTTGGCTTTGTCAGCTACTTCAGGAGCTCCACACACCCATATCTTCGGCGACGATCGTCTACTGCGGCAATGTTAGTGCTGTCTACATGACCGCCAATCAAGTTCATCATCGTCGCACGAAGCATTTTGAGATAGATATTCACGTCGTCCGTGAGAAGGTTGCTTTGGGACAGGTTCGGGTGCTCCATGTTCCATCGTCTCGTCAGTTCGCGGACATTATGACCAAAGGGTTACCTGTACTTTAGGTCCGGTTTTTGTGTTCGTGACTTTATTCACTGACTTTAGGTCCGGTCTTTATGTTCGTGACACTCCCGCTTAGACGGGTGTTAGAATATAATTATAACAGCCCATTGGCCTTGTATTCCTAGCCTGACTTGTATTAGTACCATATTGTAACTTGTACATATACTGCAAGCCTTCCCGGCTATATATATGAAAGGTCACCCCCCTATTGGGTGTGCGGTGTTTCTCTACAATAAGTTTAAAATAGGATTAAGTCCACTTTTAGCCCCTCAACTATTAGTCGAGTTTAATTTTAGTCCTCAACTAAAAAACCGTCTGTTTTTCACCCTCAACTATTAAAACCGGTCACTTTTAGCACCCAGAGAGAGGATAGGGCGGTTTTAAGCCACTTTGAGCGTTTTTTCCTTTTTTCTTTTCTATGGTTAAACCTGTGAATTTCATAGTGAATTGTTTGAGCATGGTAAATTCATCAAATTTTTTGGGTAGCCTTGTCATGATGTTTTCTATAAAGGAAAAATATGAAACTATAAAAGTAAGTATTTTTTGGATGCTAAAAAATTAGCTCTTTTAATTAATATACATGCTCTATGATTTTGTAGGATAATATATATATCCTATGATCATGAAACTTTTTGTGTAACTGTTTTATACTAAGATAGTCCTTCAAAAAAAGTTCAAGATTAATTTAATGATGTTTGCTTATGTCCCTAATTTATATGTAATTAACAAAGCATATAAATTAGGGATATAAGCAAACATCATCAAATTAATCTCAAACTTTTTGTGGAGGTCTATCTTAGTATACAATAGTTATGCAAAAAGTTTCATGATCATAAGATATATATATTATCCTACAAAAATCAGAACATACATTTATTAATTAAAAGAGCTAATTTTTTAGCATAAAAACACTACTTAGAGATATAAGCAAACATCATCAAATTAATCTCAAACTTTTTGTGAAGGTCTATCTTAGGGTTTAGGGTTATGCAAAAAGTTTCATGATCATAGGATATATATATTATCCTACAAAAATCAGAACATACATTTATTAATTAAAAGAGCTAATTTTTTAGCATAAAAACACTACTTATTTTCATAGTTTCACATTTTTTCTGCATAGAGAGCATCATGACAAGGCTACCCAAAAAATTTGATGAATTTACCATGCTCAAACAATTTACTATGAAATTCACAGGTTTAACCATAGAAAAGAAAAAGGAAAAACCGCTCAAAGTGGCTCAAAACCGCCCTGTCCTCTCTCCAGGTGCTAAAAGTGACCGGTTTTGATAGTTGAGGGTGAAAAAACAGACGGTTTTGTAGTCGAGGGCTAAAATTAAACTCGGCCAATAGTTGAGGGGCTAAAAGTGGACTTAATCCTTTAAAATAGCTATACAAACATGCTCTCACGATTTATAATTAAATAAATTCCATGGACGTTTAGGCTGAACAGGATGTTTAGTGTGTAGATATTACTTGAAACAATAAACTTATTGATGACTGCATGCATTGGTGAAGAGATGGGTGGCATTCAGATATTCCAAGGCATGCTTTAGATTTCTAAACAATTTTATATTAAGGAACCAAACGGGAACAATACCAGAATGCGGAGCAGCTGAGAAGGCTGCTTTTGATAAACAGAGCTCCAAATCAGACATGGAGATTTCACTTCTCGGAACTTTACGTCTCGGATTGTAAGACTGAACGATAGCTAGTGCCACCCATAAAGGTGCATCCAAACTCCGGGTACAGTTGGCTTCTGCTAAGGATGCAAATGAAATGAAGACAGAGGACAGGTTCTTGTCAAAGTAAGGCACTATATAAAATAATAGAGAGGCAACATTTAGTAAATATTTTTTTTCTTGAATACTCAGAAGAGTTGCAAGTCAGTGTATTAGAGAATAAAAAGGAAGGACTGGTCCCCTTACAAGAGCCCCTAGGAATGAACCCTCCTTCCCCACTCCCCATACTGCTACAACTAGGCAACTAGCCCATAGGGGCCATAGCTAACAAACTGAAGTTCTTTGATCAAGATTAGCATGGTTCCAATGATAGCATTGGCATTGTATTTAGCAGTTACAGAAGTTCATGCATCTAAATATGGCCTAAAGTGAAATGTAATGAACATAAAAGTAATACAAATTTGTGAAGCTTGTGCTAAAAAAAACTAACCATCAAGCTGAATCAAGTGAAGATCACCCATGTGGAGGTCATCAAATTTAGAAGCACGGTGATAAGCATCTGGAATGCATGTCGATAGACTAGTCAAAGCATCAAACATTCCTCCATGCCCCCAAGTCCCAGAATTATCTATGCAGCTGTGACAGCATTACAAATTATTTAGCACAAAAAATTTGGTTCAGAGGAAACTTGGAAGAAGTCGAAGGACAATTTTCTTTTCTTTATGTTAAGATACAACATCTTAACATCAAGTAGTTGGAAACTTGATATAGATGCCCAAAATAATAAATATACAACAAGAACTATTTTTAGACAATGGGAAACAGAAAACACCACGATCTCTGCATCCAAGACACAGCCATACAGGGAGCAGTAATAGCCATCCACAAATAGCATACTCATATTTTTTCTTACTAGAAAGTATAAGTACCTGAATATGATGGCAGGCTTTTTAGGACAAACTTTTGAAGGATCAGTACAATCTCCATATACAAATTGGATGGATCCTGCTGCTGAAATATTCTGGCTTGTTGTGATATCAGGTTCCTTAACTGCTAGTGTTTGGTAACCCAAACTTTCCCATTTGGCCAATCTCTTTTCTTCTATTTTTTTCTTGTTAACATCACGTTTCAGAAGCTTTTCTTCAGGCGCCGCTCTTTGCCTTCCAAATTCAACTGTGGCATCTTCACTAGAACCGGAAGCCTCTTTGAACTTCTCGACCCAGGATAGGTATGCAGCTTCGTTTAGCCCAGGATCAATGCGAATAGAATCGGAAGCCCTTCTAATAACAGTTCCATTGTCATCAGTCATATTTGGATTTATCTCAAATGCCCGTTCGTCCTTTTCTGAAGACTCATGGCTACGCATCATGACAACCTTTTCAGACATTGTTTTTAACTTCGCCAGTTTCTCCACACTGATTGTCTCAGCAGCTGTATCCTCATTGATTGTTTCTGTGGCTGTATCTGCTGGATCAAACAGGTGCAAGCCAAAGATAATTGATCTCATGTCACTAGCTTCATGTCCTGGATCTCCTCCCTTCCCATCAGTTCCATCCTCTTCTCCAATAATATTATGGCTAAGCTTAAGTTTTCTGTTGGCTCTTCGCATTATGACCTGATTCCAATTTTGAAAAGGACAAGAAACTCAGAATTTCAAAAACAACTTATTCAAGAGAGCATTAGGGCTCTACCAGTAAGCCCATAGTCTTTACCTCTTCAATTGTGCGCTGTGACACCAAATTTATTGACAACACATGGTTCAACTGTCCAATGCGGTGAGCACGCTGTAGGGCCTGTTTGTCAGCTTGAGGATTCCAATCTTGTTCATAAAAAATAACCTAAACCAATCATCCCAATAAGCATGGATAACATATAAATAAGGTTCATTGTCATCATTAGCAGCTGTTTGCTTGGTACTAAAAAGATATTTATTTAGAATAGATAAAATATTATTAGATATAGTAGGCAAAATCAGTCATAGGAGTAGCAATGTTATCAAGTTCAATGAGACTCACAGTATCGGCACCAATGAGATTAAGCCCCACACCACCTGCTCTAGTTGATATCATGAAAACAAATGCTCCACTTTGATTATCATCTCTGATAAGACCTTTCGTAGATTGAGAACTGAAATTTCTTATTGCTGCAAACCGTTCCTCAGCACGTACCGAACCATCTAGGCGCTCATAAGTGTACTTGCGTAGCTCTAGGAAATCCTATTGAAGTGATAACACAAAATAAGAGAATGAAATATATGCATAAGTATTAAGAGAAATAAGTCGCCTATTGTGTTAGCATCACTGGGAAAAAGAAAACCTGAAGAATGTCAAGTGTCTGGGTCATCTGAGCAAATAGCAAAACACGATGTCCACATTCATGGAGCTTCTTCAGGACAAAATCTAGGACAATGAGCTTTCCACTAGCCTGAACAAAGATGACCATAAAATATAATTTAATACCCATGCCAGGTTAACAAAAGTCCAACCTGCTAATTCAAATGGCCCTAGTTGGCTGCTGAGCACGCAGGGAGCACTTTATGAGCAACTTAGAATTTCCAAGTTTTTGATAACAACAAAAATGGCAGTATTATTTGACATGGTGGCACCACACCCATGTCTATTGTTTTACCAGGTTTGGTTAGCACCTGCCCATCTTCTCTTTTTTAAAGAAAGTAAAACAAAAAAGGAAGAAAAGGGGGCTTCCTATTTACCCAGTTTTTCAATTGCATTTTCACAGCTAAACCACGATCATATGACACTAGGTAGATAGACTCTTAGCATTTAATCTTCTAATGAAGCAAACTAACCTGAACTAAATGCTCCCCTTCCACATAAGGCTCAGGTTCAATGCCACTGAACAGATATGGGTGACTGCAAGCTTTCCTCAGTTGTATTACCTGATGAGAATTTAGAAAAGCAAGAAATGAGCATTAAATTTGTTTTCTATGCATAAACTCGAAAAAGCAAGATAGAGCTGATAGATATATACAGCAAGTGTATAGATATATATAGCAAGTGTATATTAGGCAAGTTTACATTAGGCAAGTCCACAATCAGTGTGATTAGCACCTGCTATATATTACCTGTATACTCAGCCATATTGGCCATATATATATGAAGGTCACGCCCCCATGTTGGGTGTTATGAAGGTCACGACTCCTTCTCTTCTCCACCTCTCTCGGCAGAGATGGCTGATGCTGAACCAGCCGCTGATGCACCCGCTCCTGCACAACAGCAGGCCGTCGTCATCCACCCCTACACCGCCATCAATGTGAAGACCCACATCCCGGTGGTCTTGGAGATGAAAAACCCCAACTTCACCAAGTGGGCTTCGTTCTTCAAGTCCCTGTGTGGGAAATTCAGTCTTCTCCCTTCTCCTGCTGATCCATCATGGGACATTGCCGAGTGCACCATCCGCAGTTGGATCTTGAACATCGTCGATGACTCCGTCCTTGATCTGGCCCTCACCAAAGAGAACCAGACCGCCGGCGAGCTGTGGGTGGCCATTGAAGGCCTCTTCCGCTCCAACCGCGCACCCCAGGCTGTCTTCCTAAGCAGGGCGACTCGACAATCGACGAGTACTGCCAGAAACTCAAGGTCAAGGCTGCCGCTCTTCGGGATGTCGGCGAAACCATCGAGGACGCCCAGCTTGTCCTCAGCCTCCTTCGTGGCCTCAACCCGCGCTTCAGCGGCACCGCCGACGACATTGCCAATTCTGCTTTTCTGCCCTCCTTCTCCAGGGCCCGCGAGATGCTCTCTCTCAAAGAGCTGCGTCTCGCAATGACGAGAGACCACGGCAGCATCCGCCATGGTGGCCGCTTCTGGTTCCACTTGCACCTCCAAAGGGTGCCGCTCCTCCTCGTCTAATGCTGCTCCCAAGGGCTCCGGGGGCGGAGGCGACAAGAAAGGCAAGGGCGGCAAGAAGCAAGGAGGTTGGCGTGGCCAGGGAAACGACAACACTGGCTGGCAGCAGGGCCACAATGCCCAGGGCAGGGGCAACCGCCCCATGCCATGGTTCTGCTACAACCCATACACCTCCCAAGGCGGTGCTCCTTCAGGCGGCGGCTGGCAGCAAGGCCCCAGCCCTGGCGGCTGGCAGTAGGGCGCCCAAGGCAAGCGCAACCAGGGCCTCCTGGGTGCACACCCACAGGCTAACTTCGCTGCACCACCGACCCCTTCACCAATGTGGGAACAGGCCGGCCTCATCGCCGCCTTAAACCAGATGGCGCTCCAGAACTTCGGCTAGGTCATGGACTCCGGCACCACCTCCCACATGCACGACACGGATGGTATACTTCTTTCTCGTCAACCCTCCTCTATTCCATCCATCACTGTTGGCAACGGTCACCATCTTCCTGTGTCCTGCTCCGCAACTCCACATCACCTGGCAGCACTTCCTCCTTTTCACTTCGCAATGTTCTCGTTGTCCCCTTTCTAGTGCGCAACTTACTTTCAGTTCGCCAATTTACTCGTGACAACCATTGCACTATTGAATTTATGCGTTTGGTTTCTCTGTTAAGGACCTGCAGACAAACGCGTGATTCTTCGCTCCAATAGCCCAGACGGCCTCTACACCGTCCCTGCCACACCATAAGCCAACCTCGCCACCTCCACCAACCTCTGGCACCATCGCCTTGGTCATCCAGGAGTTGCTACCCTAGATTTGCTTAGACAAAATAATTTCATCTCATGTAATAAGTCAGCTCATACTCTCTGTCATTCATGTCAACTTGGCAAGCATGTGCGGCTGCCTTTTGAAATTCCAGCTCGGTTTCATCCTTACCCTTTGAGCTTATTCACTGTGATGTTTGGACTTCCCCGGTCGCTAGTGTTTCTGGTGTACAATACTACCTTGTCATCCTCGATGACTTCACCCACTTTTGCTGGACCTTTCCTCTAGTCCGAAAGTCCGAGGTAGTCACTCACACATCACCAACTTCTGCGCTTTTGTCCACACACAGTTCAGTCTTCTTGTCAAGGCTGTACAGGCTAATAATGGCACTGAGTTCGTCAATAATGCCCCCAGCACCTTTTTTGCCTCCAGCGGCATTCACTTACGCCTCTCCTGCCCTTATACCTCCTCTCAAAATGGCAAGGCTGAACGCATCATTCGTTCTCTGAACAACATCTGTCGCACGCTGCTCATCCACGCTCACATGCCAACCAAATACTAGGCAGAGGCGCTAGCTATAGCCACCTATCTCCTAAACCGACGTCCCTGCTCAGCTATTGGCCATAGAGTTCCTTATGAGCAACTCCACCAGCAGCCCCCTGACTACACCATTCTTCGTGTTTTCGGTTGCCTCTGCTATCCACATCTAAACACAAGCTGGCTCCACGCTCCACCCCTTTCTCGGATACCCCTCCTCCCATAAGGGTTACCGGTGTCTCGACCTCACCACTAGACGGATCATAATTTCCCGTCATATTGTCTTCGACGAGACACGGTTTCCTTTCAGTTCTGACCCCACCAGTGCGCTCCCTAGCTCTCTGGATTTTCTTGTTACAGGTCCTGCCGCGCCGATGCTCCGCACTGCTGCCACGACACCCCCCTGCGGTCACTCCATCGCCAGCCGATGTTGAGCAGCCGCGCCACCGAGCTCATTTGGAGGAGCTCACTGAGAACCCAGCCATCCTACAGCTTGGCCCGATCCTAGCACCTGCTCCTGCTGGCCCTCCGCCCCTACGGGTTTACACTTGGCGATAAAGATGAGCATGCAGCCCGAAGCCCAGAGGCCCGACGCGAAGCCCGGTTTTTTGGCCCGGCCCAAGCCCGGCCTCCATCGGGCCCGTGCCAGGCACGGCCCGGTCCACAGCCCGTGCTTGGGCTGTCCCCACGGCACGGCCCGTTTTCAAAGGGGAGGCCCGGTAGCGGCTCGCTAGCAGGGGGCATATATAACCCCCCGCCCCGGCGCCCCCTGGCTCCCAAACCCTAGCGCTCATTCACCTCCCTCAGTCCCCGCCGCGCACCTCCCTGGCTCCCTCGACGCCTCGACTCGATCCCTCCGTCTCCCTCGACCTCGACTCGATCCGACGAACCCTAATCCTCTCCTTCACTCTCGCCACCGCCGACCACCAGTCTCCCTCGACCGTCTGGGAGATCTCGACTCGATCCCTCCGTCTCCCTCGACCATCTGGGAGATCTCGTCTCACTGTCGTCTCGGATCTCGTTTCTCGCCGTCTGTCGACTGCCAGGGTGTTGTTGTTGCCATTCCGCGTCTTCTTCTCCGTCTCTCCGGTGCCGGGCTCCGGCTCTATACAGGTAAGCAACAGAAAGCCAAACCCTAACCCTAGATCTATTTGATCAACCACATGAACCCTAACCCTAACCCTTTGTCTCTCTTTTCTCTTGTCTGTTGCAGGTCGCCGGTCGCTGAGCTGG
>Ga0182004_10001588_pt1 | contig 16857 bp, 12 predicted proteins | sample Sormic07211540_1_FD_120479 | JGI IMG/M metagenome (GOLD analysis project Ga0182004, IMG submission 120479) | Endophyte microbial communities from Sorghum bicolor roots, Mead, Nebraska, USA - 072115-40_1 MetaG | ecosystem: Host-associated > Plants > Roots > Unclassified | place: USA: Nebraska...
AAAAAAAAAAAAAATAAAAAAAAAAAAAAAAAAAAAAAAAAACAAAAACAAAGACAAGCACAAATAAAAAAAAAAGGAGTGTTGGGGGGGGGGGGGGGGGGGGGGGGGGGGGGGGGGGGGGGGGGGGGGGCGCTCAGCTGCAAAGTTTAAAAAATTAAGTGCAGTACACACTGCACCTGCAACTTGGTCCTTGTAGGCAACAAGCAGCTCAAGTGTTGCTTTGAAGATCCGATCTAAAGCTTCTGCTGGAATCTTATCAGCTGGAAGCGCAATAAGAGAGGTCAGGCCCAAGCAGCAAACTTTCTTATCATGCTCTCTGCAAACAAAGCAATACAACAATCCTGGTTCATCATTGGTAAACATGAAGAAACATAACCATGCAAAACAAACAATTGTACCTCTTGAAATTAACCCGTGCTCCACTCTTTTTAACTTGTTGTAGCATAGCAAACCAATGGTTAAAAATGTCAGCTGCAACCCCAAGCTTATTTAAAGTTTCAAGGGTCAGAGCTGGATTGTAGTAGAGCGCATTAGCAATCTGCAAGTATCACAGGAGTTCTTAGGCACAAGCAATATAGCAGAGATAAACATGAATCAGTACACAGTGATTTTGTCCTTGTATTGCTAGTTTTAGCCCCATTCAGTCTCCGTTTTTGCCAATGAAGCAAGACCCTGATCCATCCAGGCAGTCACAAAAAGGAAAAGTGGTTTCCATCAAGTGATGAAACAGGAGCTAACCCATATATCTGACCTCAATGATATTTTTGCTCAAACATCTCTGGAGTGTAATTATCCAGTACCAAACCATATCAAGGCCTTGTTTAGTTCACCCCGAAAACCAAAAAGTTTTCAAGATTCCCCGTCACTTCGAATCTTTCGACACATGCATGAAGCATTAAATATAGACGAAAATAAAAACTAATTGCACAGTTTAACTGTAAATCACGAGACGAATCTTTTGATCCTAGTTAGTCCACAATTAGATAATATTTGCCACAAACAAAAAAAAGTGCTACAGTAGCGAAATCCAAAAATTTTTCGCATCTAAACGAGGCCCAAGTCACATTTACAATAATGAGATGTGAGCGCAAGCTCGTAGTGTTCTGGGTTCAATCCTGCCTCACTCCAACCGTTTTTAATTCTTATCAGTTATCATAAAAGTAAAATGGAAAGGCCAAGATATTTCAAACATCAAATGCAGTGTGCGAGAACCAGATCCAAGAACACCATGATCCTTCTAAGTCAATGATCTTACCACTAAGACACCAAGTTAGTTGTGCAACATAATAGTTTTATGCGCCACATTTATATAGTTCAACATTAAAGATCCAACCGTAACTAAACAAATAAGGACAGTAATCAAATACCTAAGTACAAGCATAGACCTTTTCTGTACCAAATTTTAAATCCTTGGGCACAAGTACTATGGGAAAACAGTACCACTCTATCCAGTATCGCTTAAAGTATTCAATTAACCCTATTTGTTCCTGCACTACACATGCCAACATCAGGGTACAGATAGATAATTACTCTTACATGACTAGATTCCTCAAGTTGAATCCAGCAATAGGTGAATCTACTAATAATTAAACTTGGTCAGGAAAATTTTGAAACCATGAGATGTAAGAAGACAGTTACATAGCAGCCTCACATTATTTGCCCAGGCTCAAACCCTCATGCATGCAAGTCATGTGAGTATCCCTAAAGGCCATGTTTGGCTAATACCCTCCACAATCCAAACAAGCCCTAAAAAGGGTTCGGTACTGCCCTCTATTAAGATAAAGCAAAAAAAGACCTGTGGTCAAGTTCCTTTTTCCTACCATGGTGTTCTTAGATAATGGAATACTATTAATAACAATTGATATTTCATTCAGTATGCCATCCAAGCATTTTTTTTTTAGATGCAGACAGCTTGGCAAAACTAGGGGTACCCCCATATAGCAGCATGAATCTATCCAGCACTTGCTTGTTTCTTGTGTGTTCACAAGACAGGTATGGTTTGCCATGTTTCAGCAGGACAGGCTTAATCAGCGGCTCCTCCGCCTGGAATAAGGATTCTCTCTAGCCTTTCCATGTCGTACTTCTCTTATCAGTTTGGTTTCGGCATCCAAATTTGAGCACCTGTGGTCAGATCTAGTTGCCTGGCCCAGGCAGCTTTTTCAGGGCTGTAACCAAGGATGTGAGGGTGCTTGTTTCACCTTTTAAGTGAAATGGCACAAATCTTACAGCTCTCTTGCATGTTCACCGAATGGGGATAATCCAGTATCAACTGTATTCAGTAGTTCAGTGTGTCCAGTAAGCAGCTAGTATGCTATATGTAAATACCCTTCTGTATGAGTTCAAAAGATAGGCATGATATTTGGCCTTACAAGTACTGAAATGTTGACATTAGATAAATCCCATCCCCTTACTACAGTACTCACAAATGAGGCAGTAGTGGACAAAACTAGCAAAAACTCTCTAAAAGATTAGTACTTTATCAGAAAAAACACATATGACATGATGATGCTGCATCTTACAACTCAGACATGAAGACACTCCACATGGTTTTTTGTGCTCAATAAAACCAATCAGCACTGAGATAGGAAATAAAATAGTAAAATAGGAGTGTTCATGTAGCATCTTACCACTTGTACAAGGAGGCATTTCAAGTATGGTTTCTTTGCTCGACGTAACCGCTCAATTGTAATCCTGAGGTAGTGCTCAACCCACTGATCCACGTTGCCTTTGCAATTTTGAAAAACCACTTCAATGAGCTTGGGAGCAGGTTCAATATCAGAATCTTCCATGTTTTCGTCCATCATAATCTACAAGCATTGGCGCTTCTCAGCAAAAGGTAGTATAGCACTAGTATTGTCCAGAACATCAAAAGTTAATGGATCACTCCAAGCAAAACTTACAGATTGTAGTGCGTTCCACAGGCTTTGCTGGTAGTCTGGATCTTTGCATTCAAGAAAGTGATCAGTTCCCCGGGAAATGTAGTTGTCCAATGGAACAAGAATATCTGTAGGAAGGTAACCAAAAATAGCTAACATCAAACCGTGAAAAGTTGACTAACATGAAGAGTACAACAAATGCAGAAAATACTACTTCTCACAATGGGAAACATGTTCACATAGAATTAGTCACTTTGTTCATCAGATTGACCTCATGCTTATTTAAAAAATTCTTTTCAAGAAATAAATTTAACAAAATTACCAACATACAATACAACACACCAAACCAAATTAAAATGTACATGGGATCAAAACCAAAACTGAATGAACACCAAAAATAATGTAAAAAGACTTAGTTTTAGACAACAGATTGTAGCTACAGTGTTGAAGATTAGCTTAGTGACACCAAGAGAACCTATGTTCTGTGCAAATCTTAATAGGATAGACTTTACTACTTTCATCTGCTAACGGCAGTCACTCATGAATGAGCAAAATGCAAGATGTATACCGTGCAACTAACTATATCATGATGTTCATGTATAACATTACAAAAATGCCCAAAGGACAAAGTGTGCAACTAGTCAACTACCCGATAACCATTTAATATACATCTGGGAGTGTTTAAAAAAACATGAAGGAGAAGACTAGTCTATATACCAGTCCTACACTAATAGGATAGCAGCCCATCTGGTTCACTACAAATGGACCAAATGAACTACACTGTATCGATGTACATATGGAAAGCCTAGAATATTTCTCAAAATATGACAAAGTATAAGAAGGAATGGCACACAACTACAGTTGACACAACATTGACGCATGCACTTACAAATTATTATGACAACCACCTTTTAGTGGGACAATAAAACAAAATACATAATGCCACATCACAAAGTTAGACGTACTCTCAAAGAAATCTATAGCCCAGTCATTAAGCGCTTCCATCATCAGTGGCCACAAGCTCCACATGTCCAGTGAAATTGTAGGCGAGAAAAATGTCATATAGGAAACAATTTCAAGAACTTCTTCATAAACATCTGTGAGAGAATTGAAGAGATTAAGTGCATGAACAAGAAGGAACAAAATAGTAATACATAATCACTAGAGCCAAATGGCAGTTCTATATCACATACTTCATGAAACTGTTCGTTATCCTGTCTACCTACAATTATTTCTGCTTAACCATAGTAGGAACTTGAAACCTAGTGAAGCTCTAAAAGCTCAAATTCTGGAACATCTGTACAAATTTCAATCACATCCTAAAACATAGCTACTTGTGTGCTCAACCATTTGTGTAGAAAGACATACCACAAAACATTAAAAAATAATTTAATTTCAGCCACTCAACTATTTGTGATACCATTGCTTAAGCAGAAATAACATTGTAGGTATTAAAATGCAACAACATTTTTTGCATCAAACCAAAAGATAATTCTATTTGTATCAGAAAATCTGACCTGCAAACATTTTGCACACACGTTTGGTGTTTGCTTGGATAAGGAGGGCTAAAAAGTAATACTATTTTAAAAAACTATTCTTGAACAGTTTAATACCTTGGCCATCAGATGTCAACATCCTGCGCATTATAGGTAACAATGTAGGTTCTATTTGCATAAACAGATGTGGGAGGCTGCTAATGGACTCAAGGATTGTGCTGATTGCTCGTAAGCAACCAACAGCTGCCAAAGCACCAGAATCATCAGCTTCATCATCAGTTTCTGAACTAGCCATACACCTCCAGAAGGCAGCAGCCTACAATTTTAATGCAGCATGTTTATAAGATGGAAAACATTTACAGAAGAATTTATAGTATAAAACTTATGGAAAAGGACCTTGGAAAGAACATACCAAATTCTGGCACAAACCTAGCGCATAAGGTGCCATCTCTTCACCAAATTTGTCAACAATGGTTTCTAAGGTGAACACAAGATCCTCATTCTCAACTTCATTCATCAGCTTAAAAAATTCTGTTCAACAGACATGATGAGCCAGAAGATTAATTTATAATCAAATTACTAGACTAAACAGATATGTTAATTCAGAAGATTAATTTATCATCAATTTACTAGACCAAGGTAACTATTTTCATACCATCAAGGAGCTGAGGAAGTATAGGTCGAATCTCATTTAGATCTGCAGAGATAAAATTATAATCATTATCTGAACTGGTGTCCACAATTTAGAACTAGAGATACCAGATAATTACCTTTGCAGGCTTCAACAAAAGAACGAAGTGCAAAGACTGAATCAACCCTCACAGGAAGATCTGGATCGCGCATTCCCGAGACTATACAGTGCATAGCCTGACGAAAATTGTTTGGGTCTGAAAAGTTGATATGGGCATACTGCCCAGCAACCCATGCTGCCTATAAGATTCAATATATCAGATCATTACTGTAAAACAGAATTATTGAGATAGAAATTAATCACAAGACCTAGATCATACTTGAAGGTCCCAGGAAGGAAACACCACCCTAGCACCTACTACTGATATAAGAATACATCAAATGCTTTCATTTCATTAATGTACACCGGGCAATTCTGTTCATTTAATCAATAGTACTATCTTTTTTATTGATTAACAACATAATACGTCCACTGAAAAGGGGAATAATTGTAAGTTTGTGTCAATGAAATATGGGTGTTTATTAATATTTGGTACTCCCTGCAATCATTTTATGATATGCACATATTTCACAATTCAAACTTCAGAACTTTTACCCAATAACTAGCAATTTTTTTGCTATACAATTATTTTTTTTAGAGCAATCTATACAATTATTGAGGTACCATGGGACTCACATTTGGAAGAGGTAAACAGTTTTTTTTTATTTTGATTTTATTTTCACAAGAAGCATGCTATATAAGATAAATCAAATGCGAAAGTATAGTACCAAATCAAACTGCATTTTTAAATGGAGTACCCAGTATGGAAAATTGTAGATGAGTGTACTTCATGGTAATCTAACTTAATCTTCTATATCATAAGACCATTGATGAGCTATTATATTTTACCAAATCGTCAAAGAATATGAATAAAGCATTGTTCACAGTAAGTACATAAGGAGTAAAAAAATGAAGTAGGCAAAACAAAATTCCATAGCACTCCACCTTTGCTCGCAAGTGTCCAACACGACTAGTGAATTCAGGAAAGACATGCTGGACCAGCATTCTCTCAAGCTCCGATTTATATGGATCGGTTTGCTTCAGTTTATCACAGAGTGTCCCAATAGCGAGAAGAGCACCATCTTTTTGGCGATATGGCTTAAGATCAGCAGATGCCTCATCATACCTGTTAAGTATATCATCAATTAGAAGCAATGTTGGAAATAGTGGGCTATGAAATTTAGCGTGGCTGCTCAACCCGCTATGACAGATATAGCGGATGCTAAGCCATTTAGCGTTTTGGAAATAAATGCAATTTGGCCAGAACAGCTATTATTATTCTATAAGTACTGGTCAGCAACCCAATACATAAGCAAACGCCAACCAAACAATCAAATGCCGGTTGCTTAAATTGTTAGCTTAACAGGAATCTGTTTAGGGCCTTGAAATAAAGAGTCCGCTAGGCGATTAGGGCCACTAAGCGCCTCTAAATAAATAGCATGCTAGGTGGTTTAGCGCCTCTAAATAAATAGCCCAGCAAGGCTGTTTAGCACAACTATTGCATGATATAGTTCCGGTATCAGCAATATCACAGGAAAAAAAAGGAGTGGGGCTCCTGCCGCTGTAGCAGCACTATAACACCGCTATAGCTACTATTTTCAACATTGATTAGGAAGTCCATGGAAGTTAATGGTTACAAGTTCATAGGCCAAACTTACCTCCTAAATATATCCACAATGAAATGGATGAACTTTTGGAGATTGCTTTTCCCTCGCTTTCTAACCAATTCACTCACGAAGTCCATAGCAGCTGTTCGGGGACTGTACAAATCTTCAATAATATCTGTAAACATGAAATACAACAATGGGTAATCTGGTAACACTGCTGAACTGAGACAAAAACAAGGACCACATGATTTTTATCAGTAATAACCCATTCTAATCGAGATAGATATACAGAGATCAGTAAATTCACCATAGCCCTTGCGAACATATTCATGAGGATCTTCCTCCCATAACTTTTGGTCATTATCATTGAAGCACATAAGAGGAAAAATTATCTCAAAAAGAAGTATATCAATCTGAGGCTGCATCATCTGATACATACTGTTCTTTGTAACACTGCAAGATGCAAACCAAATAAATACTGATAAGCATTTCTATAATAACCAAGTTGGATGACTCGTAAACAAGGGGTATCATAAATTGAGTTTGGCAAAAAAAAAAAGTTGGTTAGCATATTTTAAGTGTGCACCGGAATTTTTCAAATATTCACCAAGTCTTTTATAGCTTTTGATTTGGATAGCATCACATACAGTAAGCTTTAAAGATAAGACCATGCACGATTAGTTGGGCAAAACAAAACATTCTCTAGTCAAAAGCTACATGTTCTGTCCAAACACCATCCAAGTCAACTATTGTCATGATGTGCCCTACTTCAGTAAGGTCAAAAAAAATACAGTAATGGAAGAAATGTTCCTGGGATTTACTACCAGAGGAGCCAGGATCAATCAGCAGCCATGCATACTGCACAGAAAGGCACAGCAGGAGTAGCCAATATCAAAACAGCTCGACCCTAGTCAAGTTATGGGCTTATGGCTCATGTAGTTCTAGGGCTTTATAAGATTTTATAATTATATAGTTGTTAGCATTGGCTACTCAGATAACCAGATAGACTATGTTTGACAAGCCAACCTAATATGGACTGACACCATTCTCTGAGTTCAAGCAATAACAAACACTTTTCCTCCTTCATTTTTGCTCATTGTGCCACCAGCACCTCTCATCCTTGGCCACAGTGGCGCCTGGATAATGAGGTCCAGAAGCAACACAAAGAAAGTATGTCGCAGCAACTATGCCACACAATATTTGAGTATGGCTGAAATCATTAGCTAAATTAATGAGAATTTCGTTTGATACAAGACAAAGAAAATAAAGCATGATGCAGATGATGTAAGATGCTAGCATCACAAAGGACCACTTTACAAGCACAAAATGCCTTATCATTAGCATCAAGACACACCTGTTAGTCAGATACTGAAGAACAAGATTGACAACCCTATCCGGCAAGTAGTCACCACTACGAATTGCATTCAGCAGCTGCATATGACATGCCAATATTTTCCCTGCATAAGTCTTCTGAAACATTTGAGCAAAAGCTTTACTCTCTGGCTTTTGAAGCTTCAGATCACCAAATCTGTACACAATTAACAATAGGTCAACACACAGAGTGACTACTGACTACCCAAGATAAAGTTTGTTACATGCCAATCTAAGACTGACCTGGTGTAGAGACGGTTCAGGATATGGATAGTCCATTTCTTAACTTTCCACCAGGCCCAAGATTTCCTAATCTCAGGATCTATCGGTTGGCCTTCCACAGGAACTGGCCTTTCCAACAAGTTTATAAACAGAACCATCCATGCATTGAAGACATTTGGATCAAATAGTTGCTTCGGAATCTCCAACTGGAGAAGCAAAGAACAAATGAGGAAAACAATTAGAGATGTCTGGAAAAATTATGCAAAACAATAGCTATAATAAAAAGTTTGATTATAGAGTACAGAACATACATAAATTGAAGACCAAAATATTTTACATATCAACTTGATTAAATCAGCAACTTCAATTGGCGGATTGACAATCTGAACCAATTTGCTAAAAATGCTTAGTAGACGAGGAAATGTCTCCTCTACAATGCGATACAACGGTATCCTCTCATCCTCAGACTTGAACCTTCAAAATAAAAAGGAGACAAGAGAGAATGTTACAACCAATATAGCATACAAATAAAAGAAGTGGTGATTTCATCCTGGATGGCAAGACAACACAGAACACTAGTAACAAGCTTGGATTTGGGTCACCAGTTGCTTGCTGTTACTCCATAACTCTTACAGAAAGGTAAAAGGCTCTGTTTCAAAGGGCGGAGCTAAGATGCCTAGGCACTGACTGGAGTAGCAACACCTCACCTAGCACTTAGGCATTTTGTATAAGCCATTTTCCCGCCTAGAGTGATTTCTGCCTTTCTGTCTTTGATCCATGTATGAAAGTAGAACAAATTGGATAGTAGTAAGATTAACTCTGATCTTGGAACTCATGGTTTGCATAACAATGACAAATTCTCACATTTAATACGATAAACTTCCTCTCCCTTCATCCAAATCATAAGACGTTTTGGCTTCTAGATACATTGCTTTTGATATGCACTTAGATATACATTATATCTAGATACATAGTAAAAGAAATGTATCTAGAAAAGCCAAAACGTCTTATAATTTGGAACGGAGGGAGTAAGTCTCTCCAACTGGAAAGAAGTATAAACCCCCAGAAATTCCTAGGCAATGTCTAGGGAGTTCTAGACATTAGTCAGGCCTCTGAGTCTGAGTGCATGGCAACTAGTACCTAGCACTTTTTGAAACATTGGTAAAGAGTGATATAACTACATTACAGGTCTGCGACCAAATCTCAACTTGAACCATGGTCTCATCCAGTGGTAAGGCTACTTTGTGGGTTTATGTGGAAAAATATGCATACATATACAAATAAAACAGGAGTACTCTACTACAGCTTATTGCTACTCTTGAGCTATCAAACATGATTATAACTCTAGAATGCATAGAGACTCAAATTCATGTGCTCAGATATGCATCTCTCATCATGTTATTACTTTCTATGGCATCAAGACCTCAAGGAGGACCATTATGGTAACTTGCTATAAAGAAACCCATTGGAGTCTTGGGCTCTTGGAAGTTAGGAAATGTGCAGTACAAGTTTGAAGTTTAAACAGAATAGCCATACAAGAAGGCAGATAATGCAAGGCAGGTCAAATTGATGGTTTAGTAAACATTCAGATGAGACTGGAGACAAAAACAAAATGCATCAATGAGTATCATAACAATGGGAAAAATAAGAATGAAGTCTAGAAAACAAACAAAAGCAGAAAAGAAAATCAAAGCAATACAGATACTTACTCATATTTTCTGGCAAGAACCCTTAGGACATATAAAGCACCAAAAATTTGATTCTGTAAGTCTAAGTTGTGTGAAACCCAATGAAGGAGACTTGGCCACTGTTCAGGATAGTCAGAATGAATTATTGTTTTGATACTTTCGCCAAGCTGGGCTCTACAAAAACCAGAAAAATGTTAAAGGAATGCTTTCATAAATGACAACACAGGATCATAACATTTCCACCACGAGATGGCAGACTCTCAACTTCTTCAAAAGAGAGATGTTAAGCATGGTATTACAATATTATTAGTGTCTAAAAACATTTGAATGGATATTTCTACTAAATAATTAACCCATAAAGCCTAATGAGAATGGACCAAACAGGTATGAATCAAATGATATGTCAAGATTTTTATACCTCCGGCTTCACTTCAAATAGACAAACAAAGAATACTCAAAACAGCAATTCTCCATATCTCATTAAGCACAATCATTATCATGTAAGGGAGGAAATAAAAGAAACAGTTGCTGTGCTAATTATGAACCAAGTTGGCGCTAAAAAAATGGCAAAGCCTGACCAGCAACATTTGTAGCCATTCCAGCAGTTAGTTAAGAGGGAATTTAGGGTACAACTAAGTACTTATATTTACCTTAACAAAGGGGGCACTTGAACAATAAAACCAAGTATGTTTTCACGAACCATGGCCTTGTCACTTTCTAAAACTTTTGGGGACTCATCTACAGAAACAAAAATAAACAAATTAATTTGAGTTAGCAGAGCATAAGCAAATTAAATTAAATAGTATACTAATAACCTTTGCATACCTGGATCATTAGGAGACCAGTTCTTCGCAATAAAATTCTTGAAATGAATGCTTGCAACCTGTCGTACAGCCATATCACAACTTCCATCGACAATGATCTGTAACAATCTCACCAAATGCTGTGGTGTGTACTGGAACTGCAGAAATTGGAGAAATATCAAGTTAGTTACGTGCTCAAAAGACAAGAAAAAACAGCAAGTAATAGCAAGAACTACAGATTGAAGCACTCATTGTGACTGCAACGTACTATCCACAACAAACAAGGAACACATACCCCTAGAATACAACATACATTGCTCATATCAATTTTATACCCATTTTTCACCAAAAAAAAGTGAACGATACATGATGCAGTAAAAACAAAAATAAAAAGGCAAATTGAGAAGAGAGTCCTCTCTGGCATGAACTAACACAAAAAAGGGCATTTGATCATTTCTTGGTAACCTAATGCAATAGTTCATGGAAAAACACAGAAGATAGCATTTCCATCTTCAAATGAACTCACAGACCAAAAAAAAATTAATCCTCTCTCATTAGACTCAGATTCTTCAGTACCACTGGCTGTCCTACTTTTAACTGATTTGTGTTGTGCCCCTCCACAATAAATGTTAAGCTACAAGTTCCAGCATCCATGCCAGTTTTGGAACAAGAGAGGCAATGAAATATCATAAGGGTGAAATGGAGATATGTAACATGAAAAATGGAAGGTCTTGCACATGGGCAGGGGCCACTAACCAGGCATATCAGCTCATAATGCAGCAGCTTTGGTTTAGGTATTACAACAGTTAGCTTGTATTTTGCTTCATTATCCTTAAACCTTTGTGTCTATCTATTTGGCTCTGATTCAACAATATAAGAATACCATTCGCTATTAGTCAAGCCAGATAAATGAGCAAGTATTTCTCTGCCAGTGGTTCTATCAACCCAATTTGTAGTCTAATCTTCAAAGTTTCACCTTCAGGAATGAAAACTGGCTCTCCTCAAAGCGTACCATTTACCCTGCCGAGTATCACGAGTTCACGACACTGCGTAATCAGAGCCAACACCTAGCATTCCACCAGTGAGTTATAACTTCGCTACAAGTCAGCTGACAGTCCATCACAGTGGCATTAACATGACACGTCAAGTGGTGTTGTACCCACCAAATCAATATTTGTTTGCGCAATTAGGAAATCTATATCCTCCATATTGATCAATGATTGAATGCAGGCGCCATTTGAAGTGAAAACCACACAAAGGGTACTAGATCAGTAGGCACCGTTGCTCATATCGACACAGAAGATCAAGAGGAAAGTTAAACCTTGATACCTCGCTACAGCTCAGAACCCACTACATGGCCAGCATCCACACAGCCTCCCCAGTTCCCCACTGCCATTGTTATCTAACCCAGCATCCACACAGCCTCCCCAGTTGCCCACTGCCATTGTTATCTAACAAAAGCTCCGTCAATATTGAAATGAAATCATGTCAACATCATGGCCTCTTGTTGTTGTATAGATTACAAATTGTACTTCAAAAAGCCAAGGATATGTTGTCAAACAAGGGTGTCAAGAAGTTGTCTTGTACAGAGGCCCAACAAGCTACAACTAATTCACAGCATATGGTAACCGTGATAATTGTGTGCCACCGAATGTTAGTGAAATTCTCAAATTGCCACTAGAAAAATTATGGCCCCTCCTAAACCATCACCTCATCTTGTTTATTGTCTTGTGCAACTGCTGTCATAATGTGAATGGACAACAGTACACAGATAGGACAAAACTGAATCCTCGATTCCTTGTGTGACCTAATAACAACTCCATTATGATGGAGGTGGCACGTAGACGTAGGGGTTAAACTAGCTGAATTGGAGGAATAGGGGTGGCCATCATTTTTTTAATGCCAAATCAAAACATTTGATCACACACAGAAAATTAACTCTAATAAGATTGTGTCCACCCTTCTAAATTACCATTCAAAAGCCATTCATATTTCTAAATTACCACGAACTGATCATGGCACTGTAGAAAAGGCATCAACTTTACTTAAAAAGCTCATCAAATAATCAAGGACTGAGCACACAACACTCAGTGCACCATCTTGACCAATATATGTTACACAAGTATCACTACTGGAAGCTTTTAAGCCAATCCAATCAGCTGCCCAAAAAAAAGAATATGACTTGTGGTAAATGTGCTATTAAATGGAAAATTGGAACAAACACCAAAAGTTAGCACCCTAACCTCAGGTTAATCCTTTGCATCTGTCAAACAAAATTTGTAATCATGAAAACAGTAAAACAAATAATGGGATACTTTGTAACAATAGTATGGATAAATAGTATGGATTGCCAAAATGGCACCTTCATATGATTGCGATCAACTAAGTAGCCCATTTGAATATGTTCACCCGCTAACCTGTTTGCTCGAACAGTTAACCGAGCCACCAACTTTTTGGCATCGCTCACACGGAGTAATTGATATTACTGTAGAAGACCCAAGACAACTTAATGAACCTAACAACTCAAACCCGCTGCGACAGTACAGGCAGTACCAAATTGCAACAGTTAAACTTGCACAAGTACCGAGCACGACACCACGAAAACACACACACGAACCCTGTACATCAGAATAATCAGAGCGCACCGACGCGGACTCCAAAGGCCCCCTGGAAAAAAACCAACCGAGCGCTCCAAGTATCGAGCTCCCAGATTCGCGCGCATAGAGCACCCAGATTCGCGCGCGGATCACAGTGTATTCGGAACCAAACACCGAGTTCACGACTCGCGATCAAACAGTGCCAAGACGCCTTCAAAGGGGATTGGATACTGAGGAGGAGCCGAGGTCCACCATCGGGTGACGAGACTATGGGAGGCGGCGAGGCGCTCACCTGGTTGAGGCTCTCCTCTGCAGCCTTGCGCTCCTCAGGAACGTGGCTCAGCGCGGCGCGCAGCACGACGGCGAGGCTTGGCAGATCCATGTCCACCTGCGCCAACGGCTGCGGCTGCGGGTTGTGCCGCAGAGAGGCTGGAGGGCGGAGGCGGAGACCAAGGGGGCCAACCTAGCTCGGGGAGCAAGACTCAGGCTCGGGCTCCGCCGCCGCCGCGAGGGGACGGGGGTGGAGAGCACTGAGTGGGCCGCGCGGGCGTGGGGGTGGCGGTCTCTCCTTTTTGGCGTCGCGAGGTCTTCGGGAAGGGGGCGGGGGCGGGGGCGCGGGGGGCGTGCGGGAGAGGCAGCGGCAGGGGATCAAAACGTATTTAACCCTAGGGTTTGGTCAGGTGCGGCGCGAGGGGGTGGGTTGGTGACCATGGGATGTAACGCTGACAGATGGAGCCCAGCATTCACGATCCTCTGTGCCAGACTGACCGGCCTCGCTGGCGGCTGCGGCTGCCAGGAGGGGCCACCTGCCGGGGCGAGCGCAGAGCCATAGACAGCTGGTTACAGCGTCGCCTCTATCATTTTCTCTCGTTTTGGAGCCAGCAGTACAATGGTTGGTCCGGTGTTTAATGTTTATGTGTATATATATGATGATGATTATTTTTATTATGATGATGATCTGGAACAAACTTTCTCAATTTGTATTTCTGAACCAATAAGAGCAACTCTAGCCCAAGTCCTTAAATTAAACCCTTAAACTTTTATTGCAGACTATGATAAAAAGGTAGGAGCTTAAATTAAGACCCAACTCTAATGGAAAAAACAGACCAAGTCCTTATCTAACATGGGATCCACCTGGCATTGACAAATCCTACATTAACTCCACAATTTGTAATTCTTGTCTTGATTTATGGGTGGGGAGAGGAAAGTGGGTGAGACCCATTGGAGGGTCCACCTCATAAACAAGTCCCTATTCTAAATCTAGGGACTTGATAAAAAAATCAACTCCAACCCACCTCCTACTTGGGCTTCCATTTTTTATGTCCTCCCAAATTATAGTTTCAGCCCCTCACGTCGTTGATTTGTTGTGAGAAAAAGTTTCTTCGCGGATGCTTTATGCTAATGCTAATTTGTTGTGAGAGAAAAACATTGTTCCTTCGCTGGAAAGTATGACTGAAGCAATGCTAAAGAACAGGACGTAATATGGTAAAATCAAATCTTTAAAATCAATCTCAATGATAAAAACTTTCCATAGCCGTGTGCAGCCCAGCGATGACATCTCAATAAAAAAGACTCTTTATAGTAACAACGATGACATCTCTTCAGTGGTTTGATTTGTTTATTGATCGAGACCTAGCATTTTAAGTCTAAGATGGTCCTTAGCCTTTTCTTGCTTAGGACCAACGTCTATATCATGTATGGTTGGCCTTATAAGGCATCTCCACCGCACTTTTGATGCCATAAGCATTTATGTTTTTTTTTAAAAAAAATGGTGTTTAGAGCTACGCCGCCCTTTAGATGCCAAGCGAGTATGCACGAACATTATGCATTGATGGTTGAAGCTAGTTTGGCGTACTAGAGATAGAAGATATAATATAGATTTGTGAGAGCATATAAGACTATAAATTCACAATTAGCTTTTGAGCATGTGTTGCATAGGGCGTCTATAACACCCTAAATTTTGCTTCTTTAAAAATAGAGCTAAAGTAATTTATTTTGTATTTCTGTGCTCATAAAAATATAGTAAAATAAATTTTTTTCTTTAAATTAAAATTCATCATAGGGTTTAGCAACATTGTTGTGCATACATGCTGGTACATATGTTTTATGTGATGTTTGTTTGTTGCTCCTTTGTCCGTTGAGACTAAGCAAAGTTTTTAAAATTGCGTTTAGTAGAACGATCTTCCTTGGTCAGTACATCTTTATCTTTATCTACAACCAAATTCCTTGTTTCGAAGCTCAAGTTTTTATCAGAAGCTTCCTACAATCTTTTCTTTGTCACTCAAAGCATTTCTTTTAGTTCCTCGTCCATCAAGCAATCTCTACAAAATTTTCGGGAATTTTTCCAGCTTCTGTTCTCACTTTTCTGTGAGCATGATCGAATTTTTAGATGCTCCAAACAATCTTATCCTGAGCTCCAAAAAACTTTATTCGGTTTCCCATGTTCTATAATATCTCTGAGAATTTTTTCTGAATTTTCGGAGCTTTCGGAGTATTTTTCGTATCTTAAATAACAATTTTAGACTTTTCTAAAATTATTTTATTCATAAAATTTTATTAATTTCGAAAATAATAAAACAACTCATTTTCCACCAAAGCCCGTGTGCAATACTTCCTAATAAATCCTAAATATCTATATCTTTATTTATTAATGGGCTTTAACAATTAATTAGGCCTATTAGTAAAGATGAAGGTTGCAAATCAATTAGTACCATATCGCTAGTTGACGTGGAGGTGGGGAGTTTCTCTCCCTATATATATATATATATATATATATGTGTGTGTATATATATGTATATATATGTTCCGCTCTGTGCATAGTTGTCGCGACGTAGTCGTTGCTGTGATGGGAGAGAGTCGACTGCTAGCCTGATGCCTATCCTGTCGAAGTACGACCGTTGCCATCGATCTGCAAGTCACCTAGTCCGTCGCGTTGACCCTGGAGTCACCGAGTTGTTGCCTTCATCACGTCTAGCCATGCAAGACCCTTAATGGTGCCCATTCTTAGTTGTTGGGTGGTGAGCATCTCCATATTTTCCTTCCACTCTGTTATTTACACCGTGTCGATGACTACCGCCGTAGCATGCTGCTTTTGCATACACGTCTACATGCCTCGTCTAGATACGGTTAATCATGCATCATCTGTTTCTTTATTCCAAATTCTACTCCATCTTTTCTAGATCAGCGCAAGTTCATTTATATGTCATGATGCTTGATGCTCCGTAGATGCAAGACGTGGCCATCAGTAACGAATGCCATGCATGTGTGCATTATTTTATTGATTAAAAATTATACTCATGTCATGTATATTGAAAGGATCAAGATGCCTAAGAGGGGGTGAATTAGGCTTCTCTAAAAATTTAAGCAACCTATAAGCTCCAATTCAACCCCTTGTGCCTAGTGTGACCTAGAGAGCTACCGGATAAAAGTTTTGCAACCTAGTTCCAATCCTATTCTAGCAAGGCAAT
>Ga0182004_10001589_pt1 | contig 16849 bp, 9 predicted proteins | sample Sormic07211540_1_FD_120479 | JGI IMG/M metagenome (GOLD analysis project Ga0182004, IMG submission 120479) | Endophyte microbial communities from Sorghum bicolor roots, Mead, Nebraska, USA - 072115-40_1 MetaG | ecosystem: Host-associated > Plants > Roots > Unclassified | place: USA: Nebraska...
CTGGTTTATATCACTGCCTCCCAACTCGGTGATTACTTGGGCCGATCTGGAGAAGCAATTCCACAAGTACTTCTTTTCTGGGGTCCATGAGAAGAAGATCACCGATTTGGTCAAATTGAGGCAGCGCAATGATGAATCGGTTGAAAGTTTTGTGTAGAGGATACAAGAGGTCAAGAACAAGTGCTATAGTCTGGTTCTTCTTTTTCTTTTAAGAATAACAATGAGTTATGTTTAATTTTGTATAGAAAAAGTTGTGCAGATCCAAAAATGATGAAAATGTTTGTATAGGTTCTGTGTAGTGAGTAGAACATAGGAAAAATATCATATGTCACTTTCTGGTACTTTGAGCATGTTCTAAAATTGTCCCCTTTATCTAATAAATAGAATTTCTAGGATTTTTAGGAATTTATTTGTATGTCCACAAATCACCAAAATTTGTGCGGTGTCTCTGAGTTTTATTCCCTGGCTTCACAAAAAGTTTGGTGACATTTGGATAGAATTTGATTAAAATATTAATATACACTTAATTAGTAAAAATTAAATAAGAATCCTAAAATAATTAGATAATAATTAGCTTAAAATCCAAAATAGGAGTTGAGTGATTTTGGGATTGTGTGATGACCTAGGGTCATTAACCTTAATGACCTTTGGCATTTAATTATTGTATGGTGTTAGTGTCTAATTACTGTCATTTATGCTTAATTAAAGATTAATTATGGTAAGAGGGATTAATACTTAGTTAATTAAAAATAATTATAAATTAGGAAAAGTCTTAGATTACTGTTACAACCTCTTGGGTAAAAACCCTAAAGAAATAAATAATCTTTAATTACTGTTTTAATTTACTTTTGTACTGAAAGGAAAGTTGTACTCAACTAAATTCTTCTCATGCGTTTGTCATACGCATAACATAAGCGTACATTATTTTTGGCATATAGTGCACGTGACCGGAGGAGTGACCTTTGAGCTGAACCCCGAGGTTGGTGTTCCATCCGAGGAAGTTGGAACCGAGACATGGGAAGTCTCCGAGAGAGCCACTCATCTCTGCAATCAAGGCAAGCCCCGGATGCATTTAACCCTTGAATATTTTAAATCTTTTATCACTTATGAATTAAAAATACTGCATTACGTAGTCAAGAATTGGGTTTAACCTAATTGTTGCATTTACCATCTTGATATTAGTTATCTTGTCCTTGGTACCTGTTTTATTTAAAACTGCGTAGTGATGCTTAGACCTGCTTATTAGATAGTTTTTCAAATAAAAAAGTTTGAAGGGTTGTTGTGGAATACTTTTATGGTTAATGATGTTTCAACTTGAGACCGGTCGGCGGACTTGCTTTAAGAATGGAGTCTTAAAGTAGTGTCCCCAACTGTGTCGGTTAAGGACCGGTCAGTTGATGGCCTGCTGGGTTGAGACTAATAGTACTGGCCACTTGCCCTGGTAAGCCCTGTCTTGTGATTCCTCGACGAGAGCGGCTACTCGCGCACTGGACGTGGAGCGATGGCGAGAGTAGCGTGTACCCTCCTAGCAAATGGGCTAGACGGTGGAGTACTGTGCTCTCGGGTGCCGTGAACTCGGTCAGATCTTGGGAAAGCCAGATTTAGGTTGACATATGCAAGATTCAGTTCTACATATGTCGGGTGGTTAGGAACTACAGCTGGATTGCTAAGCGGATTGAATCGTCGTTGCTCCCTGATTGGGAGACTCAATTCCATTGACCATCATCGTAGTTAAACATGCAACTAAATTTAGAGATGGGGAAGATGAAAATGTCTCATGGAGTTCGGATCCCAATTCTCGGACTCACAGTGACATGAAACTATGGCCAGCTGAAGAATAACACTCTTGATAGGGATTAGTGAAGCATGGACTTGTCCGTGAAAAACAACTAGATAGACTATCCTCAAACTCGTCCGCTTGCCGAGGTGGCTAGTTTGAGGCTAAAACTTTGAAAGTGTTGACTTATGCTGCTAATGGAGGTCATGTCAGTGGGCGCGACATAATTTGTTTACCTCTTCTACCTTAGAAGCTTCACCTATGTTGCTTCCGCTACTCTACACACCTTTTGGAAATTATGTTAAGTTTACATTTCATCATATTTTGTAAATTAAGTTATAAATCTTCCGCACTCCGATGTAAGTTATTTTTGTAACAAATGTTGTAATGTTGTGGTAACTCCATGTTGATCCTGTATGAGTTATAAAATGTGGATGATTCGGGGTCCTCCGAGGGCATCCGACAAACTATCCGAGTTATATGACTCTCATGTGCAGTAGTCAGATGTTTTAAGGACAATGTCTGGTGCATGTGGGCCATATAATTTGGATGGTTCTGCCACAACACCCATTAGCCTTCTACGAGGGAGAACAAATTGGCACAAGGTCATGGGGTGTTAAGCAACATCATCGTGCACAAATAGTCGGATCGACTAGACATGCTAAGAATATCTCGGTCATGTTTTGAATAATTCGACAAAACTTATTGAAATGATGGGCACGAATTATTTTATTAGACCTAAAAGGAAACAGGTCATGGATAAATTTCATGCAAGAGCTAGCAGTACGGTATTGTCTGCCTTGATACCCGATCCATCATTGGTGTCAGTTTTAATCCTATGTATTATATTCAAACAAAAGTTCCATTATCATCCTCTGACTTCGGTTGTAAGGGGCAGATGCTTTTTGGGAGCTAACTCGCATTCGCAACTATTCTTTGTCACACAGTAGGACAGCTTTAGCACTCCACCTTCCGATTTGGCAAACGCCAAGCATCTTCCTCTGCATTTCTGTGCAGTGCATCGAGGTAAAGTGAAACTACATGACGAACCTGCATGCATCAAAAGCTGGCTTTATAAACCACGCATATGTGGAATTATTGCAAGTACAAAAGAAGTTATATACTTACCAGGGTTGCAGGAAGAGAGGGTTGAAGACATAACCACTAGGACAATGCAGAGAGCTGCGGAGCACTCGGTCCTCATTGTCTTGCTAATGAGTGGCAAGTGGAGAATAACAGTATTTGTATATTTGTTGAACTTGTATTCTTGTATGCATACTGCCTTGTTTGGTCCTGTTTATATACATACAGTGGCACATTGGCTTATATATGTATCCACAGTAGAGATATATATCATTATCTAAAAAAATAGAGATATATATGGGGATACATGCAGCTGCACATCTTAATATTGATATATGCATCCACAGGCAATAGAGATAGATATGTATACTTGCAGTGGCATATCTTAATGCTGATATATGTATCCATAGTATAGATATAGGTATCCACAACATAGATATATGTATCCTTATATATTAATGTTGACCTATCTTGCATGTATGATTTGATATCTTCTAGCAATAAACAAATAAAGCGACATATCTTAGATCTTGATATTACACAACTTGAATCCTCCAAACACTATAGGAAATCTGTCATTCTAGGCATGACATCTGGTAAAAATGTCACTGCATCAATGAGTTTATGATGTTGTTTTGGAGGCATGCATGAAAAACTTGTGACAAAAAAGTCTACCTTTAGTCCCAGGCACCCAACCGGGACTAAAGGTGCCCTCCTTTAGTCCCGGATTGGTGCTCCTGGTTGGAAAACCGGGACTAAAGGAGTTTCTCAACCAGGAGTACAGACCGTTTACCAGTGCATGGCAACAACATAACGCTATTGGAAACTGAAATTTTCCTATGTGCCTGATACTTTTCTCTATTTGTTACATGCAAACTCACAAGGAAATACAAATTAACAGTTGGGCAAACTGAACAGAAATAAATATAACCCTGTCGTTTCAGTGTAACATAGAAATAATCTATTTTGTATTTATAAATTAACTACATGTTTGGCCCTAAGCAAGAGGAAAATAATAATTACACTTTCCATAAGGTGTTTATGTACCGATGAAAAATTAGACTACCAACATAAAAACTACATTTTCCATTTGTGAGGGGTCCACGAACATGAATATTTTTTCTACAATTCTTCGTAGGTATAAAAAAATATCGACAAAAAAATAATGTCACATGTTCTTACGCGTTGGCCAGGCCATGGCATGAACCAGAAGCACAGAACCTACTTATTAGGCACATTTTACTTAACCAATCAACAATCTCCCATAAGAGGTTTCACCAAATTGCTAGCCGAAAAAAAGGAAAAAGAAAATGTCCTGCACGCCTTATCCACACGCACACCTCCTCACGACGCCCAGAATCTCTGCCGCCCGTCGACCTCCCTCGTGACGGTGGCCTAACTCATGCTGCTCTCACCGCATCCATCCGCTGACCAGCTGCTCGCCTGCCGCCCTACGGTCACGTGCTGCATCCACCACCAGCCCGTCGCCCCTATTCCATCCCCTGTGGTTGACTACTTGACTGTTGCAAGGTGGTGAGGAGAGGAGAGGAGAGGGGATCCGCCTATGTTGGCAAGGAGAGGAGAGGATTTGGCCACAGCTCCTACGTGATGCGAGCCAAGTCCAAGCGCTCGACAACTGTGGCAAGAACTTTCATGGAAAGACACTTCTTCTTACATATGATCCATTGTTTTTTTCCTAGCCGCAGAGAGAAGTTTATTGGGTACTACTACTACTACTAAATCCAATGACCATTGTATAATCACTATTCAGAATAATCATGAGATTAATTCGAAAAAACCAAATTAGAAGAAATACCTGGACTCCTCACGCTCGAATTTGATCTAATCTTGAATGTCGATAGCCGTTCAAGCGTTTCCATGCCTTGTTTGTATTCATGCTCTGTGGTTGCAGACTTTAGCTACTAGGGCTCTAGGCAATAGCCGGCTAATAGGCAACCTAAGCCTGACAGGCGATTTAGGCCACAGCCAAACAGTGAGATGGATGGTGAGTCCATGAGAGACGTCTACAGCGTTGCCATGGTCAACAAGTGTAGGAGGCATAACTTGGGCCTTGACATATCGAGTAATCGACAAAGTGTGAGGTGGTGCCTGAGGAAACTAAACTGACAGGCAACGCAACAACTAATTTCTTGTCAATCCAACACAGAAGTTCTCTGAGACTCTGATTGATGGCTCATCCTTCTAGCTTGACCTCGCCAGGGTGCTGTCCTAATCGTCTATGGGGTATTTTGCGCACTTGGCGCTCTAGGCCTTGGTGGCTCCCCAAATTGGATTGATTTGTACATAGTTATTAGATGTGCTTGGGCCTTCAACTATTGTGTTGGGCTAGCTTCTTTCAAATGTTCCTTAACATTTGTGTCCAATGCACAATGTTTTGAGAATCAAAGTGTGCTTGTGTATCGAGTGTATGCTTTAGATTTAGAAGTAGGAATTGCAAACCATTTGGCTTTGAGAATAACTTTTTCATGTTTTTATGACATAGGTTTAGAACATTATGTTTGCTTCAAGCCATTCATGATTATGAAACAGTTTGATCGACCTTTCACAGCCATGTTGTAAGCACCCATCGCAGTTGTATTTCGGCCTCAATAGTAAACATTCGATAGTGATACTTGGAGCCATCACGGTCAGTTCAGAATCAACTATATGGCTCCTCAACACCACCGCGATGGTAACTGGTCCGACTGTAATCATGATTGTCACCATTGCCTTCATGTCCGGTTCGGCTGTGGTGATGTGAACAACACCGTCGGTTGCGCGTCTGAACTGCCTGTATAATGGTCATGATCACCGTCACATTGCAATGATCAGACTGTGTGTAGTGCACATCGACCATCGGTTGGCCATATATGAACCGTGTGTTCAATGGTCATGGTCACCGTCGTCTTGCTGTAGGGATTTGACGGTGATTCACTTTTCACCTAAAGGGTATATGCGGTGGTGGTGATAAAATAATGTATTTACTAATTCAGCAGGGCTTTAGCTTACTGAACAAACACCATACAGATATAATCACTACATCCATACATCATGTCTATGCAACTGATGTACTAACACCAGCGGTACATCAATTGCAGAGTAGAGGTACTCCTCCACAAACTTACGTACAATGAAAACAAGGTAGATGTGCTCCACTCCTATGTGGCACTCTGCTTCCAAGGCAGAGCTTCCTTCTGATTGGTAGCTAGTGCACTATAGTACCCCTCTTGTTTCTCCCTTATCCATCGCAAGAAAATCATTCAAAAGCACTCAGACTCCACGAGCTGCACAAAGGAACATAATTAATAATATTCAACATACCATTGCCTCAGTTACCAAGCCCAAATTGGCATCTATATTGAATCAAAACTACTCCATACCTGATAAAAAAATACAACAAATGCACTGTTACTGCTCAGCTAATATCTCCATGATTAAGGGAACATAAGGAAGATAATGAGGTCCATTGATACATAGACTCCAGGTAGGTCTAGGATAGTGGATGACCCTTGTAGGGAGGACATGAACTTTTCTATGGTTGAAGTCATATATATGTAAGCACTGTTCTGTCCAACCCAACAAGGAAAATCAAATCCCATTCTAGGTGACCTGTAATCACTCTAACACCGCATCACAAACCTCATAACTAAATTGAATATTGTTCCGTCTAAATATCTCCAGCGTGGTCACCGTATGCTTCAATGTCCAATTATTACTACCATAATCTTCAAGGATCTAGATTGAAAGCTGAGTCATATTGTAATTATCAGCAGTACATACACACAACTGACCGTGGACTTCATGGATGGAGATTGCATCACCATGTGGCTTCTGTATTTTGATCCATGTATTTCCGTCCTTATCAACAGCAATGATTTGGAAGAACATACTCCAGTTAGTGCATAAAATCATTAAGAAACACACTTCACTCATATATGGATACTATAATACCATCGCCCCATTCAGATTTTTTAAAGATCCAAGCTGCACACTTAGATGAGTAGATACTCACACCTATGGACTCACCCTGCCATATCTTCCCATATTCAAACACATGGAAGTATGAGGAGACTATCGGATTGAACCACAAGCGAGCATCACCACAAGAATGGAGGTTATCCAACAGTATCAACAATTTGTAAGTCGCCAGATTGCATATAACATAAGGGCACCCAAAATACAAGCAAAGGATGAGGCCACTATAGCAATCTAAGACGACAACATCCTGAATGGTGAAGGGCAATAATGACAAGGGGTTTCATCAGTGACTCTGGTGAAGTGGCTTTGCCTTTCCAGGTGTGATAGAACAATCCGGCAACAATCTGAGCCGCTCCTCATGGTACTCGACGTCTGAGATGAGGTGGTTCTAGGAGCGGCAGACACACTTGCAGCTATACAAGGAGCAGTTGCTGAGGTGGTATAGGATTAGGACCATGACATGGTGTGCGAGGATGCCCATTCCTCTTGTTGGGAACCTCCTCCATCTTAACAAGGATCTGCTGGAGCAGTAGACACACTAATCAGATGCAAGCTTGCTTCCTACTTATATGAGAGAAGACAAGAATAAAAATTCAAGAAACATGGATAAGGGAAGTGCAAAGGCATTACCCTTGCAACTGGATCTTGTGGCATTGAGCTCCAGCTGCACGGTGGTGAGGACCACTGGTAGGTATGCGCGAGTGTGCTGGTAAGGCATACTGGCTTGAAGCACAAGATTCTCAGTGGATCCGTGTGGTCACTCTATTTAGTACTAGAGAGAAGGAGCAGCGATAGGGAATAGCAGCAGACAAGGTGAGCAATCGGTCTTTTGTAGCTCAAGTAGGAGCCATGGGAATGGATATTTTAGCGAAACTTTGTAAAAACATGCGGGAGACTTTAAGGGCTTAGAAATTGATGATAGCGGTACCATGCTGACCGTCTGGAAGCGCCGAAGGCTGTCGATGGTGATTGGGTGTGATGAAGTTGTTAGCACCTAATGATGGTCGTGTCATATAGTCGTGAACTGTAAGGTGCTCAAGTGCTACCATCACACTACAGATCATAGAAGACTACTTCCTCATAGCAAAGATAAGGAAGATCTCAAAAAATACATAAGTTAAGAACATTTCATATTTGATAATGTAAATAAAACATACACAATATACACCAAAAATTCAGTACATAAAATAAAATCATACAATAAGCTTCATCAGGATGTGGATGACCCTCCATTAGGCCTTGTGTTAGGCTTATACGACGCGCTCGGTCCGCTATGTTAATTAAAAGTATAGTTAGTTTCAATTGGTAATAGGAACTATGTAAATTAAAAATTCAAAGAAGGTTGATAACAAAAAACATCATCACACAAAGTTATTTCATCAGTACCTTCTCCTTGCACGCTACCTTGTCACCTCTATTGGCTGCATAGCGCTGGTCCCTGTGAGCCTCCACAATCCCCAGCTCCCCGAAGCCCTTTGGTCATGGTTCATGGCATCATTGCTTAGGATAAAAACCCAATGCTCTAGCCTAGAGATCCCTCTGCCTATACAATACTTCCCATTCATGTGCTATAGAAGCTCACAAATACTCCATGAGGGCACTTTCTTGCCGTGGCAAAAAGGACACACAAAGGTGCCCTCCCCATGACCACAAACTTGGCACCTCCATTGGAGAGGCCAAGTAGGATTTTGCTCTCCTCTTTGAATTCAGCCTCATTTGAATTTGAGTTTTTTCTATCGGAGTCACTATGACCTGCCATGCTTGCCGAAGAAGTGGAACAAAGAAATGTAAAGATCAAATACAAAAGTTTGCTAAGTTCCGAGTGGAGAAAGCAACACACCACATCCCCTAGGTGCATATTTCCTGCCGCCTCGCCTTTTAGTGTATCCCATGCATCCATTCAATGTTGACCATTCACATGGCAGTGTCGAGTACCCAAGGCGCATATATTTCATGTTGATTGTCTAGCTAGGTAGCGTACCCAATGTGTTCAAAAATATTGGAAAAGCAACTACCACATGGTCATCAATTAAGAGTGCGATTCACATGTAAGAACATGTCGTACCCAACAACGATGTTGTGGGCTATGCCGTCGAGATCGTGTCTAGTGTCTAAGATCAAGTGGCACTATAGTGAAACAAATTCATCACATCAACTCACCATCGGCGACGAGTAATAGCAAGGTACAGTGACAGCTACACGTCCAATGATGACTCTTGCAACTCAGTGAATCACCATAGCACCAATGAGGAGGAGGTGGTGGTGCTGGTAAGAAAGGTGCCAGCCATCACCATTGAGGAGGAGAATGATAGCACCATCGACGGTGGGAACATTGGTAACTTGCCCACCATTCCATTGGCCTTCGAGGAGGAGACAGAGGCGGGAATGCTGATAATTTCCCTGCCATTCTATCTAGCTTTTCTCTGACACCACACTACAAGAAGCATAGGATCTCCATTTGTTCATGTCAAGATAGTGTATGGTGATGATGACGAGAAGGACAACGATGAGTCCAGCGATGACACTGTGTTAGAGGCATCCTCCACCTCTAGCAATGGCGGGGGCAGCGGTGTCAAGCAAGACTAAGTAATTAGGTGTAGTTAGTACTAGTAGCCTAGCCTAGTAGTACAATAGCGGTTGTATTGTTGTGCTTTCGAGGTGCCATTTTTGTGTATTTTGGAAAGCCCTCATCAGCAGTCCCCATGTACCAATTACATTAGAAATCAATATAAGTATTCTACTATAGTGCTTCTTCCTTCTTCATTTTCTTGCGGTCCTTCTTAACTTCTTCCTCATATCTAAGGAGGATGCAGGCCTCTAGGCTATGTAAAACTAACATTGATTCATCATATGTTATGGCGATGGGAGTTGTTATACCATCATACTCTTTGTGCTAGATAAAAAAATTCAATGTGCAACCACAACAAAGATGGCGCACTAGTTTAGCTACAACAATGACAACATTCATCCTAGAAGAAATTAACATATCCATACACAATCAAACAACATTGGTATTTAAACATGTGCTCACAGAGAGATATATCAAATGCAACTTAATTTACTACTCACCTAATGACTATGAGAACAAGGGAACATAAGGAAGATAGTATGGTATGCTCATGTCCTCTGTCAGGAGATCTACCATACCAAATGACAAGGGTAGGGATGACATGAACTTTTCTGCAATACATGTCATATGCAATGATGGTTCTTTCTTCCCTAACAAAGAAAATCAAATTCCATTCTCTGTGAACTACAATCGCTTTGTAGTCCGCATCAAAATCCAAGAAACCAAATTGAATATCAGCCTTTCCAAACACATTCAACATGCTGACAATATACTTCAATGTCCATTCATTAGTACCATAGTCCTCAAAGATCCAAATTAAAAGCTAGGACATATTGCAACCATGAACAATACATATACACAAATGTCCCTAAGCTTGATGGATGGAGGGTTTAGCACCACTAGGCCTACGAATTCTCAAGCGTGTGTTTCCCTCCATATCCACAACAAGTATTTGAAAGTACCCCTTTAAGTACCGCCATAATGTGTAGAAAATTGTTAAGAAACATACTTGCTGATCTAAAACATGTCACATCAGTACCCTAGCCCTATTTAGATTCCTTATAGATCCATGCTATAGTTTCATATGAGTAGATCTCCGCACCTATGCACTCACCCTCCTCCTCCACATATTGAATCACATGGAAGTGTGAGGAGGCTGCTGGATCAAACCCCAATTGAGACTCACAAACTTTAGAGATGCTAGGCAGCGGTACCTTAAACTTTTGTGTTGACAGATTGCAGTCAACATAGTGGTATCTAGCAGTATTCCAAAGGCTCTAGCATAGGATGAGAACATTGCAGCAATCTAAGACACATTGTCAACGAGGAAGGGCAGGAAGGACAAGTCAGGGTGTTCATCGGTGACGCTGGTGAAGTTTTGCTTGCCATTCTCGGTGTCATAGAATAAGCTGACCATAGTCTAGGCAGCACCTTATGGTTGTTAGAGATGAGGAGCTTCTAGGAGCGACAGATACATTTGCAGCAGCACAAGGAGCGGGCCGGGAGGCGGTGAAGAATGTCAAGAAGGAGATCGTCTATGAGGCTGGCCACTGTGTTCCTCTGGTTGGGGGTCACTGCCTTTTCAAATAGCCTGCTATCATTAGTGTGCAGTAGGATGAGAGCTACCTTACTAATAAGATCACTAACGAGGAAAATAATCTAACAAAGATCCATTAGTGAAGTGTGAAAGCATTACCCTTGCCTTTGCATCTGGCGGCGGCACTGCGTGAGGCATGTAATGGTTAACACAAATTGCAATAGAGCAACAATGCAACAACCTTAAAGATAGAGAAGTGGAAATAATGACGATGCAACTGTGTTGTGGGTAGTTGGAAAATAACGCACCCTAAATTTATTACCACCGGTAAACCAAACGGTCGTGTAGGGCCGGCGGCCATAACGCCTCTCCTAGTTGGCTCAGTGTTGCATACGATGGAGAAAATACCACTACCACATCTATTGTTAACTCATCAGTGGTAGAAGTTTCAACTGTCTGTTTCCTTCCTTAGGAGGCCTCGCTATTGGTCAAATTAACGGTGGAAGTATCACACTGTTGCTTCAATCGCTATGGAAGTGAAAGTGGCAACAATGGTATCTCAATCTGTAGTAGTCATTCTTAGGAGGAGGTGCAAATATAATGTATAAAGCTCTAAAAATACAAACTTTTACCTCCCTTTTAGGAAAAATAGGAGGAAATAAAGCCATCGGCAACTTAGCTCAAGGCGATAAGAACAAAAGATAGTTGATTGATGCGCCACAAACTAGTGAGACTACATACACTTCTAGAATAATAAATGCATAGACAAGATACCACCCCCGTGTGAGTCTTTGAGATACTAGGTGAAGCATTGAACTGATAGTGCTACTAGCAAATTACTGTTGGCTGATGCTTTGAATCGGCAATGATGTCCCTTTCCTATATATTGCACATTTTTGTTGCCCACCCTCATGTTTGTCCCCCCTAGTGCAAATATTTTATCTACATTTGTGCTGATTGGAGGAGCCCTAAGAGTATTGGGAATATACCCTAGAGGTAATCATAGAGATGATGACATTATGATTGTATCCATGACATATATTATGAGTTCGATGAATATCCATTATAGACAAACTTGTATCGATTGACAATTATGTGAATTGTTTGTGAAACTCTTTTACTTGTATGGTTATTCTTAAGTTGTCCCTGATCAGAGTTCGTGTGAGGACGCACATGAATATTAGATTAGCACATGTATTAGTTGATGACTATGTTACACAAGTCATAGACATAGTGATGTCAAACTAATAATGTGGGCACATGTATGACATGGGGCTGGATTGATCCAACATGAGATGTTCTTATTGTTTCTTTATGCATCATGTACGTTATGTCCTTAGAGCTGAGTTTGTCGTATATTCTCAAGATGTGAAATGATCTACTTAGGGACTATTAAATACTACTACGTAACAGGATAGTTACGGGTTTATCGGGAAACATGCTGTGAGACATAGATAACCAAGATGGAACTTGCCCCTCTCTATGTGAGAGAGATATCACTGGATCACTCAAGTGATTGGATCAACAAATGCATGGTTGTGCTTAGGTTAAGTGTTAAACCACGAGTTGGACCAAATATCATGTGGCAAGGGACTAACATGTATGTGTATCTAGTGGTTCGTCTGATATGATCTTTGCATGCATATAGGAGTTGTCACGCCTTGCTAGAGGCTGCTATCAACTATTGGACGAGTAGGAGTACTCGGTCCATGTCTACATGTATGTGAACCCATAGGATCGCAAGCTTAAGGGGCTGGAAGCCTAATTTGGGTTGGACCCGAATTAGAAGAGGCTAAGGGTTTTCTAATTGCGCCTCCAACTCGGGGCTGATTGGAGGACGCCTATATAAGAGAGGAGGGGGCACAGCTAGGGTTATCACACGCCATTAGGCAGCCACTGCCGCTCACCCACGCTCACGCCTATTGCTCCTCGTAGACCTAGCAGTCCGGAGGCGCAATGCTTCTTCCCTGCACGTGTGGGATACCTCGGAGGTGCTGCATCTAGAGCATAAGGACGAACCGCGCGTGAGGGATTGACTCGGTGGACGACCACACAACTGCACGGCACTACACCGAGTCGCTTCCACTGCACCTGCGCATCTAGTGGTAATCCCGTGATCTATAACTGGTAGTTGATCATGTTTTATGAGGTTGAAATTTTTGTTTTCTGGCTGACCATGATCACATCCATCATCTGCCACGTGCCTCACCCATCCCTGGCCCCATGCACTGCACTTCAAGGAGCCAGGTGTCGTCCTCCTGCCTGTCTGCGTCTGATGCACAACATCGACAACCCAGGAGTGTGGCTGTCCCAATCCTCATCTTCTACTTACAGTGAACCGTCCTATAGATTACCCCGTCTATGTGGAGCTACTGATGTTGCTATAGATTACCACAAAAATCACCAAACCCTAAGGACACTAAATCCTAGCAATGCCAACCAAGACAACCAAATTAGGGGTGGGAAATGGAGGACTCACCTGCTATAGGAACATCTTGAAGTCGTGGGGAAGTCTAATCGGGGAAGGATCGCCCAAGGTCTACGCTAGCGGCACCCTAGTGGCCACCATTTTCGCCACTATAAGCCAGCTAGGAAGAGAGGGAAGGATGATAAGGAAGAAGGCATGCACATGACCTGTATATGTGGTTGAGTCGTCACACCATAGGATTCGATGTTGGAGTCACCATATATAGATTGTTTGTGGTATAGTCTAAGGATATAACTAAGTCACGCAAACCAAATTGCCATGTCAGTTCCCCCGTGGCCGTGGCAGATGACTACGACCACAGTGCCTATGGCGGGACACTATTATGAGTTGCGCGGCGTTTGGCATGACCAAAAGGGCTATTACTAAAATATTAGTTTATTTCGGCTAAAAAAGCCAGTCAAGCCATGACAGAGGGCCACGCCCATTAGCCTTCTACTAGGAAGAACAAACTGCCAATGGGTCATTGGGTGTCAGGCAACGTCGTGTGCAATAGTCGGGTTGACCGACGTGGCGCACTAAGAATTTCTTGGTCGGGTTTTTCATAACTCGACCAATGACCAGGTCTATTTGGAAGTACAGAAGTCAGTATGGCCTGAAGTAATTTTGTTGTAACCAAAATGGTGGATACATTGGTTGAGCAAATCGTATAAAAAAGGTGAGCAATTATTTTATTAGACCTAGAAGGAAACAGGTCATGGATAAATTACATGCAAGAGCTAGCAGTTTGGTATTGTCTGCCATCATTTAACGACCCTATCCACCATTGGTGTCATATATTATATTCACATAAAAGATCAATTATCGTCCTCTGCATCAGCTAGTCCCTTGACTTCTCTGGTAAGGGGCAGACGCTGTTTGGGAGCTACCTCGCAATTACAAAAATTCGCCTTCGCACAGTGGGAGCTCTTTACCACTACGTTATGATTATTGGCAAAGTCCAAGCATTTTGTTTGGCAAAGCTCCGCAGTGCATGCAGGTAATGGGATACCTATAATCGCACCTGCATACATCGAAAGCTGACTTTATAAACCATGCATGAGTGGAATTATTGCAAGTATGAAAGGACTTATATACTTACAGGATGAGAGGGTTGAAGACATAATCACCAGGACAATGCAGAGCGCTGCGGCGCACTCTGTCCTCATTTTTGTCATGCTAGCGAGTGACAAGTGGAGAAGAACAGTATTAGTATATTTGTTGAACTTGTATTCTACTATGCATACTGCCTTGCTCAGTCCGGTTTATATACATGCAGTGACACATAGGTTGATATATGTATCCACAACAGAGATATATATCACTATCTAAAAAAAAGAGATATATTTGGGGATACAAGCAGCGGCACACATCTTAAGAGTTGAGATATGTATACATGCAGCGGCACATCTTAATATATAATATTTGATTCCACAATAGATATAAATATTATTATCTATAAAATAGAGATATATATATGGGGATACATGCAGCGGCACTTCTTAATGTCAAATATGTGTATCCACAATATAGATATATAGGTATCCACAACGGAGATATATGTATCCTCATATATTAATGTTGAACTATCTTGCCTGTATGATTTGATATCTTCTGGCAATAAACAAATAAATGCAACACATCTTAAATCTTGATATTGCATATGATGCATACCTTTTCCATTAAGGACTGTGGATGCATCCAATGAAATAAGAGGTTAAAAGTTTAAGGTGGTCGCTGCACCCATTCACTTATTCGATTTTTCTCTCGTGACAAAATCAGTGTTCATGGAGGGGACACACGGGTGCTGATGTCAATGTCACTACTTCCCTAGCAGTGATTGTAAATAGGGAGAATTTATTCTCCAATGACTCTAGCTTGACATCGCAACAAGAACTAAAGAAAAACCAGGAGACAAAACTTCTTCCACAATAGTTATGTTAAAGCATGAAAGAACAAGAAGACGTGAGAGGAACCTTTGAAGCTTTTTTTTGGAATGACTGAAGATTTTGGTGTTGAGGTAAATTCAGAAACGATTCAAGTTTGGACACACACACTTTATCCTAGGCTACCTAACATGACAAACCTAATCAAACTTGAAAGTTATGTCGAGTTTTGTTGGCAGCGCTTCCTTTTAGACTATCAGCAAGCTTCATGTATGGAATCGGCTTACCCAACCTCCCAAACATATTTAAAAAGGTACAGGACCATGCAAACCTATCTATGTAGTCTGATTTTCCACTTCAAACTCAAAACCGAGATTTCTTACCCCTAAACTTTCAAAACCATCACTACACCATCACCCACTTGTCCCAACACTCATGTGTTGGCAAATTATAGGTTGTAACAACACGCTACGTGTTGGCAATTGTGTCATCTTTTAGCGCCCCCTAAACTGTAGTATCATATAAGGCTCTCCTCCCAATGAAAAAACTATCAGCAAAAGTTTGCAAACATGAAAACTGTCGTCGTAGCCTAATGAAACCACACTCGATGTGTCGTCGAAGGGTGGACACAGGGGTTCCCAAATATATATGCGCGCGGGAGATAGAATGGGCTCCTGCACAGGTGATAGAAGTGAAAAAAACCATAGCGCGCCAAAACAGAACACACGGTGGGAGGGAAATATTCATCCCACTAAAATAGGAAACGAGCCTTCATTCCATCCACCCACCGTCCAGACCCAGACTCCCCACTGCCTCCTCTAAAAAAATCACCCTGCCGCTAGGTCGCAGATCCAACCCCATTGTCGCCCAAGCTCCCCACTGCCCCAGTGCCACCCCAGCTCCGCACCGCCCAGCGCCGCCCCAGCCCCCAACCGCCAGCTGCCCCTAATTTCCCTGCCACGGCGCCGCCCAAGGCCATCGACGGACACGGCCATGGCCCCATCCCACCATTGGCAAGCAAGAGGGCTGCAACCGTCGCATCCCCACCCCCTCCGCATCCAGGTGCGTCAGCTTCGTTTTCCCTTCCCGATCATCCCATTCCATAGTGTATTAAGGTTTGGGCACAACTAATTTTGTTGTACTCTTTTAATCTTGGTTGCTGAAATGACTAGGCAAATGTGAGAAAGGACCGAAAGATTCAAGGTTTAGGTTACTTCTCTTGCTAAACTTTCTTTCAGTCCAGATCCACCATCTCTTCCCCTCTTTGGAGAAGGAACATATTCAGCTGGCCTTAGATGTGAATGCGATGTTTAATGCCTTAGTTGATTTTGCAGAGGAACCACCCAGATTCAAGATCTTGTACACACCACAATCCATTGTCTTGCATGTAAGTTTACTTGTGTGGATCTGCAACTTATTTCTAGTATGGAGGCTGTTGACACCATTTTTTGGGCACGTGTCCAGGATGGCAGGATAGGGTGGCAGTACGATGCGGGTTGCTGGTGAGGATGGTTGCCGATGAGGGAGAGGTTGAATGTGACTAAGTCCACAGGCA